>Ga0179593_1548726_pt1 | contig 18392 bp, 22 predicted proteins | sample CZODoug2_1_08_16_FD_185931 | JGI IMG/M metagenome (GOLD analysis project Ga0179593, IMG submission 185931) | Vadose zone soil fungal communities from Angelo Coast Range Reserve, California, USA - CZODoug2_1_08_16fungal (PacBio error correction) | ecosystem: Environmental > Terrestrial > Soil >...
ACGTAAGGGGGGATCTCTTCGAAAAAATACTACATGGAAGAGTTCCTATTATAGGGGTACTTCTAATATTATACTCGGAGAAAGGAGGGTCTAACGGCAAAGAGAGGGCATCATGGGGTTTAGAACATCTCACCAAATTTTGGGGGGAGGGGGAACCTGCGATGGAAAGACCGTCCCAAAGAGGGGAAGATAGTCAAAAAGGAAAGTAAAGTGGGAAGCCGTCACTGTCGGGAGAAGGTACTACGCGAAAGGAAGCTCCAAAACAACGTATTAGTATGAAAAGAGAGGGAGTAAAATCAGATGTCACAGAAGAAACTGTACGGGTTAAAAAAGGGGAGAGGCCTGAGGATATGTTGGGAAGTCCCTCGAAAGGAAAAAACATAAAACACACCTTTTTTGGCGGGGAAAAACTAGGAAACGATGCCGTTAGGGAACGAGTTCGAGTGCAGAGAGGGGGAAACTAGGAAGGGGGAGAAAAAAGTGGCGAATGAGAAGTACATCAATCTGGAGGAAGGAAGGTTATGTCATCCTTACAGGAGAAAAAAAGGGGTTTTCATTAAGGAAAGGGAGGAGCGACGATTAAAGCTTTTGCAGAGAAGAAAAGAGTTGGGGGAAAGACTGCAAACCCCCCACGTTTTCAACTTCAGTTCGGGTTAGTGTCATCTGTAATTACGCCAAGGGGGAGGGGATAATCTTGAAAGAAAGGGAGGTTCTTGTAGGCGAAAAAAGACTGGGGAGGTGAGGTTGTCGAGAAGACCCTAAAAGTATTTCCTTTCACGGGAGGGGGGGGGTTCGGCCTGTACGTCTTTGGAAAAAAGAAAACGGAGGAGGGGGGGGACACTTATTTTCCGGGGGGGGGGGAAACAAGGGGATTAACATAAAGGGGGTAAAGGAAAAAGAAGAGGAAATGACGTTCTTTTTGTCTTGTTCAGAAGGGGGGGTCTTCTACAGGAAAGTGAGGGGGGGGAAAAAAAATCGTTCGGAAAAAAAGAGAGAAGGACGGTGATCTGAAGCTGGCATAGCGATATTCTTTGTTTGGCATAAGCATGTACCGGCTGACCAAAACTTCCCACCCATAAAGGGGAAAAGAAAGGGAGAACCACAGATCGGGCTTGTCAAAAAGGGGAAAGGAGGAACATTTATAAGCGGTCACGAACGAAAAGAAGGCCAAGCTGTACGGGCAAAGGACTTGTTATGCGGCACTAAACCCGGGTTGGTGCCATTACGAAAGGGAAAAAAAGAGGCTAGAGAAGGGGAGGGTGATCAATTATTAGGATATTAACAAAAAAACCGCACTGTGGCGGGAGAAGAAAAGAGAGGCTTGCTTCCCGGAAAAAAACGACCGACAGAAACAAAAAAAAAAAAAAAAAAAAGAACAAAAAACCAGCAAGAAGAGAAAATAACAAAACAAGCCTCTTCCCCCAAATCGCTATGTTGTTGAAGAAGGATCCAGTCCACGACCTCTCATACCAGGGGCACAGGGAGGGAAAAGGGTCGGAGGGTTTTGCCTTCTCATCTGGTAGAAAAAAAGACACGGAAGGGGAAGGGGCTTTGAGATGAAGAAAGAGAACGACACGTCTCCACGAGACAACCAAATAGAGCCCCCCCTCGACACCACTACCGGGTGATGAGAAAGTGTGGTTAATCTTCTGAGCGCGATGCGAGGCAGGAGTCGAGTTCCCATATGAATAACCCAGCGCACAAAAAGAACCCCGAGCACGTCTACAATTAAATCAATTTCTCCCAGGGAAAAAGAGGAGATTTTGGCGCGCCACACTGGAAATTCAGCGGCCAGGATATCGATAGAACAGGCACAAGCCGCCTGCTGTTCCTCTGGAAAAAACGCCATCATGAAGCAAACCAATGAAAACTTTCTTACCACATTCAAGGGGAAGAGGAAGATACCGACTCGAATCGCCGAGAAAAAGACTTCTGTGCAAAGGGAGAGGGGGAAGGAGGGACAAGGGTTCCTGCAATGAGTTCCTTCAAAAAGATGGAAAGGCGGGTCAGGGGAGAAGCAATTCGTAATGACCCTAACGCTCGATCAGAGAAGAAGGAAGGGGACCCACCGCATGACGCACTATCAGATCAGCAATCCGGAGCAAAAGTCAAAATTCTCGTCGTTAAGGATAGTACTGAGCATCCAGCCGCGGTGCTCAGCGTTGCCTCGCTGCCCATCCTCGTATAAGAAAAGGGAAAGGAAGACGCTCGCCGTCAAGCCATCCGGAAAAGGAGGACTGACTCAGAAGAGCGCCGCGAAGGGAAAACGCCTCGCGCGTCCTGGGGGGAATCAGAACCGACAATTCTGTGGAAATCAAACAAACACCGGTGGAGGAACTCCTTTTGTGGACCGATTTGCGGGGGAAAGAGTCCGTACATCCGATAAGAGGACAGGAAGCTAATAGGCGGTGATCAGCGAAGGGGAGTAGGACAACACCAGCACCACATCGGGGGGAGAGGTACCCACCCCCGACGGGGGAAAAGATAAAAACGCGGCTTCTTGAAGGAAAAAAAATCACGCGTGAGAACTAAAAAGATCGACGCTCTGAAATCGACTTGGGGGTCACTTTCTTGGTTATGTGGTCAGGGGAGGGGGGGGAAGTTGAGCGGGGAAAAAAAGCATCCTGGGTTGATATGAAAGGGACCCAATCTTGCCCCATAGAGGGAGCGGCATATCGGCAGTAAAGGAAGTAACGGGTTATTGTATCTCAGGATCCATACTATAATTTGTAGGTTGAATGCCCGTAAGCGATCCGGGTCAAAAAAGAGAAAAAAAAATCACTCCCCCTCATGCTGCACGGAAGGGGACGTAACCCGTCCTTTGTAAGGGCGTTTGCCAACCAGGGAAAGGAAGACTGCTGAAAGTTTATCCGATGGCCACGATGGGAAAAGGCGGAACTCATGTCCAAGGGGGGGCTTTGTCCGCGAGACCGTCGAAAAGAACTTCCGGAAAAAAAGAATTTCCAGGACGCCAGGGAGATGAAGGAGGGTCGTGAATTTCATTGGATCAATCTGTGACAGGGGAGGGAGGAAAAAAACCAGATACACGCGACGTTTGGACAGAGTGAACCCTTCAGAAATAAACAAGGGGACGTCCAAGGGTGTGCGCAGCTCATGCGAAGGGGATTTCACGTGATAGAGAACGTCAGCTCTCAGTGGCTTCGACCAGGTTGTGGTTAGTGGGGGGAAGATTTCTCTTCCAAGGTGATATTGGGGAACAGACCGACGCGGGTGCAATGGCAAAAAAAGGATCCGCATACAAACGATAAAACGCAATGTTACGGAGTTCTTGCTCAACGATAGTCCGAAAGCGCCGACTTTATGAGCAGGGCAAGAGAAATCGAGAGAACAAAGAGGAGGAAAAGAGAGGAGATTTCTCGGGGGGAAGAATCGCGGGGCTTGATCGGAGGGGGGAGAAAGAACTCACGTCACGGGGGGGGAGATCTTCTCCATGTATGCGACTCAAGAGATAAGGCGTGGGGAACGAACGTCTTTATGGGAACTCGGCAGCCACTCTAACAGGAGGGGAAGACGTAACCAAAAAGCGTAGAAAACGCGATCAGTGAAAATCCATTTCATGGAAGGCATGAGATCGCACACCGTTGACTTAAAGTGGTTTATTGTGAAGGGGTGTGCAGTCACTATGACAGGAATTTCCAGAAGGAGAAACGTCGCGGGGGTTGCTGAACGAGGAGACAGATAGGACGTACATATCCCGCATCGAATCAAAAGGCAGTGAATTCTTGGCGGCTAGGGAGTGTTTAAGACTTATAGGGAAAACAAACAGATGGAACATGATTCTAAAAGGCAGGAAAAAGAAAGCGGTGGCCGATCCTGATAAAAGGGAGGACAAACGCCATGCGTTACTCTCCAAAAGGTCCATTCCTCGTCACGGTACGGGAAAAGGGAGGACTTTTGACCCGGATCTCGTAATAGCTTAAAAATCTTCGACAAATTTTAGAGGAGGGAAAAGAGAAAAAAACCCGCGGTACAGACGGGGAAAAATCTCGCTCGTGGAATGGAGGGGGCCAGATTTGTGGAAAAGGCCGATTTAATGTTCACTCGGGCCGCTCAAAATAACTGCCACAAAATAAGAAAATTTACGAAAGAAAGGGAGGGTCATGGAGCGTCGAAGATGGGGAGTTCTCCCTCACGGAAGGGGTCTGGCCGCAGGCCAGAAGGGAGGAGTACCACTTGTCCGGAGGACAAGACCGATGTTGTGCTGGTGGGTTTTCCTCGATCCGGAGCCCCCTCCCTCGAGCAAAAAGGCTCCTCTTATCGGATGTACGGGAGTGGGGAATCAGCCCATTCCGGCAAAAAGGCGGTCAGGACACCGTGGTTGGATTTCCAAAGATTGTAGGGTGGAGAAGGAAAAGAAAAGCTGTCTCCACAGGCCGCGCGAAGATTCTCTTCTCTGCATCAGTCGGAAAGAAAGGATGTCTCTTGGAAGCGAGCGGTTCGGAGTCAAAAAGTTGAGGGATTGAGAAGAGGAGGGGACGAGTTTCCATCGCCGGGAGGCGGCGGATGATAAGGGGCGAGAGAAAAGTTCCAGTGGGGACGGACAGCGTTGGAAAAGGATTTCTGATCTTCTGTCCAGGGAAGGTTGGGGAAGTGCGTCATGGGACGTCCCCAGGGCGCGTGACTAAGGGGGGATGGGGTTTAAGGAGGTTCCATCTATTGAAGAAGTTTGGGGCCTAATGAAGCACTCAGAAGGAACCCTTGGAGAGTGGACGCATATCCCTTGGAAAGAAGGATTCTTCTTCTGAGCGAGGAGAAGGGTAGAGCGGGGGAGAGGGAATGTGGAATAAGTCATTCAGTTTACGTATGGGGCGTGTAGATTCTGTCACGGTGAAGCAGAGGCGGCTTTTGAGGGGAAAAAAAAGGATTATTTCAGTGCGCGGCTGGAGACGGGTGTTTTTGCGAGGAGGCATCGAGTGTACAGGAGCAATTGAAATGGCATTAAAAGAGGCTCGGGAGGTTCTGGTTGTGCGCTGGCGGGGAGGGTTTAAGAGAGCTCCTGCCAAACATACTGATGCTCTCTTCAGAAGCTAACCACAGGGTTGTCACTAATGATAGGGGGGAGAAGTTTTTAACTCTCCGGTGATCTGGGAAAGAGATGTCAGACTAGTATTGTTGCCGACCATTCAAGACAGGCACTTACGAAAGGTGGGTGTTATACCGCTGATAGGGGCGTTGCGGTCTACCTCCTAACAGTTCTCGACATGCTTTTTACTGGTAATGAGGGAGTGGCTTGCATGATCACGCAAAAGGGGGGTGAAGATTCAGGGGTCGTGTGGCCCGGTAAGAACGATAGTAACCGGGCGGAAGACATTGCGCAGGGGGGGGGGGGTGAATAGATTTGATCAACATTACCGAATAGGAGCATCGGTCATTAAGAAAAGGAAAGAAAAGGCAACACATCCTTGTTGTGAGACACATGTCATGATTTAAACGACAGCGGGAATGGATTCAAGTCGTTGAAAGGGGTGGATCCTTGGAACTCGTGGGACAACAACCCGATCTGTTGGGGGGGCTCGATATTGGAAAGGACAATGGTGGGGAAGTGTGGGGGATGACAAAACAAGATATTGGAAAGGATTTGACGCAAAAAAGTCCTATCAACTAAAGGGACGAGGCAGGCGCCGACATCTTTGGTTGACAAAACCCTGGGAAGTAACGGGCCTTGTAGAAGAAAAAGGAAACAAGCCCAAAGAGACCGTAAGCGTCCAGGGGGAAAGAAGGTTAATCACACAGTGTACAGGGGTACAAAACCGGAAAAAATAGTGTACAAACACGCATGCAAGGAAAATGGGGGCGTCAACCAGTCGACACCGACACTTTCTCGAAAATATTCGGGGGACAAGGAAATAATTTTAAAACCGATCGCGAGCGAAAAACCACTCCGACAACTTATTCCCTCGCCTAAAAAGAAAAAGGCCTCGTGTCGAGGGGGAAAGCTTTTCAAACTTGGCCTAGGAATCCCGGAAATGAATTTGGCAACCGTCATGATGTTATGCAGGTCCAAAAAATACGTGTCGATCCGGACAAAACCTTTCTCTGCAAAAGAGGGAGATCGGCTGGAACGAAAGGGGGGTAAGCAGTCGTTAAGATAAGGAATAGACATAAACGATAGGAGGAGAAAAGAAAAAATGTGTTACTTGAAAATACATTGCTCGAAAAAAAGTACTAGGATAGGGGGACCCTTCTATATTTCGAACTAGTTGTCCCAAAAGTAAATGTTTCACTAACGGCAAGGGGGGCCGCGTTTTTTACGAAAAAAAATGTTGTGTTTGTGAGTCAACAAGACCAACCGGCCCCACATACGCATGCGTCGATGGTCGAAAAAAAGAAAGGGGGAGCCGGAAAAAAAAGATTTACTTGTCCAGTTTTCCCTCTCTCGAAAAGAAATCAACGGCGGAGGCTTAACCGAGACAAGGGAGGTAAAGGGATCAGTGCGGCGGTCCCTGGACTGTTTCGGCATCGACTATCTTTTTCCGGATGAGGGACGTCCTTTCCGCGGGACCCAACACCCTTTTGGAGGGGCTAAAAACGAGGAAATACGAGAAGGATGACTTGGACACTAGGGGAGTAAAGTAGGAGTATCGACGGGAAACTAGAAGGGGCACGAGAATGGTAGAGAAGTAACACAATCTGTAGAAGGGCTCCCTATATGGACATCTTAACGACTGTACACCAGTTGTTCGGAAGAAATGCCAGCGACTGAGCGACGGGGGGGAAGAAAAGCAGCCCGAGGCTGTGACCGGCACCGAAAGAAGGGAGGGGGGGGTTGCCAGAACGCGTGCCGATTCCTGGGATTTGTCATGAAGAGGCAAGTTTGGCAACGCTCCGTTAAAGGGGGCATCGGAAGAGCCTTTGATGGGGAGAGGGCCTAAGGGTCTGTCATGGTTTCGCCTCGCGTATCGAGAAGTACTGTCCATATTAGAATTGCGAAGAAAGGGAGGGAAGTAAGGATGTGCGTACTGTGGAAGCATCGTTTTGATACTGGTCAAGGTTTGGGGGTATTAACATATAGGATGACCAAGACGAACGCGGAATTACGGTCTATTGGGTGGGAGGAAAAAAAAAAGGAGGGACTTCTACAAGGAAAGTGAAGGTTGGGGAAACAAAGGAGAAACCCCTCGGTATAGAAGTCTGGCATATGCTTCAAGGGAGATTCTGGGGGGGGAACCTCAGCCGGCGACACACAGAAAAGAAAGTTAGGCATCCAATATCGAGAAGACGCCCGCTTTCAAGGTCTTCACCGAATACCGGTCAGGGAAATCCCACTGATCCAAGCTTTAGAGCAAAGTGGTAGTCGCTACGACACCAAGGATTTTTGCCATTAAGGGGGGTCCAGGGATAACAAAAGAAATACTGTTTTGATCAGATTAGTGGCAAAGGGCTTATTTAAAAAATGAAGGGGAAAGGGCTTCCGAAAAAAGGTCTTCCGGGAAGACTGTAAAAAAAAAGGAAAGATTCAACCAATCGCTAGGGGAGGTTATCAGCGATAAACCGCCCTCCGCTCATACCAGCAAAAGCATTGAAGAAGAAGGGATGTGAAAACGCAACTCAAAACGCAGGATCCTTCTAAAGCTTATCAAAAAAGGGGCGTAAGTGACTGAGAGGGCCACAATACCTGAGGGAAGAGGATTAAGAAAAAGGAGAGTTCTCCAACATCTACAAAAAAGGACCGGGTCAATTATGAAAAGTGGTTTGCTTCTAGACGAGCCAAGCTTAATCGAGGGGAAAAGCCCATATTAATAACAACCGCAAAAAAAACCAAAACTCAAAGAAAAGGACATCAATTTCTCCGGGACTGCCGAACACTGTTGTCGCTCCAACTGCAAAAGAGGCATCACTCCAGCCGCGCCTAAACAGAAAGCATCACAGCCGCCGCAAAGGAAACAGGGGGGACGATGCGAAGCTAACACTGACTTGGGGGGGGGTTGGTCCACATCCTAAGATGAGCTATCCCGCTCGAAGAGAAAGAGGCGCGAGGAAAAAGAAGGCCTCCACGTCTTCAGAAGGGTGGAAAGAGGGGGGGCACGGGAGGGGAAAGGGGCGGCACGCTTGCGGCCCAAAAAAGTCAAGAAAGAGAAAAGCGGTTCGAGGCCATTCCGTACACCACATGAACGACGCTCGATCACGAACGACGTGACCCACCCATGAAAACAGGAAAAAGGAAAGGGACTCGCAATGTCCGTCAAAGGAGAGACGTAAACTGGACGTTGGTTCTGTAGTACTGATCATCCGAAAGGGATCCGGCGAGGGGTCGCGGCCCATCAGGAACGGAGAAGGTCCTAACCGGAAAAAAAAAAACCAGATACTCCGGGAGCCTGAGAGGGAAGACTGATCATACGCTAAAAAAGTTCCCCGCCTCGCTCTTCAGGGGTCATGAAAGGAAGAATAGAACCGAACAAGACGTGGAAAAAATACGTGACTTACGCCGTTTTTGGGAGGGGAAAAAAGAAAGTCATAGGGAAAGGGATCGGATGGCTCGAATTAGCGGGATCCGCGGAATCGAGAGGAAACACCAGCACAAAACGGCTGCGTCCGGCCAGTGGAGAGAAAAGAGGGAGGAGGGGGACCTGCGAAACTAGACCCCATCTCGACCTCTAAGAGAAGGGCCTTGGGGGCTTCAATTTCGAGGGTCCTTTATCTACGTTTGAAAAAGGCAGGAGTGAACATGCGGCAGCCTTGGTGTATCTCGGAGGAGGGGAACCCAAATCTTGAAAAAGAGCGGCAGATCGTCAGTCAAAAAAAAGGGTTATTTCGATTTTCTAAAGAAAAAAAAAGAAGATTTTTTCCTGCTGCCGAAGGATCCCGGCCCCGTCCTTCACTTCGCACTCCCCCCTCCTGCTGCCGTCCGTGACGGAAAAAAAAGGGGGGGAAGAGTACGCATGGAGGGAAATCTCAGTTTTACCGGAGAAAAGGGGAAAGTTGGGGAAGAAGGGTCGTCTTTTCTTTGACCGTAAAGTGGAACACGCGTCGACGATTCCCGGCACTGAAACGAGCCTCAAAGATTTCCATGAGAGGGGGAGGGGGGAGAAGGGCGAGAAGGACAGGGGAGCCGATCTGTCTCCAAAAAAAGATCAAAGAAGTTCTCGAGGGGAAGGAAAAAACTTCACAATAAACCCCTTAGGCAGGGAAAGAGCATCCTCATAACACCAGAGAAATTGAAATTGGAGAGGGGAGAGAAAAGTAAGCGCTCATTGGGAGGGGTCGTTCTTGACTTCTCTTCAAAAGGGATTCCGAGGGCTTCATACAAAAGGGGAAATGGGGGCCTTATACGCCTGCGTCGCATACATTAAATCAGGGGAGCTCCGCAATCCGATACGCAATTTACGTGATTTCTTGCTCCCACGAGAAGGAAAAAGTGAATCGCAGGCAAGAGAATGAAGAGGCGAAAGAGAGAGATTTCTCTTAAGAGGAAGCAGTCGCACTTGCTCGGATGGGAAGAAAAGTCACATTTGGCTTTATCGCTTCCTGACGGAAGATTTGTCTCCAGGGAGGAGACGAGGAGAAGCCATTGTCAAACGTCGGTCTGGAGGAAAAATGAGAAAAGTGAAAGGAAATCCAAGGAGAAAAGCCATTGAGCTCTTACGTGAACTCGATCAGAGGGCAGTTCTCTGGTTTCCGAAAGGAAAAGAAAAGGGGAAGACGCCATCAAGGGTTTATGTAAAGGGGTTTCACGATGACAAGGTCCCGCCGATAAACGTCTCGGGGGGGGGGAGAAAAGGAGAAAAAAAAGCGGCTCCAAGGGGGGGAAAAGAAATATCCCGCATCGAATCCGGGTAGGGGGAGCTCGGGGGAAAGAGAGGCGAACGCTTGGTTTAGAGGTAGGGAAAAGCCAATACTATAAAAGGGAAGGAGTGCGCGGAAACACGTGAAAAAAAAGATCCGGAATAAAACTGGAGGCGGGAAGAGCAAAGGGGGTGGGGGAATAAACCGTCCGGGTCATTCTCGTAACGAGGCACATGAGGGGGAGTGGGGAATGAAGGACGGGACCCGGGATCGGGGAGAATGAAAAAAGATTCGACAAATGGGAAAAAAACCCCCCCTGTCATAATGAGATCAATAAAGGCAGGACTTGGCCTAAGAAGAGGGGGGAATCTGCATGGGCAAGAAAGTTGGGGTCAAGAAAGATATCACCCAGGCATGGAAGGGGTCACGAAAGAGGGAACATCACCGAGGAAAACGGGAAGGGTTTTGATCGTAAGAAGTGCGAGTTCTAACGCGGAGTGGGTCCGCAGCCGAAAGCCGCGGAGCAAGTTGAATCTCCAAAGGAAGAAAAGACAGGGTGTTTTCCTCGATCAGGGAAAGAGGATAAGCACCTCCTTCGGAAAGAAAACGGGAAATGCTCCTCTTATCTTAATGGGGGCGGAAGACGGGGGGCCATCACACATCCGGTAAGGGTCACCGTATTTGGGGAGGGTTTGAGGAGAAGCTGTCTCACAGGCCGGGAAGTGGAACGTTTTAAGAGGATGCTAGGAGAGCATCCTCTCAGGCTCAGTAAGAGGTGGTGTAAAATGACTGCGATCGGGAGGGATGAAGACGAGTATGGGCCGCGAGGTCAACGGGAGTAGAAAAAGAGCGGATTATCATTACTATCATAAAGAAGGGACGACGAGATTTTGAAGGGAGAGATGAGACGACCTAAGGTTTATCGGAGGGGGGTGTCAAAAGTACAAAGGAGATTCACCAGAGACTAAAGTTTATCTCCTAAAAAGGACCATCTATTGAGGGAGGAAATCATGAATGTAACCCTTGTCATCAGAGCTTATATTCCCTTGTTCCAGAAGGAATGGAGAGAACGGAATATCTTCTGAGAGAAAGGTATATCTGGAATCCTCATCTGAAAAAGGGGGGAAAGGGAAGAAGGTTAACGCGGAGGGGGAAAATCTTCCTGTAAAGCTCCCAGCAGCTTCTTGGGGAGAGAGTTATGAAGAAAGGCTGAAGGTATCTCTGGTGTTGGGGGGACGCTCCAAAAGATGTTAGAAAAAAGCAGTTCCATTTATAACTTGGAGGCGAGAAGCTCTGGGGGGGTGTGCGCTTGTGGCGTTTGGGAAAAAGGGGGGGACTCGCGAAGGGAAAAACGCTCCTCATAAGCTAACACTTTTCATAAGGAATCGGTCGTGGTGGTCAGGGAGAAAATCTCAGGGGGGAGAAACGATTTCAGTACGCAGCGTATGTAAAGAGAGACAGTCCTTACGCAGGAATAACTCTTATAAAGGGAAGGACGCAAGAGGGAGGTCTCAAACCAACAAAAAAAGAGGAGGCAGAGACATGGAGAAGGGAGTTGACTTGATCCGGCTGAAAAATAGCGATGGGTGAAGAAGTGTTACATCCTGGACGTGAAGCCGAGGTAGGGGCGGAATCCAGTTCGAGTGGGTGAATAGCCCTTTAATGGACAAACATTACAGGACATATTAAGCCGGGGGGGGGGAAGGGAGTAAAAGGAAAAATCCTTGTTTGTTAATAACAAAGGATTTTCCATGATTTGATTGGAAGGAAAGTTATTGTGAAGGGATAACGGGTTTAAGCTTGGAACGCGGGGACAAGCCCGATCGGTGGGGGGCAGGCCTAACTGGATTTGGGCGAAGTTTGTAGAAGATGAGGATGACAAAAACAAAGAATATTAAGGGGGAAGCCGAGACAAGGGCGCTCAAGTTTGTTCGCCGAGGGGTGGGAAAAACCCTGCGAAGGAATAGAATAAATTACACCTCCTCTGACAAATCAAAAATAGAAAGGAAGAACGCGGTCGTAGGCGGGAATCAGAGGGGGGGGGGGATGGGGTCAAAACCGGAAGGAATGCGTTTTCCTCTTTGCAAAAGACTTACAGGCCGGGAAAAAGGGATAAATTATGTACTGAGCATTTCCGTATCGCGAAGTAGGAAAAAAAAGGAGTCCGAAAAAAGTCTACGTTCGAGGGAAGCAAGCGTTGCACACGGGGGGGGAAAAAGAAGGGACAATCCCATGATCGGGAACACGAAAGGGGGTGAAACGGATGAGGGTTCGGTGCCGTCCAGAAAAAAAGACGGGCTGCTGAGGGTCTTTTCTGCAAAGAAAAGGAAAACTAAGGAGGAGGAAGGTCGTTAACGCACAAATTGGGTGTAGGTAAGGAGGGAAAGATGTTAAGGATGAGGGGGAGAGACGTAACGACAGATGGGGGGTCTCCACGACTACATGCTCGAGACCAGGGTAAAGGAAGAAGACGAGTGTCCAAGTAAGTGTAACTAACAGCATCGAGGGACCCCTCGTGTTTATAAAAAGAAAAAAGGGGGTGGTTGTGTGTGGCAGGAAAACGTCCCCACATATCAAAAAAAGGAAAAAGTGTACAAAAAAGGAAAGGGAACTAAAAGGGACATCTGAATTTACCTAAGGAAATTGTAAAGAAAAATGAAAGGACTGAGTAACAGAGAGAAAGTGGGGACAGAAAGGAAAAAAGATTCAACTGTGACTGTTTCGACATATCGGGGAGAAGGATATTGGGGACGGTCTTTCCAGAGGGGGAAAGCATACCACAAACCACCTGTGGAAAAAAAAACTATGAAATCTATGCCGGACGAATTGGCACGGAGTATCTAGGGAGAAAGAATCCTAGGAACTTTTTGACAATAAAAGGTCGGCAGAGAAGGAACACAATCTGTCGTTACAGGGGGAAAGGGGGATGAGAAAAGGTCTTAACGACTGTACCGAAAGGGAAGGGGGATGGGAAAAGAAAAAAGAGAATTACAGCTTTTGCGAAAAGCACGGGACACGTAAGGGGTGGGACCTGCTCCTAACCATACTGACGGTGGAAAAGGGAGTCAGGGGAAGATTCCTGGAGGGAAAAAAGTTTGCAACGCTTCGAGGGAAGTGTCCCGAGAGAAGGGGGGCGAGGCCTAATTTCTTGTAGTTGAGGTTTAGACGAGATAGAATTCCTTAAGGGGAACGGAAGATTAGAGGGGTCGGCCTTTACTTCTGGGGGAAATGGTTGTACGCAAGAAGAAAAGAAAGGTTTTTAGAACCGGATTGAAAACGGTTTTGGACCAAGACACCTTTGGTATTAAACATAATGAAAGAAGACGAAAGAGGTCTATTTGGGCAGGGGAAAGGAGGGTGTTGATTCTTCTAAATATGAAGGAAGGGTTTTTGTCACAACCAAGAAAGACGCCCGGGGAAGCTGGGCATAGTCTGTCATATAATGAAGGGAATTTGTGGTTCCACGCCTGCACAAAAAAAAAAAGAAGTTTAGGCATAAAAGGGCGAGAACACCATAGGGGGGGAATGCTCCAAAGGGAACAACCCTGGAAGCAGTCAAACTTGAAATCCACTGAATTCCAAAAAGGGGAAAAAAAAAAAGAATGACAAGGAAGTCTACAACAAGATTTTGGCCATAGACGAGAAGGGAGGTCCTGACCACGAGGCTAAGAGTGGAGACAATGATTATGGAGGGAAACAAAATGCCGCACTGGCTGGAAATAAGGATGGCTGCCAAGACACTACGACCGGAAGCTACAAAAAAAGTCGCTAGGGGGGTTGATCAGCCTTACAGGAAAAGAAGACGAAAAATCATTGCGAAGGAAGGAGGGGGTTTTAGAAAAAAAAGGCGTGGCCGTCGAGAGGGAAAAGAAAAGGGAGTAAGTTACTGGCTTTGGATTTGAGGAAAAATACTCTGCGTACTGAGGGGCCAACTATCCAAGAGAAAAAAAAATCGTACCACCACGGAGGAAAAAGGGGGGAACGCTTCCCATAAAGGACTAAAGGAAGGGCGATTCCCCATAGAGCACAATCGCACACAAGAGAGAAAAGTCGCTAATTACCTCATTGAAGGAACTCGGGTGTCCTAAAAGAGGGCCACACTTCAAACACCAGGCTTTCTGGAAGCGCACTGCCTAAGAGTCTAACGCATCAAAAAGCTGCTGTGCAGAGTAAGAATAAAGCCAATCATTAATCTAACCTTAACAAGAAACATTCACTGTGCAGATGAGAGACTAATCTCCTCGCGCAATTAGGGATCTCCAAAGGAAAAAGAGGTGCAAAAGGGAGCTGTCATCTTCACGATTAAGGGAGGTGATGAACGCTGAGACAGAAGATGGCAACTTCTGGAGAAGAAAAAGTCGTACCCACAATGAAAGAGAAAAAGGGGACGACCGACGGGACCCACCATGCCCAATTCCGAATCACGGGACCGCAGAGAAAAGAGGGAAGAAAAAAATTCTCGTCCGGAAGAGTTTTCTGATAGTACTGTCATAGGCGCTGCGAGGGGGAATCGCCCTCCAAGTCTCAAGAAGAAAGGACGTCCGAAACCGTCTCGCCGTCAAGGAAAAGGAAAAAAAAAAAAGCCGGTAGCCTGAAGACATCCGCTACACTTTCCCGGAAGAGGAGGAAAGGAACGTTCAGAGAAAAAGAAAGGTGGAATCAAACAACTACGGTATGCCTCCGTGTTGGGACGAGGTGCTGATGTCCCCCCGCGGAAGAATAGGAGAACATTTCCGGGAAAGAAAAGGAAGAAGCCGCGAATCTGATGTGGGAAGACAGCGGACTGGCGGGACCGGGGAAAACTTGACTCCGCGGCCTTCTTGGACTGCAAAGAAATCCGCGGGAAAAAAAGGAAGAAACCTACACCCTCTCGGGAGAAAAGAGCAGAAAAACTTCGGTGATGTTGGGTTGAGAGGCAATTGAAAGGAGGGGGGAGGAGGGGTTGATCTCGCTTTCTGACCAATGCCCCCATGCGAAAGAGCGCGCTTCCTATAAAAAAGGGGACCGGGTCTTGGAGAAGGGAAAAGAAGAATACAATTTGTCGAAGATTTTGAAAGAGCAAAAAAAAACCCGTCCTGAAGAAGGGTCAATGTACTCTATACCCCGTCCGGTGAAGGACTGAGGCGGGAAAAAAGGACGAGCACCTTGCCCAGTTATCCGGAAAAGGGGGCTGTAATGTAAAAAAGGGAGTATCGTATTTGCTTGGAAGTCTGGAAAAACGTTCGACGACAGGAAGGAAATTTCCATGCGCCCGGATTCATCGCGGATGGGAAGAGTTAGGGGAATCGGTGATCCGTCTTCTCCTCTTCAGAAAAAAAGAGGAGAAAAGGGAAGGGGGGTCATAGGGAAAAAAAAAAAAGGTGTGGCAGCTCAGCGACACCAGAGAAGGGGGGGAGAAGGAGTCACGGAAAAAAAGGGGGGGGGTTCGTTCTTGGACAGGGAACAACTTCAAAGGTGAGAGGAGGGAAGGGGAGGTCATACAGACTCGCGTTTTCAATTCCTTAAAAAGAGGAGAAGAATCGACGCTCAGACAGAAAAGGGTCTTGCTCCCACGTAAATCCGATCAAGAAAAGAAAAGAAAGAGAAAGCTATCCCACAAAAAAAAGGGGGGGCCCATGGCTCATCAAGTCAGCGGGATAGGGGTATCGGGGGGAAAAAAAAGGAAAATTGCTTTATCGGAATTCTTAGCAGAAGGAGAAGCAGCTTCTCGGGGACGGAAAAAGCCCTCGCCAAGCCAATCTCACCGAGAACCAAAAACCTGGTAAAGGAACCGATCAAGTGAAATCCAATTTCGCAGAGGGGTAGAGCTCGCACAACCGTGGGAGGGGGGGGGAGGGGGGGGGGACGTTGTTGAAGAACGCCGTAGAAACTTCGCGTGTAGAGGGAGGAAAAATCGGCTCAAAAGAGGGAGAGAGACTCGAATCGATCCGGGCGAAAGGGGCACGAAGTTTGAGGGAGGGCCTCCTTCCGGAAGTCAGGGGGGAAGAAAGGGAGAGTCAAAGCAAAGAGAAAAATCTGAACCCTTTCTCCCATCGTGGCAAGGACAAGCGTCACTTGGGGGAACGATCCACCGGACGTGGGGTCAATTCATCGTCAACGGACGGCAATGAGGGGGAAGTGATGGGGGAAGGGGGAAAGGACGTTACGGAGCAGGAAAAAAATCTTCGAAGGGGAGGAAGGGACGAAAAAAGTGCCTGCCGATCTGCCAGCGCTCAGGGAAGCATGGGGCACGATTTTGGTCGAAATAGAGAGGAAGGGGGGGTTCACGGAGCTCACGTCGACTAAAGTCAACATCACCGAAAAAGGTTTCAAGGAGAGGAGGGGAAAGGGGTTGTAATTGCGATTTGTCAACGCTTGTCAAGGGGGAGACCAAAGGAACCGCGGGAGCAAGTGATCCCAAAAGAAGACAAGGAGGGGTTCGTTGTGGGGAAAAAAAAAAGACCGATTCGCGGATCCCCGCAAGAACACGGGAAATGCTAATCAGGGAGGAAGGAGGGGGGGGTGCAGCATCACATCCGGTCCAAACGTCGGGGTTGTAAAACCCCGTAGTGGGGGGGGGAGGTCCAAAATTGTTCGTTGAGAGGGGGAGACAGCCTGTACTCACAGGCCCAAAACGTTTGCGAGCTCTTCTGCGTCCAGTAAAAGGGGCCGCGTGGTTTTTCAGAGGGGGAAGAGAGAGGGTTCTGAAGTCCTTTGCGGATAAGAAGGGAGGGAGCGAGGTTTCCAATCGACAAAAAGCGTCGGATGGAAATGGGAAGAAGCCAGTTTTTTTAACGTACTAGAAGGGAAAAAGAAAAGGGGGCTGATCAGAAAGGGGGGGGATCTGATGCGGAAATGTTTGGAAAGTCTGTCTTGTAAAAGGGGAAAAGAAGCGTCGGGTGGAAGGATCCGGCCGACCCGCCTTTTCAAGAGGGTGGGGCCGAAGAGAATGCGTAAGACCTCATGGCAGGAACCAGGGGGAAAGAGTGACAGAGGGAAATATGGGGCACAGGAATTCCGTGGGGAGGGAAGAAGAGTCTTCCGAAGAAAAAAAGCGGTATCGCTCATCGCACATGTGAAGTAGGTTCTGGGAAAGGAGGAATCTGCCCTGGAATCGGCCCGCAAAGGTCGGCTTGTGGGGGAGAGTTATGAAAAGGCTGAAGGGGTGGGTTGAAAGGGAAAAGATGTTAGGCAGCGAGTCCAAAGGGGGGGGGAGGGAAAAAATTGGAAGGAGAGGCTCTCTTGGGTAGAAATTTGCTTTTGAGGGGAACTCTCCTACAGGAAGAGTACTATGTTACAGAGAGAAGGAAATCTAAAAAAAGGGGGGGAAATATGTAACGTCTTTTTTTGAGGGGGATAACTCATCCGGTGAGAAAGGTCCCAGTACTCAGCTTGGTTGGCCCGAACTAAAGCCATTCACTTACTCCCTGGGGGGGGGGAAAGGGGCTTGAAAGGGCTGTCTAAAAAAAAGATATTCAAGAACGGAAGAGGGTGGACTGTATTAGCTGAGTGGACTTGAAAATGAAAAGCACAATGCGATTGGGTGAAGTACGTCGTCTGTGGTGGAAAAAAAAAAAAAAAAAATCCTATTTCCCGGAAAGCCAGGGGGGGGAGGGGTTGAATCATCCCTTTTTAAACACGATACTTTGATACAAAATACCTGACATATTTAGCAGGGGGAAGGGAAAGAAAAATTATCGGGGAAAAATTGTTTGTATCTGTACGGGGGGTCAGGGTTTAAAAGACAGAGGGAAAAGGAGAATCGTGACCAGGAGGGTTTAACCTTGGGAAAGGGGGAGGGAAAGAAGCCCCTAAATTCTCTATAAGGGAATGCCGAAAAAGGGGGGGGGAAAAGTGTGTGTCGCAAGGGGCGGACAGAGGAAAAAAAAAAGAATATTCCTATCATTATGGAGAGGAACATACTGAAAAAAGAAGGCGCGCATTGGGAAAAAAGGGGGGACAAAACAAGATTAAAGGCATGTAGAGAGAACCCTCCTCAAAAAAAAAAGAGACCGGAAAGGAGCTGGAGCCGGGAAGCCATTAGGGAGGGGGGTGTTTCTGGGGTCCAAACGGGGGGAAATAAGGTGGGACAAAAAACGCTGCGTTTTCCAGGGAAGGAGTACATACGTAAACGAAAAGGAAAATTCTAATTGGGACATTCAAATGGGGGGAAAAACCTGGAAAATCGCGGGAGGGGAAAAAAACCGTAGGCCGCAACCTAAACATCAAAGGCCTACGGCTAGTGAAACTTCTTTAAAGGGAGGAGGGGGGGAGCTAATTCAGATGAAAAAGAAAAAAAAACGACGAACTGAATTTGGGGGAAAGGAGGGTTCGGGGCAAAGGTGTCATCCGGGCTGATTGTGGCCAAAGAGGGAAGCGTCAATAGAGAAACAATTGGTGTAGGTAAAGAAGATAAAAGAAAGAGAGGAGTAACGACCGATTGTGGTTAAGGGGGAGTCCGACGAAGATACATTGCTCGGGGGAAGGGATAGTGGTCCCGTCGATAGAAGAAAGGGGGGACACGTAGGGGAGAGATTTCCTCGTTTTTAGAACCGTCACAAAGGTGGTTGTGTGTATGCTTCAACAGAGGAACGGAAAAAAAGGATTCCGGAAAGAAAGGAGGAACTTCACAGTGGAAGAATAAAAAAGTGACAGAAAAAACTCCATTT
>Ga0179593_1638782_pt1 | contig 18392 bp, 16 predicted proteins | sample CZODoug2_1_08_16_FD_185931 | JGI IMG/M metagenome (GOLD analysis project Ga0179593, IMG submission 185931) | Vadose zone soil fungal communities from Angelo Coast Range Reserve, California, USA - CZODoug2_1_08_16fungal (PacBio error correction) | ecosystem: Environmental > Terrestrial > Soil >...
ATGTCTGAAAAAAAGTCACAGAAAGAGAGAGGATCTCAGGGCACCCCCCCGTGGTTTTTTGGGGGGTTTACGTATCGTGACTTTTAAGGGGGGGGGAGGGGCGATACTTCTCGTCTGCAGTCTCATTGCGCACACTGCTTTACGAGGGGATGATCAGGATTCTCTCCAGCTGTCAAGACTGCTGATCACCTTTCGAAAGAGAACTTCTTGCCAGAAGAAGGAAGAACAGGGGAAAAAGGTCGCGAGCAAACCTTAAGTTCGTAGACCACACACCAAAGGGGAAGCCTCTCCCCAGTGAAAGGCCTCGCGAAAAAGGTGTCGGAGGGTGAATGCAAAGTATCTCATTGCTCTAAGATTACACATATCACAAAACGTAAGATTGGGAGGAGGGGGGGTCGAAGAGAATTCAGATATCCCTTCTCTCAAATGGAATCTCTCAACGGCATCGAAAAAAAAATCCATCGGAAATCGAACATCCAAATAACCCGGCTAAATCACCTTCAATCCTGCGGATTGGAGAGGCTCGGGGTTGCGTCATAACTGGGAAAAGTCTAATGACTCACGTCCCCTAACTGAAAAACCGCATAGAGGGGAGAGAGGTTCGAGATCTGTTTTAGGAAGAAAAATAATATCAGGAAAAGCAGGGAAAGAATAGAGGGGGGGAAAAATCCAGACACCGAAAAACTTGGGGAGAGAAAGAAGAAACCTTTTCTATCCCTTCCTTTTAGCATCAGGGAGGAAAAGGCATGGGGTCGAGGAGAAAAACATCTGGATATTGGACATTCGCGTCCAGAGGTTTAAAAAAAGGAAGCAGAAGAGCTTTCAGGTACAGTAGAATGCTTCTCACCTGAGTCATGAGCGGCCGCTGGTCACCCTACAAGGAGAAATTTTAGGGAAGGAAATTCTAGGAAATAGAGCGCGCTTGGAAGTAGTTTCGGTTATGCGAAGGAGGATACGGATGTCGGCCACAGAGTGAAGAAAAAAACCCGAATCGACCCACCAATGTAGAACACGGTCCTGCTGAGGAACTAATGGAGGTGTTGTTTCAAGATCCGGCGAACAAAGAGCACACTTATAGCGACAGAGGGGCAAAAACATCTGCAGATAAAACAAAAAATCAAACTAGAAAGCAGCATTTCGTGCCGTCACTGCGACCGTGGAAAGATATAAAGGTCTAAAGCGAAGTGTGTGGCCGCGTCCCAAGGGACGAAAGAATCGAAAGGGTCGGTCCGTGGGAATAGGCAGATCAGAGAGGGGCTGTGATCAACGTCTTCGTCGTCGACAGGGCGTCAAAAGAAGTAGGTGAAGGCTATCGAGAGAACTACCGAACAGATCGTCCGCCAAAACGATCCTTCTGTCTGGGGGTCGAGCAAAAAGCTCACGAACAGTGTGTCTTGGTTAAGTCCGGAGAACTAGTCAAAAGGACAACAACCTCCATAGTCGAGGATTCTATAATTGCAATAGGCGCCGAGGGGCTTTGGGTAAGAACGAAAGGAAAGGCTGACAGCCACACGCAAAGTGCACGAAACAGAAGGTCTCGTAAGAACGCGGAAGAAAAAGTAGCTATTTTGACTGGGTGCGAACTTATACGATGTCTTCCTGTATCTCAGAAAAGTAGGGAAGAGTGAAGGTAAGAAATCGAACCTTATCTAAGGCGGAATGACGTGAGCAAACGGAGCTGATCAACAACACAATCCTAAAAAACCGGGAAGGAAAGGACGAGTAAACAACGGCACCTGTGAGAGTTTCTCTTAATTTCCGAATATTGCTGCCCTCAAACAAATCAGGGGCAGGTGATACTGCAAACTAAGGATTGGGAGTTCAAACTACAATAACCTCCTGAAACTTTTCAATAAGTAAGGGGGGCCAAAACCATATCTCTCTCACTTATTATGATTAAAAATAGATTGGAAGGGGGTGTTGGGCAATCAAGCACTGGCCTTTCGGAAGGAAGCCGAGGGTGGGTTGTGGTCCATAGGTTGGAGTGAAGAGATCCCCCTTCGGGGGCGGATTGACGACTAAGGGAACGTAAGACAAAAGGGGACCGTCGGCATCCTCGAATCCTCGAGGGGAGGGGAACGCGCGGGGGTGGTAGTTGTGTGAGTAAGAAGAGGACGGGCCAGCGGAGTAAGCATCTCACTGCCGCTTGTAACCAAGGTGGAGGAACAGAGCTCGAACTCGCACCAGACGCCGGGAAGAGAGACCAGGTACGGGGGACGAAAACTTTCTCAAAATGGAGGCACCCTATAGGAGTTTATGGCGGGCTTGTAAGGGGGGAATCTCGTGGAATAATAACCGAATAGAAAAAAGGGCCGGGAAGATAGCCTCCCACGTAAAGGGCTGTTTGCTCAACCGCCCCTCTTCGACGGTAGGAGAATCCCAATAATCGCATGAAGAGTTGGGAGTAGAACGGGGACCTTCTTTTTGGAGGCGAGAGCGGGAATCTTGACGTGAAGGCGGTCGCCGATTACGCAAGAGCCAGGGCAGTCCCCAAGAAAGCCAGGCGTGAATTTTCCTTCCCGAAGAGCGACCACCATCCGCGCCATCCAAGAGAGGAGGAGTAAGACGATCAACGCAGGATGCCGGACTAGAAAGGAATTCAGGTCGCAAAAAAAAGCAAGTCCTTCTTTTTATCTCGGGAAACAAGGAGCCTCGGAAAAGAATCGAGTGTAAATCCGACGAAGGAAATGAATGAGCTCGGGGAATCGATCGGCGGTACAGACAAGGGGGGGAAAAAAAAAACGATTGCAGGCGCTAGATGGGGAGAAAGCCTGAGCCTTCGAGACCCTAAAACTCCCTCAGAAAAGCGGGCCACTGGAAAACCCGTCAATTGTCGCTTCAAAGGTAGAGTTATCAACTGGTAATCGTAGGCGGAGAGACCTGTCAGGAAAGACGTGGAAGAAGAAAGCAGGATGCTCCGACACCCCTCCAAATAAGGGGAGCAATCGGTGGAGGTTCTGGTTTCTCGCCACAGCATTGTACGGAAACAGGTCATAAAAGTTGATTTACCTTGGCAGTGCGCTTCACCAGGAAAAGATGGAGAGCTGGGAGAGGACCTGCCGGCGAGGGACCTTCGGTGTAGGACGCACATCAGTGGAGGAATTTAAGAGGGAGGCGCAAGAGAAAACGGGAGGGAGACGGGTTTCCAAGGGGGTGCCGAATGAGCCACCATCCGCTCACTCGGCAAAGTTTATTAGAAGGTTGGGGGGAAGCACCATTCGGGGTGCACAAAGAGTGTCTAGTGCCTCGGGAGGGAAGTACTTACTGCCTAGGCTTGAGAGGAAAAGATTAGAGACCTCGATAAGGGAGGGCGACTCCTTAAGGGAGAAGGATAATTCAGGGAAGAGCGGAGAAAAAATTCGATCGCACAGAGGGCACCTTTCGAAGAAGCTAAATGGGACTCAAAAAGAAGAGGACGCCGGAAAATTCGTGGTTGGCACGACTAGGGTAACGGCTCCGTAGGCACAACGAGAAAGGGGGACACGGCATGCAGGAGCTCGTCCTCAATTCTCTCCGGGGGTAAATCTCAAAGGACGGTCATTTCTCAGACGCCGGATCCCTTGCTGAACATTTCAGGGCTCCCTCGTGCGTCAATAATATACCGTCACCAAGCTGGAAGATTGCAAGAAAGAAAGGAAAGGAACCCCGCCAATAGTAGCCACAACAACGTAGGAGTAGAGGGCGGAAAAGTTCACCGCGCGCGGGACAAAAAAAGTGCCTAATCGACGTCTTTCCCGGGTAACAGGTAGAGGGGGAGCACGAAGAACGAAAAAATACGAAAAGGTACGGGCGGCAAGAGGAAATAAAGAGAACAGGCCGGCGATCTGGGGGATTCTGAGACCTGATAACTTGAAAAATCCCAGGGAAGAAAGGGGTCCGTCATACAGACTTGAGTTCCACTTATGCCAAGGGGATCCTATGCCACCCGAGTGCTGGCGAAGGAGGCTGAGGAGGCCCGTGGACATGGAGCTTAGGAGTAACTAAAGCAGACTCAGTGCGACCAAAGGCGCGGCGCCTAGCAATGAAATCTATCGGGGACGAAACAGGAAAATCTAAATGAAATATTCCCTTACACCAGTGGGATGAGAACTACGAGACCAGGGCAATCGCCCAGGAGAATTTTCGACAAATCATCCACGAAGTACATCACAAATTATTCTTCGGGACTAAAGGAAACCGTGTTGCGGGAGGGTACCTGGAACCTTCAAGGGGAAACAGAAGACAAATCAGCTATGCTTCGACAGCCTGCGGTAATTCCAAGATCGTGATTCCCAACAAAACTGACAGGTCCTAGCCGAGGTCCCCTCAAACCGAAGGGTCGCAACTTTTCAAAATGCCAAGGCCTGTAATTCGATAAGTCCCGGGATGGCAAGTGTTGACGTCTTAAGAAGAAGAACCAAGAGGGCTATTTTTTATCAAGGGGCGCGTAATGGAAACAGAAGACTAGAGAGGTTCTGAAAAAGGAGTAAATTGCCATGTCACGGTAATGACGGCAGGGGGTGGGACACTACCGGAAAAGGACGGGGCCTACAGAACTGTCAATGGGATCTGATCCGCCTTCGGTCGGAGGGGGCGAATTTTGATAGTTAGCTTGTGCATAGGAAAAGAGAAAACCGCACGTTGTCTGAACTCCTCCGAGCTAAATGTACGCCAATAGCGGAAGGGAGGCACGATCGAGCTCTGAAGTCCAACGTGACATAGCTCACCTTTAGTTCATAAAGAAGTCAAATCGTTGGAAATGCCATCGCGACAATCGGGAAGTTCCTCACGGGAAGGGGGGGAAATCAAGACGAATATCTTTTATGTTCGCGATGCGCGAGTAAAAGAGATAAAGGAACTAATAGGCAAGTCTTCTGGGGATCTGCACAGGGTCGAAAAAGGAGGGCCTCGCTACCAGTTCAAGGGCACAAAAAAAGGACCGATAGGTCACACCAGAGACGCAACGGTATTCTATCTGGTATAAAAGAAATACGAGCTTTTCGGGCGAGCACGTCACCACAAATCCATAGGAGTTCGATCTAAGAGGAAAAGCTCTATCCGAGAATAAGGCCAAAGAGGAATAAAAGCGGGCAAAACCCTAAAGGGGGATCATTCAATGAACTATTATAAAAGTTGTCGCGAAATACAGTTAAGCTATGGAGAGAGGGGACTGCGTCAGGGGTCTTGGAAGAAGAGCTCCAGTTTCCTCGGTCGTAGGAGGTTACCAGGCCGGAGCGAAAAGTCAGAAAAAGAGAGATGTCTATCAAACAAAGAAAAAGGGCCAAAATGCACGAGGATTTCGAGTACGGACCGACAACGGCCTGGAGGATAGCAAGAGAGGGCCTGCCATAATCCATAAGGGGGAAAAGAGGGATGCGGACCCGAACGCCCTCAAAGATCAACTGACCAAGAAACGCAACTGAAGGATAAAAAAAAAAAGGCCCTGTATATCTCAGTACAAAAACACGGAGGAGAAAACGAATCAGGGGTCCTTGCGCAGTCCCAGTCATTTCGCTTGGTGAAGTGCGTCGTGGAGGTAAGGCCGGGCCGCCGGAGGGGGTAGGGAGAGGGGCAGAAGCGAGGGACGTCACTTCGAGGACAAGATCCGGCAACAAGCAGGGGACGAAAAGGAATCGAGGAAAGTGCCGGATTGGGTTTTTGATGACAATCAAAGGGATAAGAGCCTAGTCCGGCCCGAGTTTTAACCGGGCGAAGTGGGAGAGAAGAGCGAAAAAAAAGAAGACCTTCGCCAATGGAAATTGCGAGTAGCACCGAGACGTGAGGGGTTGTAAGGAGGAAGATGGAGGCAGGTCGCCCGGAAAAGGGATTCCCGCGCGGGGGCGTATATCTCTAAAATTGAGGGACGGGGTGATGGCGCTGGAAAGCCTCTATACGCCAGCGAGAGAGCTGATAGAGAAAGAAAACACACAGATCGCAGGAAAGGGTTTGCGGGGAGGCCCTTGGGGGGTAGGCAAAAGAGAGATCGTTTCCCGCGAATCCTTTAAGGACGGTCGAAAGGAGAAAAAGAAAAGAAGATGCGTGCCTTCCCCATAAGATCATGCCGATCCGTCTTTCGATTCTGATAAGAGAACCAAAGAAAAATGCCGGAATCCCCGAGTTTCGTCTGATCTCGTATATCCGGGGAAGGAAAACAAATGCTCTGGCAAGCGGCAGGAGCTAGGGAGGAGTTGGGGAATGAGTGCTCGAGGTCCCTCTTTGCCGAGTAGGCTTACGAGTGTTAAAAAGAAACTCCCTTCTTCGGGTGATCTCTCGGGGAAATAAAGGGGGGGGGGAGGGTGGGTCTGAACTTTCGGCGCTCGAGGGGCTAAGGGAAAATAGATCCGATAAATCAACTCTCTCAGCACCAAGATCCAGAAAACTTGACGCAGCGTCTTGTGAGAGCTCAAAGGTATGTTGCGAGTTTGAACTCAATTGTAAGTCGTGGAGACAGGCATTGAACTACGTTGAAGAACAAGAGGGGTCACATGCTAACTACAACTTCCCAGCAGGGCTGAGGACTTGGGAGTGTGAGTTTGTAGCGCCCCCGGGGGGAAGGAATCACAAGAGATCGAGAAAGGGTTTTCCTTCCTGGTGCAAAAGAACGGAACCGCGGTTTCTGAAGGGTCAAAAAAAAAAGATGTTTGTAAGGACCCCGGTACGGCTTCTTTAGTGGGCGAGCGCAATGATCAGGGCTCGTCAATCGCCGTTCCTTTAACGAAAATGAGGGGTGCAGAAACCATGGGAACCTTGATCGCGGCGCCTACTGACTGATGACTCGAAGGTGATGGGGGTGCCTTCTCCCGTCAAGAGGGGTAGGAACGCGAGGCCGCTAAGGGAAATATTACTTTACATCGGCCGGGAAATGGGTCGAAGTCCTAGGAAGGTTGCGCTGGAGAAAAAATAGACTTTTTGCTCACATTTAGGAAACAGCCAAAAATCGAAGAACCGGCCTCGTAAAAGAGAAACTGACCGGGGTGGTGCAAAGACGGCCGAGGTGAACTGTCTCCGGCTCGGGGGTCTGCAAACGGATGTCATCCGGGCCTGCGCGCAGTCGCGCCTTATAAGATGGGTTCCATGTCCGCAGGGCGATCAGCCCTTAAATTCGGAGTAAACAGGCAAAAAAAAAAGTCAAGGGCCGATAACCACCACCGGGAAAGAGGGGGGGGAAGGATGTGAGGAGGGTGAAGCACAAATGGGGTTTCCCGCCCTATCTCTCTCAAAACGATGGGGGTCGGGAAAGGTGTCCACCGCTCAACGCCAATATCGAGGATGTGTGGGGGTTGGAACGTGGGGGCGCAAAGTTTGACGAAGACATGTACAGTCGCGGAGCAGGAGTGACAACTGGAAGAGGAGCGAACTTCGCCAAGAGTTCATGGGGACAAAGCCGTGAGAGACGTTCTGTCCCTACTTAGGACATACCAGGCCGAAAAAGCCAAGGCGAATGAGGTAGCGGCTATCAAGACAGAACATGCGATTCGAGTTAACTCTGTGGGACGATTACACGGCACGAGAAGGGGGAATACATCCAAATAGCGGCAAGGGGCGAAGAAAAAGAAAGATCGGATCCTTTAGGCCTTCTCCCGAGTCAAGTAAATAGTCCCTCGCTATCAAGGAAGTGAGACCATAGAGGTTCCCATGGCGAATTGGGAAGAAAAGAAAGAAGCACCCAATCCGGGTCTTCTTTCGCTTGGTTGAGGGGGGGAGTACTTCATCGGAAGTGTACATACGTCTCCCTAAGGGGAAGGATCATAGAACTCCTAGTCGTTGCTGGCGACCCCTAATCCTCGTGACCTTGCATGTACCGTCAAAGGGTAACTACAACGACCTGGCGCTGTTGAGGTTCCAAAGGATATCAAGGTTTCATGCCACTGAGGTTTACCTACACCAATCAGAAAAGGGATGTGTTTGGGGAATCGTACGACCTGTGGGGAATGGAGGAAGCAGGGACATCTATTATTCTTACGTAAGAGGCAAAGACGGACGAAAGGAGGAGCCGGCCCTTTTAAAACTACCTGCAAAACTTTTAGAATCGACAGACCGGCAAGGGAGTCGAGAGGCATGAGTTCGGTTTCGCGAAGGGAAAGGATGATTGAAGTACGCAGCGCCCGAAAATCTACCCAACCGGGCGAGGTTTAGATCGGGCCAGCTCTGTGTCCATTGACGGATTAAAGAGAGAACGCCAACCGACGGGAAAAGAGGGGATAACGCCATTCGGCAAGATAAAAACCCCGCCTTGGAAAGGGGAACTCGAAGCTCGAAGTCCGTAAGGGCTGGGGAAAACGCCTGGTGAGGGAGCTCTTCGTGTGGAATACCTGAAAAAAGGAAGAGTCGGGCATGATCTCTGGGGGAGAAGGACATCTAGGGGAGGGGAGCAAAGTTCTACCTGGTCTAGATTATTGGAGCGCGGGGGGACGAATCGGTCGCTCTACCGACAAGAGTCCAAGAGATCCTGCGATCGGGGTTTCTAGCCTTCTGCTCTAGAAGCCTGGCAGGGAAGAGAAGCACTAACTCCATAAAAACTGTACTGGAGGAACTAGAAGTAGAAGAGGGTGGTTGCAAAACCCGGCTTCTAATAAAAGGCCGGGCCCGAACTTCAGGGGAAAAAAAAAGTACTATCCAGAGGCGGAATTGGGAAACTCGGCTCCGAAACTAGGAAGAAAAAGGCTTCGAGGTCCGATGGTTCGTCCGAGCTCGCATTTCTATACCACGCGCCAAGCTTCAAGACTGAGTTGAATTCACCCATACAAGGGGGATCAAAAACACCCTTGCACGAAAACGCCTTCTGAGGATTTAGAGGATGACCGACAACGCACCTGCCGGCTGGTGAGAGGACTGAAGAGCAGGAACCGAGCAGGGGTGATCGGGGCTGTGAAACGGCAGAATAAGACAAACTGACCAAGGGAAAAAAACCGCACTTACGGGGAAAGCGAAGAACAACCATGGATATCTGAAAAAAGAGGAAAAGAAGAAAGTGTACAGAAGGTAAGGACCTTTTCGCAGGCCGTCATTTAGGGGGGGGTAGGAGAAAATCGTATGAGGGGGGTTTCGTCCTTCACCGCCAAGATCCCCCTATTTCGGGGAGAAAGGGAAGGAGAAGCGGAAAGGCCAGAGCCGCAAGGTGGTCCGTTTGTCGTCCTGCTCAGAAGAGGGAGCTCGCGTGGGTTTAGTACATCTCGCCGGCTGAGAGGGTTAATTCCAGCAAATCTCCGGCGCGAAAACCTGGGTCGAGATGAGATCCGCAGCCGGCGGGGCCCTCTTTCGAAACGTACGAAGAGCGCGCCTTACTTTCGTCTCCTCGTGGACTAGAGGAAGGGAGGGCGAAATTGACTCAAAAGGTGAGGAAAATAACCGAAGATCGTCGATAGGTGAGCCCGAGATAAAAAGAAAATAAAGTGCTGAGTGTCTGGAGACATACTAAGACCCATCTTCGTTCGTCTGAGGAAACAATATCTATTTAGATTTGGAGAACAGGTGCTGTTTGCTGTAGCTCTCGCGGTCCTAAGACGGGACCTAGCCCGGTCTGCCGGGGATCAGAACCTAGCCCTATATGCGTGCGCTCCCCATAGCCTACTAGGAGTCTATTACATCGCAAGGGTTAACGAAACCCACTAATAATCGCATCCATCTCCGATGGCGTCGGGGGGAGAGTCGATCACCGGCCCAGTGACGTCGGGGGAAGAGCAGCAAGACGATTAAGTTGGTGGGGCTTCAGAAGCGATGTCCCGGAAAGGTTTTCCTCGTCGAGCGGCATCCGTATTCTTCTGACGAGGAGCTGTATCAGGGGGTGCGGTGGAGATATTAGGAGTCTTCGTATCTTCTTAGCTTGGAAATCAGGCCAAAGCTCCGTGTAAAAATCCAAACTCCTTCGAAAGGAGCGCAAGCCTTGAATTCTCTCCAAACAGTTTGGGGGCAAAGCAGTGTTGTCCCACCAGGCGGAAAGAGGGCTTAGAAAAGGGCCGGAGAACTACTTTTAATCCTCGAACAATGAAATCGAAAACAGGTCCCAAAAAGGGAGGGGAGCATGAAAGAGAGTGTCGGAACGCCACATCCGGGGGGTATTTAACCGAAAGGAATAGACCGATCGATACCTTGGATTAAGCCGCGAAATGGTTCTAAAAAAAAGAAAAAAAAGAAAGAAAAGAAAAAAAAGAAAAAAAAACACAAAAGACGAAGCAAAAAGAAAAAAGAAAGAAAAACTTATTGTCGTTATTCTCGGGCGGGTGTAGAGCTTTAAAAGAAGGCTTCGGGTAGGACGGGGAAAAAAAAGGCATCGTGTCGACGTCGGCCAGGATTAAAATCGGACTAGGGTGAGACTGATTTGAAGGACTAGTGGGACGAAAAAAGATGTTTTAAAACATGCCTTTAGCCAAAGGAAGCGCGGAACGGGTTCGGTTATTACGCGGCTTGGGCTAGTCGCCTGGGCAATATCGATGGCGAGGAAAAAAAAAGAATCTGCAGTGATGATGATGTGATCCTGGGGGCAAGTATGGTCGAGGGGTCCGATTCTTCGCCGCGGCGAAATGTGTTCGGGGGGGTCGCGTATAGTCCCAGGTGGGACAACATTGCAGAGGGACCTACCTGGGCCCTTTGGAAAAGAACTAGACCGGCTTGTTCGCCTGGGAACATGGCCGGGAAAAGAAAACATGGTGGGCTTCGGGTCTAGTTAAATCGTGCGTAGGGCGCTAACTGAAAGGGAAGAGGAAACAGCTGGAACAATGCCAGATCAGCGCGCATCTCGCAAAGGTAGAGTCCCGGTTTCTATTTCGTCCGACTAAAAACTTCAAAAGTTCTAGGGTTCGTCCACCGACCTTCACCCAAAAATATTTCAAGGGGGGGAGGGAAGGGGTTGACGTTTTCCCGCCTAGATCTCTCACACAACACAGGAGTATTAAATGGCGCGGACGCGACAACAGGGCCATATAGACTCGGGGTGTGTGAAGGGGGGGACACGAGGGCTTAAAACTGTGAAAGAATGCGACCGGCGACTGAATGGGCGAGGACGTGCGATCTGGCGCTTAGACTGCGCATCCTATCAGGCATGGCGAGAAATTGGAGGCCTGGAATACAATAGGGCCAAGGCCGTGATCTCCTCGAAAAAAGATGGGTTGGCGAGAGGCTTGTAGCGGTAGCCGACCCATGGATAAGAGCGAAGGACCCGCTGTGGGGTCTGAGAAAGGGAGCGACAAAAGAAAGCCTAAGAAATGAACAAGATTAGCCAACTGGGGGAGATAAAGAGAAAAGCGGAACCTGCCAGAGAAGAGCATCTAACGCGGAACTCGACTAGGCCGCTTCCTGCAAATAAGACGTGAAAAAAAAAGAAACAGCCAAATACGGCGGTCAGAAAGACAAGGGGGGAGGCGAGGCGGGAGACAGGTAAACTGGGGTTACTAACTGGCTCAGGCCAGACCCGGGGTCTCATATAGGACTTGCGCGGACTCCAGGGTTGAGTCCTCCCCGAAGAGGCAGTCCTCTACCCCAGACGAGGTTGCCCTAAAAGGCCTGGGAGGCAACAATGACGTAAATCACAGGTATCGGGAAAAGTGAGCGCCATTGCGGGACCGGGGGGTACGCTACAAATACCCCATCGATCTAGGAAAGGCCCGGGGAAACGGTGCATTAAAGTAGTTGGGGCTAATGTATGCCACTTAATGCACAATGAAAATTTCACGAAATCTTACCGATTACATGGCCTGACGGGGGAGCACCAAGGGGTTGAGGAAAAAGCGTCAATTGGGGGGATGTCTCTGGTTGAAAGTGGTTTTAGAATTATCTACGGAGGGGATTCACCAAGAAGGAAGGGAGCCCGAAAAAGAGATGGGACGGTGTAAGGGGGATCATCCCACGCATGACGGTAAAATGAAATAAGCCGCGGGGAGTCCGATAGAAGAGGAAAGGAAGGGAAATCAGCCATTCTTCATATAAAAAACTCCTGAATCCGGGGGGCCGTGGTAAAAGGGACGGGGGAGTCCGGTCAATGGGGCTGTATCGGAGATCCGACGCAATAGGGATCGAGGAGTGGGGGGGGGGGGGGCCGAAATACCGGTCGAGTGAGACGAAATACGGGGGGAAATTCCGGGGGGATCTTCGGGGTTCGGAGAGACTAGGGCGCTGGGAGGATTCGAAGCGGAAGTCAGTAGGAAAGGCCTGTCTGAAGCTACCAAAAAATAAGGAACTCTTGACACCGAGGATCGGTGGGGGCTAGAAAAAAAAAATTCGCTACGCGAAGACGGGTTGGGAGGCGGGTGTGGGGTGGGGGTGGAGTGCAGGGGGGGGGGGCGGCAGTAGTGGTCGCCATACTTACAGAGGCATAAAATGGGTTGGGGTGTCTATAAGTCCATCTCCTATATAGTGGGGGGTCCAAAAGCGGCTAATAAATCCTGGGCGACCTTCCCAAGTAAAAAGGGGATATTTCCCAATACCGGGGGTATAAATTCTCTTCGTACTTGACTAACTATGTCTTGAGGGAAGGAGGCCGGGGAACTATGGGGACTAATCACAGATACCAAAGGAGGTAAAGCGGCCGTTCTGTATTTTCAAAAAATTCAGCCCGAGGAGGAGTACTTCATATCTAAAGGCAACAGGCCTAAGGAGGAGTATTTCTAGAGCAGAGACAACTCAAATGCCGGGTCGAAGATCATAGCTTCCTTTCACAGTAGGGCCGGTGGAAACGATCCGAACGCCCATCCGATTGTCAAGAAGAGGACCCGGGAAGAGGGACAGGACAGGCCGCAACCCTGTATTGCTCAACAAAACAAAGATATATAGAGTGCATGGCCTTGAAATTTTCGCCTCCCCGGAGCTGGTCTTGGGTGGTAGAGAAAGGGAGGCGGGACCTCCTCGAGAAAACCCCTGATAGGGATTGTGCGGGGGAAGAAATCGGGGACAGAGCAAAGGTGAAGGGTTTAGGGCCTGCTCTCGAAATTCTAATGCCGGTCGGGGGGAGGGGGGGGAGTGAGGATCGACGATAGAGTGAATGAAAAAAAGCATCATCTCGTGTGCCTAAGAGGTTTAGTAAAATGCAGTAGCCCGAGAAAAAGGACACCGGATGAAGAGGCTCCCTCCTCTACATTGTACTTACTAAGATCGGGGAGAGGGGTAAAGTCGTGCACCCATAGCGTGGTAGTTTTGGGATTTTTCTTCTCTCTGGAGAGGAAGTCTCTTGTCATTACTATAGGTACTAATATTGTGAAGGGACTGGTATTCCTCGACTCCCGAGACTGGAGGGGGGGAGGGAGTCTAGAACCGCCAGATCTCAGGAAAGAGGGGGTTGAGGAAGCTCGGGTGGGCGGTAAAAGGACGCAGAAACTCTATGCTTTTCCGCGTCTGAAACCGGGGACCGACAGAGCCGAGATTAAGACAGAAGAGAAAAAAGATTTCTGAAGAGGGAAAAATCATAGTATTTAGAAACCTCTACGCTTTGCCGCGGACCAAACACGAACTCTAAGAAGAAGGGGGGAAACTTCAGGGGGGCCGGAGGCAAACGCTTCCGAAGTGGAACTTGAGAGAAAAAGTCTTCAAATAGTCCCTATAGGCGGTTGGGAATAGAAAATGGGCTTGTCTCGATCCCTTCGGGGGGATCTTGGGCGCGTCCAGGGGGCAACGTGCCATGAGAGAGGGTTGTCGATGAAAGTCTAAAGGGGGGGGGAATTCAAGATATGCGGACTTGCGAACTAACATCATCCTAGCCAGAACTAAACCGCAACGGAATAAAGCACAATCTCAAAGGTCGGATAATTTACGCGTAGCAGATCAAAGTTAGGTGCAAGGATGTGTGAGGAATTATCGAGCGGCGAGGGGAAGTGGGGGTTGATAGGGGAAACTCCTCTACCAAAAACTGAAGGGGAGGGTCCAGAAGTCGCACTTGGGGAATTTTTAAGCGCCACATCCGTGTTGGGGTACCCGTAGGAGTGCTGTACTGGGAGGTGGACGGTCTTATCACCAGTGGGAGTCTATACCCGGTGTGTGCCAAAGGGGAGCCGGGGCACAGTTGAGACAGGGGCTTTGTAGGGGAGGAACACGAGGAGAAGGGAAAGTTAAAAGAGTTTGAGCAAGAATAGGGGGGGCGACCTCGTCAATGATCTGCTGCAGCTCGAGAATTGGAAGGGGGACGGATATGACGAAGTGCAGTCCGGAATTGGGACAGGTACAGACAAGACGCCGGATTGCCGTGGGACAAGTTGTTGGGGGGAAGCCCTGCACGAAGGGGACAGAATGCTGCCCCCAAAAGAGCTGAGGGAAAGGGAAATGAGGGCAGACCGCCTTATATCTGCATTTCGATTTCGCTGATCTTAGCGGAAAGGAGGGGGGGGGGGAAGTGGCAGCAGCCTGGAATGATTGGTAGGGAAAATTCTCGCCTTTGGGGGAAAAATTGAAGGAGCCCTTTTAAAAGAAGAATGTAAACTTGAAGAGAGCGCAGATCAAAGCATCTGTCCACGGAAGTCAGGGCTCGGAGGGGGGATAAATTCATAGATAAATCTGGAGAGGAAAACGGCTGACAAGGGAGTCCTTCCTTCAGCCGTCTCTAAGTCGCAATGGAACGAAGAAGCAACACAATTTCATGTCGCAGGAGACGCTCCCTGTGAAGGTTCTCCAAACCAGTTCATGGAAGGAGGACTAGAATTCACCAAAAAACCTTTAAGGGGGGGCCAAGGAGTTACAAATCCCGCCCTATAAGCCAAAAAACACCGGAGGAGGGGGGGAAAATATATAGAGGGAAAACATAAAAAATCGGCGACTCACGGCCATCTACGTCTTCCCGTTTTTTAGGTCTGGGAAACCAGTGAGGCTAACGGGTTTGACATAAGGAGGGAGAAGCGATAAAAGGAGGCAAAGCTGGCCGCGATCTTTACGTTACCTAAGAAGCCGAAAGGAGGCCGCTGAAAGGGGTGAAACGACCATAAAGAAAAAAGGGAACTTTCTGGACAAGATTACCCGAGAAGGAGCAAAAACGGAAGTGGTTCGGCGAGTGCTTGAGCGCGAGCCGAGAAAAATCCAGGGGGGGGGGAGGACGGAAAATGGCCGGACTGTGCTCGAAATAATTTTCTACAAAAATGGGAGAAAGACAAGGCCAGAGAAAAGAGAGAGCGGGAAGAGAAGGAAGGCATCGAATAATAAGGAATATCCCAGGAGCCCACCGACTAAAGCTCAGGCCCATCGATAGTTCCCATGTCGACTGGGTCAAGACAAAATCAAAAGGGAAAAGAATAAATCGTATAGTTATGGAAGAAGTTCCCCAGGGGGGAACATCTACCTGGCTGTGAACATCTCCCTACGGCTCGGGGGGGGACTCTCCGAGGGGACCTCGAAGTCGTGAAAGAAAGAACCTAAAAAACTTACCATGAAGTGGGAATCTACCAAACCAAGGACAGCAGAAAGAAAAAAGGGGGAGGAGCCAATCAAGTAAAATCACCTTGTAGATCCTGGCTCAAAAGGACACAAAATGAATGGACAAGCGGTTTCTAATGTAGAATTCTCCGACCCGTTTGGTGGGAGAGGTTCTGACCAGGGGAGACCAATTAGAGCAAATGAAGTTAACTATACATGAGCGGGAACGGGAAACAAAATCAGAACTTTGAGACAAAAAGAAAGCTGGGGAAGATCTCTCCGGCGCGACGGGAAGGTTGGCAGAAGAAGGCTACGGATGATTGAGTGGCGTCTCAACACCAAGACAAAACCGGAAGGGTATGTAAAATCGCCTGGGGGGGAAGATTGACAAGACGTTCAGGGAACGGTCTGACGAAAAAGCCAAAAACCTACGTGATAGAGACGAAAAGGGTCAAACCGCAAAGAGGCCGGTGACGACAGGGGGAAAAGCTCGAGCATGGAAGTTACGTGAGGAGTTCCGGGGAGGGAGAGAAAAACGACCAGATCGGGAGGGGCTCGGTCTTGCCAAAGGCCGGGACTCGAAGACTGCTGCATATGATTTTGAATCGGGCAAAGTATACGACAGGGGGACTCCATATCGGCAGGAGGGAAAATTTCGGATTTCGCCGCAATTACAAAAAAATCTGAAGAGAAACGAAGATGTAGACCAAAAAAACCTAGGGTTTGGGAGAAGGAATGAGCTCATGGAGATTATCGAGGATACAGACTCCAAACGGGGTCATAACTTGAATGCTGGATTAAGAAAATAAGGGGGGGAGGGTAGCGGCGAAGAAAACGTCGGATGAAATACACGGAAGTTCCGGATCTATTCAAGACCGGATACATTGTCGGTCCTGGGGGGCGAGGAAACTTGGGAATCGCGCAAGGGAAGAACCTGGCTAGTCGTATCTCTCATGGAGAGGAGAAGATACTTAGGGAAACTAGTAGAGGAGGCTTGGGAAAGCCTTCATCAGCTGCGATATGTCGACATCAAAGAACTGACGGGATTATTTCGAGAAGAGAAAGGCACCTGTTTTCGTCTCTTGCGAGAGGTGCAGTGATGAAAGACCTCCAAAAAGAAAGCAGGGGGATAGAGGCCGGGCCCGTCCTAACGCCCTCCTACGTTGACAAACTTACCAAGTCGGGGGAAAACATTAAAGTCCAGAACAACCCTTTATCTCCACTCCACAACAAAAAGGGAAAAGATAGAAAGAAAAAAAACTTCGAAGGGACCCATGAAGGGAGGGGGGAAAAAAATTGTTCTTTTGCAAACATCACTTTGATCTGGAGGGGGAACTCTGGAGGATTGACAGGCCCGAAGGGACGCACTTCTATCCAGCCGCAACATTTGCCAGGGGGAGGGGAAGGAGAATGGAATCGAAAAGGGAGGGTCCGGGGAAGGTTGTTGATGATAACAACTCCGTTCAGCTGGAAAATTCCGACGTCAGGGGGCCTGCTAGGGGAGAACTTGCAGCTATTCCGCCCAGCGGAAGCAAAGAAATAGGAAAAGAAAACGAAAGGAGAGCCGAAGTTATAATAGGGAATGGGAGATATCGTCACCCCTATGCTTTCAGGCTTCGTGGCCGCAAGGGTAAGATAAAAATAGATTGAGAAATCCTGATATTCATATCATCATTGGAAGGGGGGGGGAAGTGTTGTGTGTGCCGATACTGAAGAATTACAGGCAGAACAAAACAGATTATAATCTTTGTGCTGCACAGCTTACCGGTTCGGAGCTAGAATCGCGCAATACTTGACCGTGAAGAAGAGCCTGGAGAGAAGCTGCGACAAGACCTAAAAAGCTAGATTCTTGATTCCCCATAAGAAGCCGATCTCGTCTTTAGGCCGTAGACAGACCAGAAAGCAAGTCTGAAAAAGAAAGATCTTTCGTCGGCTGAAAGAGTCGAGAAAACAGTAAAGTCTGAAAAAAATTCTCGCGCTCAAGAAATGAAGGCCGGCGGTTGGGGGACTTTTGGACCCAGAACGTGCGCTAGGGGTCTTTGGCCAAAGGCTCGAAGGGGCGTTGAAAGCGAAAAAGCCTGTCCATGCGTCGTTGTGATCGATCGAGTAAAAAAGGTGCAGGGGGGGGTCGAGGTAGGGCAAGGATAAGGCTTAGTACTCACTCATAAGAATTAAAAAAGAATGATTCAAAAAAAGCGCGCCGGATCGTCCATTGCAGCGTCTAAAGTCGAATGTAAAAAAAGGGCCGGCTCATAGACTTAAGAGAGATGACAGGAGTGGGAGAGACCGTCAAGGGGCGTAAAACTGGAACAACAGACGCGTTTAGCGAAGGCAAGGTTCTTGGTGGAGAGAATCAGGGGGTCACCGGGGGAAGGGGCACATGAGGGACTTATAGGGCCTTTTAAAAATAGTTGAGAGGGGAAGAGGGGAGAAGAGGTAGTTGTTTATGGCCAAAAAGGGGTGGGGGAAAGTGACCGGGGAAGGCCTTTTGTGAGTGAAGAAGAAGTAAGGGGGTCTGCTAGGGGGAGCCATGTCTGTATACATATTTCCACTGGCTTTCCAGAAAGGTAGAAGTTGCCCGAGAAAAAACACCAAAAAGAATTGGGGAAAGGTGGTACAGAGTTCTTAGAAATGGGTAACTATGTGATCGCCTTGCAAAATGAGGGGGGACTCGGAAGGGCTTGAAGGTTTTAGGTTCTGAAATTCGTCTCCGGAAAAAAAGGAGATCTCGAGAGGAAGGAGTAGGCTCCATGCCCCTTTGGGGTGTCGCAAAGTTGGGGAGGGGGGGCTTTCAATCGCCCGAAGCCGCATGTGCAAAAGTATAGCTCTCTCCTCAAGAGAGGGAGAAGGACTTCCAGGCGGGGGGAGGAAGTAACGGGGGTAGAAACGAAAGTATCGCAAACTCTGACAATTCATCCGGCAGCGCGGGGAGGCTCAGAGAGAGAGGGTGTCATGGGGTTCTGTCTCGGACGAACGGCCCAATTCTGAAGGGGGGACAAAACGGGCAGAGAAGGGAGGCATCCTAAAGGACCCGTCACCCCAGGAATGGACTGTTGGCCCGTTACGCGCGGGAAATTTTCCCAGAAATA
>Ga0179593_1684623_pt1 | contig 18391 bp, 26 predicted proteins | sample CZODoug2_1_08_16_FD_185931 | JGI IMG/M metagenome (GOLD analysis project Ga0179593, IMG submission 185931) | Vadose zone soil fungal communities from Angelo Coast Range Reserve, California, USA - CZODoug2_1_08_16fungal (PacBio error correction) | ecosystem: Environmental > Terrestrial > Soil >...
AAAAAGGGATACGCCTTCGGGCCTACGAGGAAAAGAGCAAGAAAAAAAATTCAAAGGAAGAAGAATCTCCGCGGAATCTAAACAACGCGCCGGGCCGCCCAAAAAGAAAAAAAGGGGGGAGAGGGAAAAAAGAGGACCCGGACATTCTTGTTTTGCATTTTCCGCCCCGAGAGAGGAAAGAGAGGGGAAATTCGTGAGAGGGAAAAAAATGGGGAAGGGGGCGCGCATCAGAAGAAAGAAAAGAGCGAGGAATTAGGGGGGGGTAGAAAAGTGGAAAAGGAAAAGACCCCGCTGTCAATTCCGGCAGAGAAGGAAGAACTCGATCAATCCGAAGGAAAAAGGAAAAAAAGAGAGAAAAAAAAGAAGAAAAGGGCGCGCCCTCGTTTTTCGAAAGTCCACATGCCGGAGGAAAAAAAAGTCGTCGTTGAAAAAGAAAAGATCGCCGCCAGCTGTTGAGGTGAAGGGAGGAGGGGGGCCGAGGCTTGGGGGGAAAGGAGAAGAAAGAAAGGGGACGTAAAGTCGCACCCACCTCGGGAAAAAAAATAAAAGAAGGGGCCGCGCGCTGAGAGAGGAGGGGAAAGAATTTTCCTCGAGAAAAAAGAAAATGCGTATGCACGGGAGTGGGGAGGGAGCGACTTCACCCCTCCTCATCCCGCCTGTTCTGAAGACGTATCGAAAGGGTTGGGAGAGGAAGGATGAAGGGCCTAACTTAATCCCCCCTCTATAATTGAGGAAAAAAAAAGGGAAGATAATTGGGGGGAATCGGTGTCGAGGGATACTATTTCTCTCGTTGAGGGAAAAAGGAATTTCGAATCAGGGGGTGGGAAAAAGCAGGGGGAAAAAAGAAGGGGGGGGGTCTGTCCCTCCTTCGAGAGAGGGGACGGCCTTCTTCATGAAAAAGAAAAAAAAAAGAGATCAAGCGCCGCGCAACATGGGGAAAAAAAAAGGGGAATTGTCCGCCTGAAAAGAAGAGAAGGGTGGGGGGCAAAAAAGGAGTTGAGAGAAAGAAAAGGAGCGTCGCTTTTCGGAGGGAGAGAAAAAGGAGATCCGGTCTAGGAGGGGAGGGGAAGAAACATGCACGACCATCGGCGAGGGGAAAAAAATAAAAAGAGGACAAAGAAGAAAATATGCTGGTCTCTGAGTGCGCGCACAAAGCCGAAGAGTAGAAATCGATACTTGAAGGGGGGAGGGATCCGGGTCCGCTGCACCTGTTCGAAAAGGGGGAAGAAAAAAAAGAGTTGAAGGGGGTGGGAAGAAAACGCGTCTCTCTCTCCGACCGTGAAAGGAAGGGGGGTAGGGGAAAAAATTAAAGGGAGGCTTGTCCACCTTCAACGGGAAAGGAAGAGGAGGGGAAAAAAGAAAGTCCTTGAACCGCGGGGAAAAAAAAAAAATAGATGCTCGGCCCTTTCCGCTGTCCCGGGCGTCAGGGAATAGGGGCAAAGCGAGAAAAAAAAAAAAAAAAGGGGGGGAACAGGCGTTTTTTTCCTCTTCTCGCCAAAAAGGAAAAAGAGAGAGGCCCGCTGTGCGAAAGGAAAAAGGGAAACTTCGTCGGGCCATACCTGCTGCAATGAAAAAAAAAAAGGGAGCAGCCGCGTTGAAAACGAGTAGAAGAAGCCAAGCACCTCCTTGGACAACTCGAAGAGCAAAAAGGAAAAGGGGGGGAAAAAAAAGGAAGTGGCCTGCGAGCAAGCAATCGAAGAAAGGCGGAGGGGGGAGAGGGAAAAAGAAGAGGTGTGCTGGGCGCCACCCTGAAAAAATATCGGAGAAGCCGCCGGATGGACGTGAAAAATAAGAAAAAAAAAAAGAGTAAAAGTCCGTGGGCGATATCGCCTATCTCTATATCCATCGGACAGGGGGAATGGCGCCAAAGGAAAAAAATAAAAGAAAAAAAAAAGAAGGTTCGACGCTGCTTCACAATTTTCCGTGAGAAGAAGGGGAGAGGGATGCGATGTGGTTAAAAGGAGAAGGTGAAGAAAGGGGTTGACTCATGAGGGGCCTTCATTAATGGATAAAAGGGGAGGGAAAGGTAACGCATCTACTTCATTCTTCCGACATAGGGGAGGAAGGAGGGGAAAAAGAAGTGGTCTTGAAGTGTTGAAGAGGATGCCGTAGGAAGAAGAAAAAAAAAGAAAGGGAAGAAGGATCTTGATATAGCCCTTTTCTCTCTCCGACCAAGGGCTGACGATGCCGGCGCTCGGAGAAATAGAAAAAAAAAGGGGGGGAAAGACTCCGTCATCGTCCGCAACCTCTCCTAAGATCTATTACAAAGACAGGCCTAGCTCAAGGGGGAAGGACAGGGGAAAGAAAGGGGGAGGAGACGGCAGGCCGATTCAATCCCTTCAATACCACGTCCATCGGGGAAAAGAAGGAAAGACAGATGTTAAGTAACGAGGGGCGCGCGGAATGAGGAAAAAAAAAAAGAAAGGCTATGCCTCATTCCTTCCACCTCATGGGAAAAAAGGGAATGCGGTTCCCAAAGGGGAGAGGGAAAAAGAAAAAAGACAAATGACGGCCAGAAAATTTTCCTCATGCCGAAGGAAAAGAAGGGAGGGGGTGAGAGAGGAGAGAAGGAGAAGGGAAGTCCGTCGTTTCCCACGTCCTTGCTCGTGTTAGAAGAATGGAAGGAGCGGCATATTTTTAGAGAAGAAAAAACAGGGGGGGGGGGGGAAAAAAGGTAAAGGTGTGGATGTCTCTATTTGATTCCTCATCACTTCTCACGATTCGCCGAAGAGGAAAAGAGGGAAGGATTGGCGGATTAAGGGGGTGGGTGGGAGGCGATCCCCCCTTCCTCTTCGGAGGGGGGGAAGGATAAAGGTCACGCGACAGATCAAGCGCCGAGCGGGCCGATCGAGAAAAAAAGAAAAGAGCGAGGCAAAACGCCTGTTCTGAAAGGGATGGGAAAGAAAAAAAAGGGCGTGCAGATGGTACCGGGGACGGGAAAGAGGGGGAAAAAGAAAAAGAGAAGTTGCTTCCATGAAACCCTCGTGCTGCTTTCCCCGTGGCTTGAAGAAAGGAAAGGCCCATTATTGACACGTCTGCAGAAAAAAGAAAAAAAAAAAAAAGGGAAAAACCCTTCCCCTTCCCCCGAGAAAGATAAAAGAAACGTTAGTGGGAGGGTCGAAAAGAAAAAAAAATCGTCCTCCCCGAAAAGTCTGAAAGTGTCGGGGGGAAAAAAGAAAAACAGAACCGCTTTCCCTTCTTTGGGGATGGAAAAAAGGACCAGCATCTGAAGGGAAAAGAAGGGGGGGAATCGGCTTTTCCCGTCCTCGACTACGAGGTGTTCCTCCGGGAGAAGATCGGAAGCTAGAAAGAAAAAAGGAATGTTTTTCTCTAGAAAGGAGAAAAGAATTCACGGGCACATAAAAAAAAAGGATGCCGCGAAAGAAGGTGGGGGAGTGTCTTTCTGACCATTCTCTTTGGGCGCAGAAATAAAAGGAAAAAGTAGGGAAGAGATGGGTGAAGGAATGAGGAAAGGGGAAGGAAAGGCATCGTCCGACTTATTCCCGAGAGAAAAACCTCTTACTACGTAGAAAAAGAACGTGCCCCATCTTCTCTATCGAAGCAACGAAAATGGGAAAAGAATAGGGGGGAGGCGTTGGAAAAAGGATACGCGGGGGAGGAAGAAAAAAAGGAGCGCACCGCCACTTTCGATCTCTTCCTTCTCTCCCTGGGTGGGGGAAAAAGAGGAAAAAGTCGACATCTACAAAAAAAAAGGGAAAGAAGGGATAAGCTACGCGGCCGTTGACCCCGAAAAAATGAGAGCGGCTCCAGAGAGAGGAAGGAAAAAAAACAGAAAACATCGCTCTCTCCTGGTGAGAAGGGGAGATAAATGGAAGATGGGAAAGAAAAAAAAAAGAGAGAGCGACATCTTTCGCTTAATCTCACCATCTGGGAAAGCCCGCGCGGCAATGGGGGGGGGGGGGGGGGAAGAAAAAGAAAAAAGAAGCGCGTCCGGCTTTATTTCTACACCGAGGGAGAAAAGAAAGGGGGGAACAGTTGCTGGTATCGAGTGGGAAAATCTAGGGAAAAGGCATTGGCCCGCTGTTCCTTCCCCTCGCTCGGGGGGGGGAGGAAAGACGAATCAGAGAGACCACTATGGGGCGAGGGAAAAAAATAAAAGGGGTGTGAACTATTGTCCTCCCGAATTTAACTGAAAAGGGAAGATAGGGGCGGTGACCGGAAAAAAAAGAAAAAGTCCAGGAGGAAAGAAAAAAAAAAAGAAAGAACAAACCGGGGTTATTTCTCACATACCTGTGGGCGAAAGAAGGGAGGGGGGGAAGGAGGAGGAAAGCGCCGGGAATTTGGGGGGAGGGGAGAGCTGGAAAAAGAGGGGGGAAAAGAGGGGAGGCTCGATGTTCGATTTTCCTTTCTACTTCTTTTCTCTGGTGAGGGGGGAAAGCGGAGAGGGGGGAAGAAGTAAAGAAAGAAGCCTCAAAAAAGAGCGGAGGGGGAAGGGAAGAGGAAGGCACGCCGCCTTCCCGTGCGCGAATCTCCAATCTCTCCATCGGAATAAAAAAAAAAAGGGGGAAAACAAAAGAAGAGAAAAAAATAAAAGGAAGACCCGATCCTCTTACATTCCATCTGCCTCATAGAAAAAAGGGAAAAGAGGAGAAAAGGGGGGGCACTGGCGGAGTGAAGAGGAGAAAGGAGTCATGGTCCGCTATTCGATCGACGCCGGGGGGAAAAGAAAAAAAAAACAAGAAAAAAAAAAAAAAACAAAAAAAATAAAAGGGCGTGGCGCACGATGGGGAGTGAAAAAAGGAGGAATGACACGCCTCAATTATATCATCTCCTTCGAAGGAAGAGAAGTCGATTCTCACCGGACGGGACGGGAAGGAAAAAAGCGCTTACCGCGCTTTCCTTTTTTCTTGTCCCCGCCACCAGAAGGAAGATAGGGGAGCTGGGCAACGAAGGATGCATAGGACGAGGGGGGGGAAAGAAAGGGGGAAAAAGAAGAGAGACGCCGCTTCTCACGCCTTTTCTTGTTTGCGGAAAAAAGAAAAAGTATCTAGCACTAGAAAACGGCGGCAGGGGGAAAGAAAAGGGGCGCTGGCTTTCGTGACCACCAAAGGGTAAGGGCCCTGCACTGAGAGCCAGAAGGGGGGGTTTCGACCCAAAAGAGGAGAAAGTTCGTGCTCCTCAGGCCCGGAGGTATTCGGAAGAATGGCCCCTCCCTCCGACTAATACGGAGAGGAAAGGGCTCTGCTCGAGGTAATAGGGATCAAAGGGGAAGGGGGATGGAAGAATAGAGCCGCCATCATCGTTTTCTCTCTGCTGGGGGAAAAGGGGGAATGGCAAATCGGGGGAAGAAAAAGGAAAAAAAAAAAAAGGGTTCGTCGTTTTTGTCCGAATTTCGGTTTTAGGAAAAGAAAGGGACAGCGGGCACTGGAATGGAACGGAAAAAAAGGAAAGTGAGGGCGACCTGATATCAGCGTCGATTTTCTGCCGATAGGGGGAAAGGAATAAGGGGAAGAGGAGGGAATAAATCAAGGGGGATGGGAATAAAAAAAAAGAACGCGGTTGTGCGTTTGTACTCCGCTCATCTCTCATCTCGGAAGAGGGGGAGAAAAAGGGGCTGGCGCTTGAGGGACGCCGGAGAAAGGGGGGGGAAATGGAGGGGAAAAAGGGGAAACTAGCGATTTCGATCGCTCCTTTTTGCACCGGCGCGATGGGGAAAGGGAAAAAAAGTTGGAGCTCAAAGCTGGAAAAGAAAAAAGGGGAGAGGCGAGGGGAGGAAAGGAAAAAAGGAAGCGCCGATTCCATTCCTTAATAGAGTAAGTGGAGGCGAATCGATACGAAGCGTCGGCGGGGGGAACCCCGATCTTCAACTGGCTCTTTTGGGGCTACGGCATGAAGTAGAAAAGAGATGAAAAAAAGGAAAAGAGAGAGGATTGAAGGAGGCCGGGGGAAAAAAGGAAAAGGGGAGTTGACGCACGCCGACGATTCTCTTCGCTTACCTATGCGCAGAAAAAAAAAGAAAGGGGAGAGAGAGGAATGGGCGAAAGAGAAAAAAGGGGAACATCAGCGCCAGCTCAATCTTTAAGCATCCCTTTTCGACGCAAAGGAAAGGAATTAAGAGAGGGTCGCAGAACAAGCGGAAATCGCGAAGAAAGGGGGGAAAAGGGGAAGATTTCGGTCGCGGCGCCTTCCTCCGCCGCCAAGAAAAAAATTAGCTCCAGAATGCACTGAGGCGAGCGAGAAAAGGAAGGAAAGGGGAAACGCGATCAACAGCTTTCCATCTCGTTAATAAGGAAGGGAAAAAAAAACCGGTATGATGGGTCGGGGAAAGCAGGCCCGGAAAAGACCGCTTCTTAGAAAAAAAAGCGCCGCTGACCGGGAGACGAAGACCGAAGAAAAAAAAAAAAGGTCCAATTCCGGGCAGCGGCCCTCCTTTCATTCACCATCATTTCCGGATGGGGGGAGGAGGGGAAAAAAAAAAGAAAAAAAAAATTGGATTCGCAAGAAAGGAAATTTTCCTCCACTAATATTGTGGCACGGCAAAAGGGTGAGATCGGGGTTCAACTCCTCTATCGACGAGAGATGAAGGAAGAAAAAAAAGGAAAGTGATTACGTCGGCGTGGGCTTGCCGAACCTTATTCTCATACCACTAGAAGTGAGAAGAAAAAAGGGAGGTAGAACACGACGGTCCGAAGGAGGAAAAGGTAAAAAGAAAAAAAGGGAAAGCCAGCGCCACAGCCTTATCCTTGTTCCATGCCCAGAAGGAAAGAGGTGAAGCGCCCAAAGGGGTTGGAGGAAAAAAAGGAGGCGATGCCGGGCCCTCCATCTCCTTTTCCTTTCAACAGAGAAGGGGGAAAAAGGAAAGAAAGAGAAGAATGAAGATGGGGGAGGGGAAAAAGAAAAGGAAAGAGACGGTCTCGAGGCAACTTCTTTCCCCTTTCGGAGGGAAGAAGAAAGCTGGTAGAGCGTCAGAGCGTATATGAGAAGAAGGGGAAAGGAAAAAAAGGACGCCATCGCGAAACAGTCCCTCCCATCATCTTTCCGCAAAGAAGGAATGAGGAAACATGAAGAAAAAGGAAAAGGAAAGCAGAACGACCAGACCCACCCATCGTTTGCCTATTCTCCCTCCGAAGAAGGAAAAAGGGGGGGAAGAGGAGCGGTGCCGTTTGAGCGGCGGCGGGAAGAGAGTGGGGGGGGTCATCTGATCTCGTCGGGGTTCCTATGTATGATTTTCGCTTCGCGACGGGGGGAGGTGAGTCAGATGATGGAGCATCAAGCCGGAGAGAAGATAGGAAAAAAAAGGAACGCGACTACCTCACTCACCATCGAAAAAGAAGGCAAGAAGGAAAAAGAGGTGGACATTCCGAGACTACGAGAAGAAGAGAAAAAAAGAAAGACCGCAGGCCCCTCTTCTCTTTCCTCTCCTTCAAGGCAAAAAAATTCGCCTGAAAAAAAAGGCGGGAAAAGTAAAAAAACCGGTTGGTTCGACCATGGCTGCCGGCGTGAAAAAGGAAAAGGAAGGACGCAAAAATAGGCGGGAAAAAAAAGGAGGAAGTTTGTAATTCTTGTCGGGGGGAAAAAATAAAACTGGGCGGGAAGGGTTGGAGCGAGGAAGGATTCGCGAGGATTCGCCGTTTGTCTAGAGGGAGAAGAAAAGAGGGATAAAGGACCGAAAAAGTGCGGAAAAGGAAGGTAGCCGGCTTCGTAATCTCAACTCTTAACGGTAAGAAAAAGGAGACTAGTTCCCGTTTGGAAATCGGGTTCGAAAGAAAAGGAAAAAAAAAACTGGCGGCTCCTCGCTCTTGCCGCGGAAGGAAGTTATAGCAAGAGGGTGAGGTGAATGAAAGGGGGGAATGAGGGGCCGCCGCTTTCGCGCGCCATGCGGGGGGAAAAATAGGGCAGAAACCAGGGAGCGAAGGGGGGGGAGGAGCGCGTCATCCGAGGTAGCCGATAGGGGGAAAAGGCGGAAGGAGGTAACCCTAAGAGGGGGGGAAGGAAAAAAAAGCGACGTTAACCCCAGCTCAATCCAGAAAGGGGAGAGAGCAATGGAAGAGAGAGGGGGAAAAAAGATTCGAACGGGCCTCAACTTAATCCCCGAGAGACTGGAAGTGTAGAAGAGGTGAGGATTGGGGCGTGGAAATCTCTCCTCTTGCCTCTGGGAAGGGAAAGAAGAGATGTTTCGCGGATGGGAGGAGGGGGGGAAGTGGAGATGCGGAATGGCCTTCCTTCTACTCATCATCGGAAAAAAATCTAGTCATAAGCGAAGAAGGAGAGAAACAGCGCTTGTCCGTCCTCCACCGCTACCGATAAAAAAAGGGGAGGAGGCCCGCGAGGAAATCGAGATTTTCTCTCTTTTTCTTATGGGGGGGGGGAAGAGGCGGCGTGAGATCACGGGTGATGCCTTCTTAAAAACAGGGGGGGAAAATGAGGGAGGAGGGCCCAGCCAGCTAAGCTTTCATGAACTTGAGGGAGTAAGAAAAACAAAGCGTCCCTTCTGTTTCTTGGGGAAAGAAGACTTTCAGAGTATGGCGTGAGACTGACTTCCGGGCCGAGAATATGGAGACATTGGACATAACGTTGAGTGGAGAGGAGGCCTTTACGTTTTCTTTCATCTCGGCGAGACGGGAAGGGAAAAGGGCGGGCCTTTTGTTTTTCAGGGTAGGCTTGCCCACGAAAGGGGAAGGAGGAAAAAGTCTTGACGCGTCCATTCCCCTCTTCTCTGCCCTGCAGAGGCCAGTGGAAAAAAAAGATATGGGCGGCAAGAAGGGGGGGGGGGGGAGCGGTTCCTCATTCTTTTTTGGGGGAAGAAGAGAAAAGGAAAATGAAGAGGATCGAAGAGGTGCCCTTGTCTGCGGCCTTGATCTGAGAGGAAAAAAAGAAACCGGCGGCAATCCGAAGAGGGAAACCGAAAGCAGCACTGAGGTCCACCACCACGGAATCTCCGAAGAGAAGAAAAAAAGGGAATGTAGAAGATTAACAGTCAGAATAGTGAGAAAAAAAAGGAATAAACTCACTTCGTCTCTCAAAAGAGGAAAATAGTGGGGTGGTAGGAAGCCAAAAAAAAGGGGGAGAGGGAAGTCAAGCTCGCGTACCTCTCCATTCCTTTTGCTATATAGAGAAAGAGAAAGGGTAGGAAAATATCTATAGAAGGGGAAAAATAAGATGACATACGAGGTTCACTACTTTTCGTATGAGGGAAAGGGGAAAGGAGGGAGAGGGGGTAAGAGAGGGGGGGAAGTAAGGGGCGCAGAAAAGAAAAGGGGGAAAAAAGAAAGAATGCGGGGAATGAGGAATAAGAACGATGGGGGGCCGAAAAAGGGGGGGGGGGTAGAACGTCAGTTCCTTCGACATCTGGACGAGACAGCAAAGATGGGGAGGGTGAGGGGAAAAGAGTTATTGGAAAAGGAGAATGGAAACAGGAATTTCGATGCAGTCCCTGGCCTTCCTCAAGAGGGGGGGGGAGAAAGAGCCCCTCAAAAGAGATCTTGGCGCGGGTGGGGGAAGAAGAAAAAAAAATAAAAGAGATCTCAACACAATCACCTTCTTCTTCTTCCCCTCGAGAGTGGAAAGGAAAGAGTCCCGCTACCGATGAAGCGAGGGCGCGGGGAGGAGGAAAAGTGGATGGGAAGGCCTCTGGCTTCTCACCTTCCTGGGGGGGAAGGAGAGAAATGCAAGACCACGCCCGCCGGCATCGAGAAGGGGAGGAAAATGACGTCGCGCGAATTCCCCCTTTGTGACGGGGGAATGCGGCGAGTTCAGCAAAGAAAAAAGAAACGACCATCGGTGACCTGCTTTTGGGCTAGAAGGAATCAAGACGCGACCCGGCGCCTCAAGGAACCTGAAACTTCGCCCCTCGTCCGGAAGGGAAGGGGGGGGGGGGAGAGGTTGGACCCCCTCTCCGCTGATGGAGGGGAGAGATCGCACGCCGGAGAGACGCTGGAAGCTTCCAAAAAAAGAAGATTTTTGCTGGGCGCAGCACACCATGGGGGGTACACAAAATACTCTCTGTGCTTTTCTTTCCTCGATTGAGGAAGGGGACAGATAAGGAGCCCGGAAGAGGTCCGCGGGCACATGGCGAGAGGGTGGGGGAGGGGCGAGATACATTTTTTTTTGAAGAAAGCGCGAAGGAGGTCCAAAAGAAGTAAAAATGACGGTATTGGCCGACTATTCATCTCGACAGAAAGGGGGGGAAGACAAGGTTCAGAATATCGAGAAGGAAAGAAGGAAAAAAGGGAAGAAAAGCCGAGCAAAACTCCTTTTCGGAGAGGGAAGCCTGGAGAGGAGAAATAATATGGAACGAGGCAAGGGCCCGATAACGGTTCCTGGAGGGAGGGGAAAAAGAAAGGGGAGGTGAAAAGGGGAGGGGGGGGGAGACCTATTGAAAACCAAAAAAAAGGAAGGGGAAAGGGGAGCGCTTCGCCCGCTGAAAAGAAAAAAGGAAGCCAGGGAACCGTACTAACAGGGGGGGGGGGGGCACGGCCGGATTCTTTAAGAATGGAAGGAGGACGACATAAAACCGGAAAGATGGACGGCGGGGGAGAAAAGACGAACAGGTCCTTAGCTTTTTCCGCTGCGGGGAAAGTTGGGGGCAAAAAGAAAGGGGTACGGCGGCAGAAAGATAGAGAGTCAGCCTTCGCAGGGGGGAAAATGGGGCTAAATCCCCCTTCTACTAAATCTGAGGGTAAAAAGAAGAGAGTAGCGCAAAGAAACGGTTGGAGAAAGGTGATGGGCGCGAATTACTCACATTCGCGCAGAGGGGAAGTAGAGGGTACCCGCACAGAAGAAAGGGGGGAAAAGAAGCATCGTCTCGATTCTTCCCTCCAACTACGCCAGATAAAGAGGAAAAAGAAGCAAATGCGTCAGGGGTCGCGAGAGGAGGGAAGGGAAGATGGGCGGCGTTGGCTACATTCTCCTTTTCGTAAGGGAGGGGGAAAAAAAAAAGGGACAAAAAGCACGTGCGAGAAGAGGGAAAAAAAGAACAGGCTTTATTTCTGGCTGGTTTAGCGGAAAAGAGGTAGGGGAACGGCGGAGTCAAAACCAGGCCGGTGACCACCGTGTTGGTTCGATCGTCTCCGAGGAATGAAGGGGGCCGGAAATAGCGAAGAGGACAGGGGGGGGGAAAGGGAAGAGGTGTTTCCCATTTTAATACTTTCGCTAGCGCGGGGGAAAAAAGAAGATGGTACGGAACAAGCTGGCGGCGCAAGAGAAAAAAGGAGAGGCACGCGCGCTTATCCTCAATTATCTGCTCGGAGTGGGGGGGGTGGGGGAGCGGACCACTGGGAAGAGGAAGAGGTGCTCGACCGTTACGGGGGAGGGGAGAGAAGCACGGCTGTATTTCCTCCCCGGAGGCATGGAGAAAGAGGGTGTAAAGTTCGAAAAGGAGGGGAAATGAAAAGAGCGACCGCGATGGTCTTCTTTCTCTCCAAACTGAAATAAAAGAACGGGGGGAAACCTTAAGGAACGGCCTGAAGGGGGGGAAGCGATCGCGGGAGAGAAAGTTCCGGCGTTCTCGTTTACTCCTTCTCCCTTGTCGAAACAAAGGAGAAAAAAGGAAGGAGGGGGGTACTCTGAAGAGAGGTGCTGCAGGGGGGGGGAAAAAAAGGGGGAACGATTGACGCGGTATTCCTCATTCGCTTGCCCGATCTCCTGGAGGAAGGAGGGTGGGGGGAGGGGGAGGGGGGGGGATTTGCCGGATTCGAGGCATTTTTGCGCGGAAAGAAGGCAAAGAAAAAAAAGAGGCGTATGCGCTCTAGTCCTCTCCTTGCAGCTGACAACGGCCAAGGAAAAGGAAAAAAAAGATAAAAAGAGAAGAGAAAAAGAAGAATCAAGAAAAAACCGAAGCAGAAGGAAAGGGAAGAAAAAAAAGGACAGCTGCCGCATCGCATGACCCGTTCCCTTCTTCCTATGATGCTCCTCTGGCAAAAGATGGGGGGATTGAGGAAACGAAAGCGTGGGCGGATGAGTCAGACTCCGTCGGCTCGGCCCCTCGTTCTCACTCTCTTGGCGGCAAGGGGAGAAAAAGGGGAAAGAAGGAGAAAGAACGAAGTAGAGCAGAACAAGAGAAAGAGATCTCACCGAGAAAAAGGGAGGAGAAAGGAACACACTTACGCTCTGTAAGGGGTAGGAAGTCAATTCTGATCTTTCTTTTTTCGCTGGGAAAGATAGATGGGGGAAACTAGAAAGATGAGGGGGAAAGAGGGAAGGAGAGCAGCGCCTGTGCTGGTTTTCTTCCGACAAAAGAAAGGGAGAGAAAAAGCGTCAGGAGGCCTTCGGAAGGGGAAAGGGGTTGGTGAGCTGGGGGGGGGCTTGCCGTGACCACCATCGCGGGAGCAGGGGAAGGAGGAACGGAGATTGGAAAAGCACGCGTTGCATTTATCGCAGGAGGGGAAGGGAAGAAGAAAAAGAAAGGTTCGGCCCGCCCGCCTCTACTACGCTAATCAGCCGATGGGGGGAGAAGAGAGGAAGATATTGAGAGCAACTATGAATCGTGAGAGAGGGAAAAGAAAAAAGGCGCCATCATCGTTTCTCTCTTCTTTGGCAGGGGGAAAAAGATAAGGAAGACCAAAGGAGGCGGTAAAAAAAGCAGCCCGGGGAGGGGGGAGGAATGGGCGGTTCTCTCCAATCAGGAAACAAAAGGCGGGCCGGAGTCAAAAGCTTGGCCAAGAGGATGGGTCGTCGCACCTGAATCTCCTCTTCTCTTTTCGGAGGTCGGGATAAAAGGAGTCCTGGCGCATTGTAAGTTCGTGACGCCCAGAATAAAAAGGGGGGGGGGGAAAAAAAGGAAGCGGCCGTATTCCCTCCTTACTCTTTTTCTCGGGCGGGTGGTCCAGAACGAGATGACTCAAGACCCGTTTGGCTATTCTGAGGGGGGGGAAGGCGAGGGGATGGGGGGGGGAGACTGCGACCGAATTCTTACCAATCTTTAACAATCTGAAGGGAGAGAGGTAGGGTGGAGGGGGCGAGAGGAGAGGGAGTAAGAAAAAGGGCTGGCTCAGATTGTCCTCTTTCGCTTCTTTCTATTGGCACAGGGGGAGGGAAAAAAGCGATCGCAGGGAAAAGGACCGGCATCGGTGGTGACAGGGAGGAGGAAGAAAGAAAAAAAAAGGGGGGAGGGGTACCACCCGATCTTCAACTTGCTATTGTTTTGCTACGTCATGTCGGGAGAGAGGAGATGGAAAAAAAGATGAAGAAAAGAGGAAGGGGGGCAGAAAAAACGTAGCCAGTTAAGAGAGGGGGAAAATAAAGGGGGCGTCTAGCCGATGCGCAGAAAAATGGATGGGGGAAAAGGAGCGCAGAATTGAAGAGGGGGAAGAGAAGGGGACATCGACTCATCTTCTCCGCTCCACTCCTTGAAAAAAAAGGGAAAGCCAGAGCGCCCATCGAGTCGAAAACAGCTCTATCGGGGAAAAAGATGAAGCGGAGACCCTTGGTCAGAATTTCTTTCTCTTCTCCTTCTCTCCGAAGAAAAGAAGGGGAAGATCGAGTAGAGGGCGGGCGTACAAAGCGAGTAAAAAAGTCAGCGGCGTGAATCCTTGCTCTTTGTCCGAAAAGACCAAACGGGGGTAAGGAGCAGGAATACCGCGGCCGCCTGAGAAGGAGGATGGGAGTTAGACGAGACTACTCTTCTTTTGCGGGAAGGGGGAAAAAAAAGGGCAGCCACCATCATTCGGATTGTCGCGAAACAGACAAAAAAAAAAAAAGGAGGCGGCGGTATTCCTCCCGCGCAAGGGGGGGACAAAAGAAAGATTGGGAATCCAAAAAAAAGCGACACTGATGATGGAGGAGGGGGGAGGGGGAAGACACGTCATCGTTGATCCCGAGAAGCCGAGGAGACGAAAAGCGATCCTTGTCCTCTCCTTTCTTATCCTAACAGTAGAAAAAGAAAAAACCATGAGATCGATGCAAACCTGACGTGGAGGGGAAGCGAAGGGCAATTTCCATCATCGGGGGGGGGGAGGGAGGGAAAAAGTAACTGCTCGCGAAAAAAGGATCCTGGAAAGGAAGGAAAGGACGATTCTATATAAATTGTACAAGCGGGGGCGGAAACCACAAGGAGGGGGGAAGGAGGCCCGCCCGTCCTTTCCTTTCAAAAGAGGGAAGGACCAAGAGAACACCATCAAGAAAAAAAGGGGACCATAAAACCTTACTCTTCTTAATCTTTCCACTTAGGAAGGAAGCTTTCCCACTGAGGGAAAGCCGGATATTTGCTCTCTTTATCTCTTAGAGAGCGGAGATTGGACTAAAAGTGTTTGAGGTCTCCCTCTCAATCATCGCATCCGAGAAAACAGGAAGAGAAGGGGAAGGATAGCTTCTATCTAATAAAGAGGAAGAAAAAAAATGAAAGGGAAAGACGACGACCATACCACCCACTTTTTCCTATTCTCTCCAGAAGTGAGTGAAGGGAAAAGGGATAGGGAGGCGGAGGTGGTTTGAAAGGGCAGGCGCCTCTTCTTGCGGGGGGGGGGAAAAAATGTTAAGATGGGCGATTGTTCTCTTCTCTCACGGGCTGGGAGATGAAGTAGATGAATAATACATCCGCGAGGAGAAAGAAGGGGAAGGGGAGACAAAAAGAACTCTACTATCTCCATCACCAGCGAAAAGATTCGAAAGGAAATCGACATAGAAAACGAGAACGATACGGGAGGGGAACAAAAAGAGCGTCGAAAAAAAAAAAAGGAAGGCAGCACCTTCTTCTCGGAAAGCGAAACAAAAGGGCAAGTAGGGGTTTAAAGCACCAAAAAAAGTAGACGACAGTGTTCTCTCTTCTTCCACTAGGCGCAGGGAAAGGAGGGAAGAAAAAGAGAGAGAAACGGTCCCGTGAGAATTAATTGTAATGACAGGGGGGTGGAGGGGAAGAAACCACGGGGCGGGATTTCATTTTTTCTCTCAATCCCGGAAAAAGAGGAGGAAGGGGCGAAGGGACATCGCAACCGAAAAGAGGGAAATGCACTCATTTCTTCATAAAAGAAGAGGAGGGGGAAATCAAAAGGGTAATAACGAGAAAAGAAAAAAAAACGGCCGCGCCCTCGGTTCTAAATACATCCTGACGCGATCAGGGGGAGGGGGAAGCAGGAGGCGCGGGAGAGGAAAAAGGGAAAAAAAGGTGCCGCGCTCTCTCCTTTCTTGCCTCTCTTCGCGCCAGCTGAAAAAGTTAAGAGGGGAAAAAAGAGAAACAAGCGGCGATGCCATGGGGAAGGAAGGATGAAAGGAAAGGAGAAGAGAAATTTTCATCGTTTTCACCGGACAGAGGGGGAGTTTTGAAGAAGGCGGGAGCTGCGAGAAAGGGAAAAAATACGGTGAGTTCCACCCTGCGCGCAGTAAAAGGGGGGAAGGAACGAGGAAAGGAAGGAGAAAATTCTCCGATGCGTGGGAGGGAAATGAAGGGGGGGGTGTTGTGTTCGGGGGAAGAGGGTGAAGAATTTCGATCGGCGGCAAGAGGGGATCGTTTGCGGGCATCCTTCTATCTCGATGGGACGGGGGAAGGGTAAGGGGACGGCCCGCCAACCGTCAATCGCGGCAGAAAGGGAGAAAAAAACAGCGCCTTGTCCTCCCTACCTCACTCTCCACTCTGAAGGGAAGAGTCTATAAAGAGGCCTCGCGGAGGGGGGGGGGGAAGTTTCGTCGCGGTGCTTTTTATCAAACATTCGGGGGAAGAGGAGGGTAGCGGCTGGAGAAGGAAAGGAGGAGGATCGGGGAAACGCGGCACAAAGCTCAGGACTGTTCGAGGGAGGGGGGAAGGGGTAGGACGGGAAAAGAGGTGGGAAAGGTCGTCCATCAGAGAAAAGGGGAAGGTGGGGGGACCGACTCCGGCCGCTGCACCTGTCGAAAAGAAATGGAGAAAGGTGGGCAAGGGGGGGTGAGGGAAGATGACGGCGAGCGAGCAAAGGAAGAAGGGAGGGAAGGTGGGGATAGGGCCCCCAGCCAAGGGGAAAAGAGAGGAGGGGGTGAAAAAGCAAGGAATAGAGGGGAAAATAAGGGGTGACTCGGCCCAGGAGCGTCAGGTAATCGGCAAGAAAGAAAGAGGGCGGGGAAGAACAGGAGGGGGGGAAAAGAATGAGAGATGCTTCGGAAGAGATGAAAAGGGAAGTGCGGCCGGAACCTCGTAGGAGAAAAATGATGAAATAAGAAGCTGACGGTTTATCGCCGAAGAAAAGAAAGAAACTGGTAACTAAGACAAGAAAAGGAAAGGAGAAATTGGCCGGCGATGACATATTCCGGCGCAGGATGGAGAAGACACTTGCTGGGGTCAGGGAGAAGGGGGGGAAGGAGAGAAAAATGCGTTGTGCTGCTCCAAGGAAGAGAGAGATGGGAGGTTCATCCAGCGCAAAACTCGCCGCAGGGGGGGAGAAGAGATAACGGCTGAGGGGTCCGTAACATATCTAGCCTCCTCCCGAAAATTTAGGAAGTTCTGTCACACGGCGTGTCGGAAAAGGGGGAGGGGAAAGGGAGAGGGAATGCGAATTTTTTCCTTCTCAGGTGGACGGGAAAGAAAGAGGGGGGGTGACAATTTACTGTACTGCATGATGCTAGAAAAATGGGGGTAGTTCCTCCAAAATTTTGGAAAAAAAAGAAGGGGTCGTTGGAAAAAGGTGCAAGGAAGGGGGGAAGAGACAGGAGGCGTCCGATTCCTTCACGGAGAGGGGGGGGAAAACGTCGCACGGAACCGTGAAGAAAGAAAAAAATTAAATAATGATACGGGAGAGAATTCCCTTGGCGCCGCGAAAAGGAAAATAGGAGAGGGGGAGGGACTGCCGGCGGGGGAGTAAGAGCACAACAACAACGATTCTTCTTAAAATATATAGTATGATGGAAAGAAGAAGCAGCAAACGCGCCAGCGAGGGCGCGGCGAGGAAGGGAAAAAGAAGGGATTCCTGCCCGTTCCTTCGAGAGGAAGGTGAGAAAACAAGGCCGAAGGTCATGAAAGGGGGGGGAAGGATGAGAAGAAGCTGTCGATTCAGATTTCGAATGAACTACGTAGCGAGAAAAGGATAGGAACGAACGACCTTCATGCAGGGAAAACAGGGGGAGAGGGGGGAAACATTCTTTTTCCAGCAACCGCAAAAAATAGGGAGCCGCAGTCAAAACGGCCATAAAGGGGAAATGAAAAAAGACAGCGTCTGGCTGCTTATTTTGTTCTGGCTGCGCTCAGCGCCAAGGGGGGGGGAGCAGAGATGCTGCGAGATCGCCCAAGAGGGAATTAAAGGGGAAAGGCCATCCCTCGTCGGGGGGGGGAGGATGTAGGGAAAGCACACGCGGGGGGGGGGGGGTAATTGTGGATGCGCGAGCAGACCGACGGGGAGGGAAGGAGGGAAGAAAGGAGCCTGGGAGGGGGGGGTCATCGGGTGGAGAAGGAGAAAAGTAAGGGGCGGAGATGACCGGTTGGTGAAAGCGGCGAGGGAAAAAAGCAGAGGAGGGGGCCTGAAGACGATGTCGGCGTCTACAGATCAAGCCAAGGAAGGGGGGGGGATGGGGAGCAGAAGCGAAGACTTCCCGAAGAAAGAAGAAAAGAAAAGGAAGAGAGAACGGCTTGGTCCGCCGGCGAGAGGGGAGAGAAGGGGGAAATAGAGGACAGGAAGGAAAGGGGGACTTGCGAGGGGGAAGAAGGGGGGAAAAGGAACCGGGCGGGGGCAAGCCTATAATTTTCACTAAAAAAACAACAAAATAACAATAAAAAAAAAAAAAAAAAAAACAAGGACCGCCATGTGAAAAGAAAGGGATTCCGACACCTTCCATTCCACCGAGAAAGAAAAGGAAACAGGAAAAGGAAGGAGTCTGGAAAACCTCCAATCATCTTAAAGTATGCATGGTAAGGAGAAACGGTAAGACCTCGGACCAGCTAATCTAACCATTTCCTTATGGGGATAAAAGAAAGAGGGTCGTATTTGCCGGCATCATCCGTAAGAAAGGAGACAGGGAAGGGGCTCAATCCTCACCTCTACTAAATCGAGATGGAAAAAGCAGAAGTGCTCTTAAAACGAACCGGTTGATAGGCGGGGAGGGAAAGAAGGACAGGCATTCTTCCGCTCTTGACGGAGGGGGAAAGAGGTAAAAGGCCAGTCCGCAGCGATATAGAAGGAGGAAAGAAAAAGAAAAGCTCTGACTCTACTAACTCGGCTAAAAGGGGGAGAGGAGCGAGCTTAAGAAGAAGGGGGGAGACAGCTCGGGGGCTTCCTTTCGTCCCGTTCTAAGCCAGGTAGACGGGGACAAAGGAAAGGGGAACTGGGGGTAGAGGGATTGCGGAGGGGGGGAGGAGAAGGAGGAGAAGAGGAAGGCACTACTCATTCCTTTTACACCTATTTCCCATTTCGCTTCGATCGAGAGAGAGGGAGGAGAAAAATGACGGCGCTCGAAGGGTGGGAGAGGGAGGTAAGGGGGGAAGAATGGAGAGAACTCTTTCCCTCCATTATCTAGCTGCAAAAGAGGGAAAAAAAAA
>Ga0179593_1720621_pt1 | contig 18390 bp, 22 predicted proteins | sample CZODoug2_1_08_16_FD_185931 | JGI IMG/M metagenome (GOLD analysis project Ga0179593, IMG submission 185931) | Vadose zone soil fungal communities from Angelo Coast Range Reserve, California, USA - CZODoug2_1_08_16fungal (PacBio error correction) | ecosystem: Environmental > Terrestrial > Soil >...
GAGGCGCTGCAGGGGAAGGAAGGAGGGCAGGTGGAAAATCCGGGGGGAGAAACCTCCACCGGAGTTTGACGCTCGGAGGGAAGCCAGCCGGCTGGAGAACAAGGCAAGGAGGTTCTCAAGAGTTCAGTAGAACTTCCAAAAGATCTAGCATTCTGCGGCCAAGAGAAACCAGGCCGCTCTTAAAAGGGAGGATCACAACTCGCCCACCCAAAAAAAAGCGTCCCATCCTCCTTCAAAGAAAAAAGGAGCCGGTTGGGGGGGGGGGGGGGGGGGGGGGGGGGGGGGGCGTTGAAAGCGATGGTGCCCGCCGTTGGGGGGGGGGGAGTGGACTCTACCAAACCTCTCTCGAGAGAAGGGAAGAGGGATTCAAAAGCGCGCGGTCATGCACAAACCGAGCTCCGGGAAAAGGCGGGGATCTCGAAAGCACGAGACAAACCGGCGCCGTTGATTTCAGAAAAAAAGAGGGGCCCCCTGGGAAGAAAAGAGTTGGGCACGACAGAGAAAGCCGCCGCCTTTCAACCAAAAGAGAAAACGCGTCCTCGAGGCCGGAAAGCCATGGGAAAAACACAGTTGGAAAACCGAGAAGGGCGTGTCCATCCGAAAAAAAAAGGGAGATTCGGCTCTGAAGAAAAAAAGCAGCTAGAGCGCCTCATGCAATTCCGGGCAAAAAAAGAGAAGGGAAGGTGTGTCAGAACTCCTCGTCTTTCACGAAAAGAAAAAAGAAGAGGGTCGAGAGAGGACAAGGCCGCCCATCTCTTATGGCGGAAAGGAGGAGGGAAAGAAAAGTATGAGAAAGACATCGCTGTCTGTCTTTCCGGGGAAGAAGGAAAGGAGAGAGGTAGAGACACGAAGGAGAGGGAGCCGGCTCCGAGTAAACGGAAAAAAAAGGGAAGGAAGAAACAACACAAAACAAAAAAAATAAAGTTGCAGGTCAATTCTCGGGAAAAAAGCGCCACAAGGGAGGCGGAGTCGAGTTGTTGAAGGGAAAGAAAGGTTCCCGAGAGGAAGGTCGTTCTCCTCGGGGGGAAAAGGGAAAAAAAAGAGATGCGAACCACACCCCACGTCGAGATAAAACGACTGGCCGCCCGCATGAAGGCACATCGAACTTAAACCCGATCAGGAAAGAACTCTACCGAAGTGGCGTGCCAGGAGAAAAAAGGATTCTCCTTCACCGCCGAAGCAAGGGAGGGAGAGAAACCTCGGGAAAGGGAGGAGGGAGGCCCTTGTTCGAGAAGGGGAAAAACGTGACGTCGAGGAGAAAGGGGAAAGGGGAAGGTCTGCTAAGCCGGAAACTAGGGTAGATCAAGAAAAAGCCGCTAGACTTAGGAAAAAGAAGAGGGAGGGCGCTTTCTGGAGGGACAGCGAGGGGGGAAGGGGAAAAGAAGCACCTAACGGAAGGGGAGGAGGAGAAAAGCGTTCAAGGGGAGAGCTCGTGTCCTCTCGGCGGTAGAAAAAAAAAAAGTCGAGATCGGCTCCGTCAGTGCCAGGGAGGGGAGGAGAAGAGGAGGAACATGAATGATTTCCGGAAGATGAGAGGAAAGGAATACATCGACCAAAGCTCCTTATCCCGAGAAGGGGGCATCGTCCGCCCCCTCATCTTCTTGCAAAAGGGGAAGGGGAATCCTCGCGAGGGGGGAGGAAAGAGGAGAAGATGAATCGCAGGGCGGGTTCTGATCTTGTGGAGCTGAGGGGGAGAAAGGTGATGTCCGCGCCCGCCTTTCTTGGCGAGGGAAGGACAGAAAAAAAGGAGTCGGCCTATCTCGCAAGGAAGAGGTAGTATTGCCCGCCGATATCTCCTCCTCCTCTCCCACGACGGAGGTAAAGCAAATCCTCGAGGAATCTTCCTCGAAGCCGGGATACAGCTCGGAAAACCGGAAGAGAACGGAAAGCCTCTCGCCGGAACTGGAGGGAGAAGGGGGGGAAGCGTCCGCTTCTTTTCTCTCTATACAGGAGGAGAAAATAGAGTAGAGAACAAAAGGAAGCTACCGAGTAAGAACCTGGGAAGGCAGCGCAGGAAAATGCGGTTTCTTCCCGGGAAGGGAGAAAAGAAAGAAGGAAGGGCGCTCCTCGAGGAGTGCGGAGACAAGACGGCAAAGGGAAGGAGACGGGGAGTAAAAACCTCGAAAGACATCCGTGCGAGAAGGGAAAATACAAGTCGTGACGGATGTTCATCCGGCCAGGCGTCGCGGAATCACCGGCCGCAAGGAGGACATCAAAAACCCACAGAAGACCATACCTCCGGGGAGCGTCAGAAAGAGACGAGGACAAAGCTCTACATCCCCGAGAAGTCTGCGGAGACAGACTGCTCGTACTGCAGTCTTTAAGGAAAGGGAGGGGGAGAAGGAGGTCGCGGGTGCAGGGGAGGGGGGAACTAAAATGTAGAAAGCGGTCGATTGCTTCCCTCTGCTAAGGGGAAAGCGTCACGACTATTTCGGAAAAAGGAAGAAGGAAGTGGAGAAGAGAAGAGAATTCCTTGTCCGAAGAACGAAGGAACGGGTCCAAAAGCCTTCATGATGCAGGAGAAAAAAGTTCGGGGATCTGGCGAAAGGGAGAGGAGAACCATAAAGACATCTCCAGAAATGGAGAGCGGAAGGGAGAGAGTAGGGGCTTAAAAGAACGCGTACCAGGGGGAGAAGCGAGACCTTTCACTCCCGCAGAAAGCCGAGGCCTTCACAAAGGTGCAAAAGAAAAGAAAGCCGGCTAAAGAGGAAAAAAAAGGCGCGGCGCTCGAGGCGGTTAAGGAGAAAAGATTCGCGTGGGGACAAAGGGACACCGAGGAAGGTTGGCGCGGGTTCATGCGCTAGAAGGGGGTCCTCCGTTCGAGGGGAGAGGGGAGGGCTACTGAACTCCTCGACTTTGGGGAGTGGGGGGGGGGGTTGGGGGGGGGGGGGGGGGGGGGGGGGGGGGGGGGGGGGGGGGGGGGGGGGGGGGGGTTTGTTTGTGGGGTTTGGGGGGCGGGGGTTGTTGGTGTTTTTTTTGTCTTTCTTACCTCTATTCCTCCGCTGCCTGGAAAACCGGAACAGGTGTCCGCAACGAGTCGCCTACTGGGAGGTGCAAAACCCTACGAAAAAGAGAAACAGGGAGAAAAGCACAAACGTCGCAAAGGTCCTCCTGCAGCCGTGGGGGTTGGGGGAAAGGCCCCCTGGGACGCGGGGAAAAGACGCGGAGCCCCACAAAAAGGAGTTCTAAACCGCGACGGCAATTCTCTTGCAAAGTCGTCATCGCGAAGAGAGTGACGCCAGCGCTCTCCTACTAAAAAAACCCCAAGTCGCCCTCCCTGCAGGGAGGGGGGCCTTCGGCGGCGGAGAGAAAGGGAGGCGCGTCTCTGCGTCGTTAAAAAGGGGGAGAGGGAACAACTTGCCAGAGCCTTTCTCAGGAGAGGGAGGGAGGGTCGGGTCGATCTTCTGAGGGAGGGGGGGAGTAGAGTCTCGCGAAGCTGGGAAAAAAAACTGTCTGACCCGCTGCGTTTTTCCAACTAGAGGAAAGAAGGAGAGTGAAAGGACGCGTCTCTTTGGGGGGAAAGTTCTGCGGCTCGGGGGAAAAAGGCGTTGCATCGGGCGCGGAGCTTCGCGGCGAATGAGTGGGGGGTCTCCGTAGGGGGAGGGGGGAATCAACGGTCGAGGGAGCTGGACGGGAGAGGAGGAAATCTAAGGGAAACGGCTCTTCTTTCCAAAAGAAAAGAAAAAGCCATGGGGGGGAAAAAGAAGAGCACCCTCGTGCGCTGAAGAGGGGGGGGGATTGCGTCCCACGTGATAGAAAAAAACGTCTTATAGCATACCTTATCCACAAGAGAAGAAGGGGGGAATGAGGTGGTCTCTTGACATGAGGTGAGACGGCGCCTCTTCCGCTCGCGAACGTGACTATCTTCCTGGGCAAGGAAAAGGGGGGAGAGCATTCTCGAGAGGAAAGGGGACGGGTCAGACGTTCCGCGAAAGGCTCATGAGAAAAAAAGAGCGCGATCGTCAACAAGGGGAGGTGGGTCGATCCGGCAGTCCTCCCGGGCACAAAACCGACGTCGTCGGGAACACGAGACAGCTTTTATAAATCTCAACAACAACAAAGGAGAAAAGGGGAAAAAGATCCGGCCGAAATGATGAAGGGCCTTGGCCTCGCACGGGAGGAAGGGTAATGAAAGACCCGCCCCCTGAGGGGAAAGGGGGTTGACGAGAGGCCGCCGTATGGGCCCATTAAAAAAAAAAGGACCGATTTCATTAAGGGAAAAAAGGTGTATCTAGAGCAAGGCGGAGCCATGAAAAAAAGGGAAAAAGGAAGAGGAAAAGTAAATCCGAGCTATCTTCTCGGGGGGAAAGAAAGGTCCGTCGACGCACCGAAAGGGGGGGGGCACTGACGTGTGGGCAGAAGAAAAAATGTTGTGGAAGGGGAATCTGCTACCAAAGACAGTCCTCGACGAGTTTTAAGGAGAGGAAAGGGGACGCGGAGGGAGGCCAGTCTTAGGGGGAAAGAAAGAAGTTCCTCAGGCTTCTTTAATATCGCCACGCAGAAGCCCGCTCCCTCTGACGTTGTGGGGGAAAATTGGACGACCCCGAACAATCTTCCGCGAAAGATCTATTGGCAAGGAAGAAAAGAGCCCTCCGCCGGTCACCACAAGGGAAAAAAAGGAGATCCGCGATGCTTCTCCCTTGGGGGAGGCAGAGGGGAAAATAGCTTTTAAAGCACTGTATTACCCCGGTGAGAGGGGGAAGGAAGGGGAAAACCCCTACGCCCTCATTTCTGAAAGAAGAAAAGGAAGCAGATCCGCTTTCCCGGCTCAAATAGGGAAAAAAAAAAGAAAATAGTTGTGGGGGGGGGGGGTTGTGTGGTGGGGGGGGGGACAGGAGACGCGCCTCGGTCGAGAGCCGCGAGAGACCAAAGAATCAGGGGACGGGGACGGCGTGGGTGTCTGTAGAAAAGGGGGGAAAAATTGCGGAGCATCTCGTCGCGGAAGGAAGGGGGGGATACGGAATCGCTGTAGCTCACTAGCGAGATGTTCAAGGGGCACCGGGAGGAAGAACGTCGCGCACCTCTTCCACGGGGGCAAGAAAAGTGGCCTTCTTAAGAAGGGGGGCAAGCCAGGGGAGAGTCGAGTTGTTGAATTCCCAAGAGGGGAGGTAGTTCCCTCTCTTCCAAAAGGGGGGGAGTGATCTCTCTTTGCCAGGCGAAAAAAGGGGAAAAAGGTCGGTTCAAAAAAAAAGCGAGGACCATCTCTTCATAAGAAAAAAAAAAAATTCGCGGCCCCATAAGAAACGACGGAAAAAAGAAGGTAGGGGCCGTCACTTCACCGAGGGAAAAAACAAGGTCTTTGCAAAAAGACAGGAACTTAGAAGAAAAAGCCTCTAGTCGGGAAGGCAAAAAAAAACGACTGGGGGGGATGTCTTTACGCCTTGGCGGGGGGGGGACACCTTGTTGAGGCGGAGTCTGGGCGTGTTTTGAAGGGTGCGCGAAGAGGAAAGAGACATACCTCCTAAGAAAGGAGCTGGTAAACAGCGAGGGATGGCGAGGGCTGTAGGGAATATAGGAAGGGAGAACATCGAAAGGGGAAGTGCGGCTTCCTCGTCTACCTTCATCGGGAGGACAGTCGCGGGGCGTTATTCGCCATGCGGGAAAGAGGCTCCCATTCCGTGCTGCAGGAGAAAAAAGAAGTCTTCGACGTGAACAGTTACGGGAAAAGTGACGATCGACCGCGTAGAACAGCGCACCACCGCCTCCGGATCCCGCGAAAGGAGAAAGGAAATTGGCCGCGAGAAGGGGAAATTCAGTCCCTCTCGTTTGAAGAAGAGGAGGAAAGTCGCCAGAGGGCCGCAATCTCCGGGGTAGAGGGGAGGGGAGGATGGGGGAAGAGTTGATTATCTTAACGTGATGGGAAAGGAGAGAACCTCAATCAAACCGGATCTCTCCAAGGAGGGGGAGAAGGAATCCGCCCAGGATCTTCTCACGCCTACGCCAAAAGGAGAACAACACTCCTCTAGAGCAGAGGAAGATCAATTGAAAATTCCACCAGGGGGAAAAAAAAAGAAGGAAATGGCATTTCTAGGTCAGAGGAAGAGAGGAAAAGAACAACAACAACGGAGTATATTAAAAGAGAGAAACCTGCGACCAAAGGGTTTCCCTTCTTCTCGGGCTTAGGCTGTGGCTTCCACTTTATCGGGACTAAAGAAGAGGGAAAAGGGGAGTGGGGGATCACGGACCGTAGTGGCGGAAATAGGGGCGGATCTCCTCGACACTAAAGAAAGGAAAGAGAAAAGTACAATAGAAGGGGGGGGCAAGAAGGAGCCAAGACCGGCTTCGCGACAGAAAGGGAAAAAAACCCCAACCGATAAGAAAGAGGGACCCAGCTCACCACTATCAGTCAGAGAAAATACAAAGGGAAGGGGGGGCTACTAGACGACTCTCTACAAAATCATCGGGAAAGGAAAAATATCGTACTGCCGAGAAGGGATTGGGAGTACTATTCTGGAAAGGGAGGGCGGTTTTGCGAAGGTTCGGACTTCAAGGAATCCCTGTGAAGAGGGGGGAAAAAACCGATTTCTTCACGTCTCCGCCACTTCCTTGGATCCGATAAAAAAGAAACGAAAAAGCGACGGCAAACCAGATAGGAAGGATTGCATTCTACACTCAGAAGCCATCGGTAGTGAAGGGGGGTCAGTTCAAAATCCAGCCAGCTCCCTAACTTCGAGCGGGGAGGAAAGAGGAGAGGCTTATCTTTACTGGATAAAGACGTTAAAGAACTCCTTCGTATCACTGAAAAAAATACCCTCGCCGTCCCCAAGGTGGAGGAAGAGGGAAATCCGACAAAAGGAAAAGACGGGCCGCCGTCTCTTCTCGAGGTGAATTATAAGTAAGTCTCTTTTTTCAAAACTGAGGTGAAAGGGGTCGAGAAGGGAGGCTAAATGAGCGGGTTCCGTTGAAGGGGGGGGAAAGAGCAGTCGGCCGAGTGGAAAAGGGGTGTGTGGCCGAGGGGGAACAGAAAAGGAGGACACCTGCTGGGGGAAGAGTTCACGACAATGGGAGGGAAAGAGAGGAGGGAAGACTGGGACGTCCAAAACGAAAGACATGTGTCGCAATCACCCGCGCAATGACGACGGGGAGGGTGCAGCCGGGGAAAAAGGTGCTACTCGGCGAGGAGGAAAAAAGAGAAAGAAAAGGTGAGCTAACGCCGCGACGGAAGGATTCACGAAGGCGCACGACGACTCTATGCACTCCGCCAGATGAGGAATCAAGAGCCGGTCGCCATCCGCTTCTGGAGGCATCGGGCAGATCGGCGTCTAGGGGAAAAGGGAGGGGGACGCGTCGCTCCTGTCGTGACCGACAGGGATTCTCTGAAAAGCTCGGCGACGGGCAAAGGGGGGGGCGGAAGTCTTTCGTGGTCAGAGAAGGAGGTCAGAATGCCCGGGGGGAGCCCTTTTTCCTCAAAAGAATGAACAGACTGAGTTTTTCCAACTAAGAAGAGCAAAAAAAGGGGGCGAAAAGCTCTCGGGACGCGTCGCGGAGCAGGTTATAGGAAGAGGAGGCGCTTCCCGAGGGGGGGGCGTCTCCGAAATCAACGGCGAAGTTCTCGGGAAAGGGGAAGGAGGAAAAGAGACAAGCCGCAGGGACGGAGGACTCGGGTCCCCCACCCGGAAAAGCGGAGGGACGACTCTTCAAAAAAAAAGGAAAGGGGGGAGAGTCACTTGCTCCTCCAACAACGAGGGGAATCTCCGACCATAAGCCGCCACCTCAGAAAGTTGGGAGGGTACGCGGACATTCTGGTAGAGGAAAAAGGAGAAAGGGCTCGTCTTGACGAAAGGGGGAAATACGGGAAGCATTCGGGGGGGAGGGAAAGCTCACTTTGTGACGTGCAAGAGGGGGCCTCGCTCAGGAGAAGAGGATTCGCTAGAAGGGCCTCGGTGGCGGGTCTCTCAGGAAAAAAGAAAGAACTACGAAAAGAGAAGAAATCTTTTTTCTCGATCACACAACTGGGAGAGAAGAACCCGATGAATTCCTGTCCCTTGAAGGAGAAGGAGGGGGAAGGGGAAAAGAGAGAACAAGAAACCTATTCCAGTTTGAAGAGGGAGGCCCGGCTTTGCTCCCATGAAGGGGGACTTCTCGGAGTAGAACGTCTAAAAAGAAAAAAAGGGGATCTGATGCAAGTAAAGAAAAGAGGCGTCTCCAGGGAAGGGAGAGGTACCCGATCGAGCGGCGAGGGGAAAGACCCAGCATTAACTCTACCACCTCATCCACGGAAGGAGAGGTGGTTCTCCTTTCTTTCGATGAAAAGGAGCGGAACGAAAGTACCCCACCTCTCCGCACGATTGGGAGAGGGAGGGGGCGAGCGCTGTCGGCCACTTCGTTGGGACCCCGAAAAACCGGCTGCTTGTCTCGCAAACCTAGGAAGGGGGAAGCGACGTGAAAAACAAGAGACGCGAAGACTAAGGAGGGGGGAACCGACCTATCCCAAAGACGCCGAGAAAAAAACTCCCGCTATCTTCAGGGGAAAAAAAAGAAAGAGCTCGAGTTTGGAACCCGCAGCGAAGAAGGAACGGTAGGAAGGTCGCTCGGAAAAAAAACCCAGCAGCTCGACAAAAGAAGAAGACGAAGAAAGGCGCCGATATAGTGGGAACGAGACTCAGAGGGGAACGACGGCGTCGACGCGCAGCAAAACCCGAAAAGAAAAGCGGATGGCGACCGGCGCGGTGGGAAGGAAAAAGGGGGAAGAGGGAGGAGCATCGCGTAGCGGGGAAAAAGGGACAGATCTTCCCGTCGCGGGGTGATAATTCTCAAAAAAAAGAAAAGTCCGCACCGCGTCCCCTGTATGCCGAAAAAAAAAAAAGGGAAAGGAGAGGGGGGGAATGCGACCACCATGTGCTTCGATTCGTAGTTGTTGGAAGAGAGAGGTCCCTCGCGTAAAAAAAGCCAATCGCGGGGAAAGGGCGAGTCCACACCAAAGTCTCTGAGCCACTAAAGCAAGGGGGACCGCATTAAGGAGGGAAAAAACGATCCTGGAAAAAAGAAACCGCGACACCGGGGGAGGGGAGGACTGGCACCACGCGAAATCCCCTTCACCGCCTCGGAAGCAGCACCCTTCAGGGAGGGCGGTCTTCTTGTCATATTGGGGAAAGGGGGAAGGCTATGAGAAAAATGATGGATAGACACGACGAAGTCCGCGGAGGAAACGAAAGATCGACTTTAGAGCGGGGCTCTCGCCGGGCTCCATTATCAAAAAAGAAGGAAGGAAGAGTCACCTGCATCATGATTGATAGCTCGGGGCCAGCGCGGGGGACAGGACATTGCCTCCGTATCGTGCTACCAGAGAAATTCGGGGACGAAAAACAGTGACTTTATTCCGGGAAGAGAGGAAACCGGATCCGTCTCACCACGCCCTAAAGAAAGAGCCTGGGAAGACCACCATCACGTTCTTCACGCTGAGGAAGAAAAGGGAGAAGGGTGTAGATCGTCGATAGTCAGAAAAAGAGGTACGGTTCTCTTGATCGTGGGATCGATTGGAAATTTCCGAAAATATGGGGGGCCTCGGATGCCATCCTTCACCGGGAGGGGGAAAGAGAGAGCACTGATGTAGGAGAGGGGATCCGCCCCTATCTGTCGAAGACGGTCCCTCCCGAAGAAGGGAGAGCTACTGGATAGCCGTTTGAGTGAAAGGGGGAAAGAGAAAGAAGCCTTCTCGCGGAACGGGAAGGACGGAGGGAAAAAAAGGGTAGATATCAAAGGGGAAGAAAAGATAGATAAAGAGGAAGGAGACCCTCGAGGGAAAAACTCGCCTGCCATGGTTCCCGGAGAAGTGACGGGGCTTCCACGGGAGGAGGAGAGAAGGAGGCGCTGAAGCGATTCTTTCGGATCACGACCGGAGGGAGGGGAGACGCGCTGGGCTTATCTCCGAATCCAGAAGGAAGACCTACATCGTGAAAGGAAGGTAAAAAAGAAAAAAAAAGACCGAGTCTGCTGACAGCAATGCCCACGGCTCCTCACCGGCCCAGGAAAAAAACCAATCCGTCCTTAGGGAGAGGAAAACCTCGACAACTCTCAAGCTGCCCCTTCACCCTTCTCGAAAAGGGGGGGAGGGGGAAAAAAGGAGGGGGCGGACGCTTCGTCGCGGGGAGGGGGACGCTTGATCCGTGACGAAGGACTGTCACGAGGAGACACGATTTTCTAAGTGAGGAAAAAAAGCAGCGGCCTGGTCTCCGATCCCGAAGGCAAGGGGAAGAACCGCGCGACGAAGGAAAGCATGACTCCGCCGAGGAAAGGTTCGGGGATCTGGCTCCCGGAGGGAAAAGAAAGAAAAAAAAAGCGCAGAAAATTCTATCGGGTACAGCCCAACGCGGCGGAGGCGGGAGAGACCACCATGTGAGGGGGGCGGCGTCGAGCCTTCCAAAAAGAAGGAAAGAAAAGGACACCAAAGGGGGTCCCCCTCTCGCCCAAGGAAAAAAAAAGAAGGACTTTTTGTACCCGGACGGGACTCTGAGGCGTTTGAAGGGAAGGAAACGAGGGGGCCAGAACTGTACCGGGGGGGACACGGTTTCCGCTTTGCATTAAAGACAATGAGCTGGAAAGGCCTGGGAGGCAGTCTTCCGAGGGGAGAAGAGGTGTGGACCTAGCCAGGGAAAACGTGACTCCGAAAAGACTCTCGAAAGGGGGAAGGCTCTTGAAAAAGAGGAATGTGCCTTCAAAAGGAGAAAAGGGTGTCCGCATCACCCACAAATCCAACAAGACTAACGTCCCAGGGATGAACCCTTGACGCGGAAGGACGGGGTTCTCACTCGGGGAAAAAGAGAAAAACTCGCTCGTGAGCGAGCGAGTCAAAAGGAGACGCGATGGCTCCGCCAGCGGCTTCTAAGAGAGAAAGGGACACCGCGCCGGGAAAAAAAAAAGGGAGATGTTCTGCATCTGGCAGAAAAACTGAGCAGGAAAGAGGGGACTCGACGATGCTTTCTCGGGAAGAGAGGGCGCCTTGCTCCTTTCTCTGAAGGAGGGGAGGCTCTTGGCGAGGGGGGAATAGACCCGGAAAGGACTGGACGCCCTCTGCGGGGGAAGGCGCTCCAATGGGAGAGGAACCAGTCTCTTTGTTGACCAGGAGGAGGTAGTTCAAAGAAAAGGAGAGGATCTTTCTGCTGGCCGAAAGAGGGGTCCCAGTCTCTGCAACAACAAAGGGGGGGGAAAAAAAAGGTTACGTTTCGCGGGCGAGAGGGGAAGCCCTGGAAGTCTCTCGGGGGTCCAAGGGGGGAACGTTCCGACAGCGGACCTACCTCTTCTCCCCCGAGTATCGGAAAAATAGCAAAAACACCTCCGGACCCATCGAAAAAAAAGAGACCGGTCCACTTGGATGGGGGAAGGACATTCTTGGAGAGAACTACGTACGTACTATCGGCATGGAAAAAAAGGGGGAAGGTGTCGCCTCATTCTCAAAAAAAAGGGGGGGGACTTTCTACTGGCACGAGAAGCTCATTGAGCAAAGAGGGGCTCTATCTGTCAACAGTGGGGGGATCCACAGGAATTCCCAAAAAGTAAAAGCGCTTCCAGGCCGGACATCAAAATCAGAAAAAAACACGGAGAGGAGGCACCTCTCGAGATAAAAGATTATGGGGGGAAAAGGTTCCTCTCCGTATTGCGTATCCGGGGGGAAAGAAATATGAAAAGAGCAGCCTCCGTGAGTGAGAAAAGGAACTTATCTGCGGCCCGAGTGAAAAGAAAAAAAAGGGAAAGGTATCTCGAGCATAAACGATGAAAAAAGGATCGTCCGCCGATGCTAGCGGCCCGCGGAAAGGAGGGAAAGACCACCTCCTCCACGTTGTAAAAGGAAAAGAAGGTCTTCTATTCCCGCGTTGTGGGGGGAGGGGGACGCTACCAAATGCTACGTAGGTCCCACCTTCGCGCGGGAAAAAGCGGTTTTTCCCCTCGCTGCCGTGGAAAAACGGCTTTAAAAAAGGAGACAGGCCCGCACCTCGCCGTTGAGGGAAAGGAGGAAACTCTCCCCCGAAAAGCCGCGCGAGGCACGCAAAAAACCCGCAACGGGGGGAAAAGTCTACTCAGCCAGGGGAGGGAAAATTGGAGCTCCTCTCAGGGAGAAGCTGTGTACAGAAGCGGAGGAACACCTGGGAGATTAGGGAGGACAGGTTACCTCCTCCCCTACGAAAAAAAAGAGAAAAGCAACTCCTCCTCATAGACGAGCAGGGTGCAAAAAAAAGGAAAAAGAAAGGCTCGACGCTTCCTTCGTCGAGAGCCGCGCTGGCCATATTCAGACAAAGGAGGCATACCTGGCGCTGTGGCTGAAAGTAGAAAGGGAATCGCGGTCGCCGTTTCCGCCCTTGCAAAGAGAATTGAAAAAGGGAGGGGGAAGTCTCAGCTAGCGCGTGTAGCGGGAATCACCGCGTCCCGGTAGGGAATGATCTTCAAAAAGGGGGGATCACACCATGCTGAGAAAAGAGAAAGGGGGGGGAAGTCCCATTCCGGCGAAAAAAAAGAAGGTACCTCCTTGTCGTGATCCGCGGGAAAAACGAGAAAAAACCACTTCGAAAAAAAGCGGCATACTGTCCGAAAGAAGAGAGAACTTAAACCCGAGAAAAGTGGGAAACCAAGGGGTGGAGGGGCCGTTCAGGGCCAAAGATCTCCTTCAGTCGAAAAACACCACGGGGAAGGGGAGGGCGGTCGGAATTGGGCGAGAGGGGAAAGGGGGGGAGGGAAGGAGATTCTGCGGGTTTGAAGGGAGAGGGCCTCTTAGCAGCCCCCGCCTAAAAAAATAAAAACTCTAGGGAGGGAGGGGGGCCTCCGCGACGGGGGGAGAAAAAAAAAAGGGAAGTCGCTCGTTCGAAATTCAGCAAGGGAAGAAGGAGGTATGCTGCCATGCCTAAAAAAGAAAAATCGAAAGGGACGTGATGGCCGTGCGGGATCCCGCCACATAAAAGCACCACCGCCCTCCGGAAAAATCATAGTCCGCCCCATCAAGAGTGAAGGGGGGAAAGGTAGAGCCTTCTTCTCGGCGCCGGGGAAAAGGAAGGGAAAAGGGTCTCTGATCGTGGGGTGAAAAAGGGAAAAAAGGCACGGTGAGTCAGCAGGGAAAGAACTCCGTCAAAAAAAGGGAGAGTCGCCCCACTATGTAGTCTTCGAGGAGATCCGAGCAGAAAGCCCACTACGGTCCGTGATCAAAAGAAGGAGGGGGAAAAGCGACGCGACTCGGGATAAGCCGCTCACAAAAAAGAAAAGAAGACTGGAAAAAAAGGGAAGGGCAGCCGAGTTCGTCTCCAGAGGGTATCGCTCAAAAAAGGGGGGGAGAGATTATCCCCGCTCGGAAGGGGAGGCCGGCGAAATATGAGGGAAAAAAAAGCAAGGCTTTCCCTTTCTCGTCGTTGTCTAAAGGAAGGCTCTCTCTTCCTCTGAGGAGTGCGAGGGGAGATATATACCGAGGAAAAGAAGGAGACTACCTCGCTGTGGCGAAGCTGGGAAAAGCCAGAGGGCCTTGATTTCATCCTCGCCAATAAGGAAAGAAAAGTGCAGGAAAAAGCAAAATCCCAAAAAGGAAAAGTCCTTCTCTTCAGCACTCGGAGAAAAGAGGGGAACCCGAGCGAGGCTTCCCCTGAAAAAAGAAAAGGGGAGCGTGAAGGGAGGAAATTCTGTCTCTGGATCCGAAATCAGGGTTACGAAAAAAGTACAATTCCATTCACGAAAGGGGCATCGTCGACGACTATTAATGTGCTTCGATCAAAAGCAACGCCGGGGGCGAAAGCGATCCTTCATGATGCAAAAGAGAGGACGTTCTGGATAAACCAAATGGAATACTGCCCAAGGACCAGAAGGGCGCTCTTTTCCTTTCCAAAAAGAAGCCGTCTCGCGGCGGAGGGGAGAGAAAAAAAGAGCCTTCGTAGACATCAAAGAAGGCCGTCCAGAAAAAAGCTGCCAAGGCCGAAAAAAGACTTTTTGGCCGCCGGGGGAAAAAAAGGGTGATTAGAAAGGGCGGGGTCCATAACTGGCACCTCCACGGTGTCGAAAAGTGGGGTCGGAAAGGATCGGTTTAAGGTTAGAGGGGGGAAGAGGTCGGCATTCTGCCGAGGGGAAAATCTACTTGGTGGTGGACCTAGGGCAGCTTTCTGAGAGGGGGGGAAGCTGCTGGCACCGAGAGGGGACAAGGCTGTACGGAGGGAACGGGTCAAAAGAAAAAAAGGTGGAGCTCAAAAAAAAAAAGAAAGGGGAAAAGGGGTTTCGGCCTACCGGACAAGGGGAGGGATCTACTCTTGCGCGGAGAGTAGGCCAGCAAAGGGAAAAGAAAAAACGAAAGGGGATCGGCTCTAAAGACATCACGAAAAAAAGAAGGGGAGGGGATTCCTCTTTTCAGGCAGAAAAAGAGTCGCTCCGTGTGAAATAGGGCCCACTATTTCGGAGCAGGAGGAAGGTCTTAATGCTTGCGGGAAGTTCTTATTTTGGAACAAAGCGTGGGAACCGTGCTTCTGGACCCCCGATGCGGGGGAAAAGAGAAAAATGTCTCAGCTCGAAAAAAGAGACCCGTGTCGGCGGCTCGGAAGCAGTCTTGCTTCCGAGGGGGGAAGGAGGGGGACATCAACGGCTATGTCGCGAAAGCCACTCATCCGGGGAAAAGTGGGAAGGAAGTGCCCAGACATCTGCGAAGGGAAAGGGGGGAACTCCTTCACCTCGTCGCGGAGCGGGAAGAAAAGTGCTCCCAACAACGCTTGAAGGGGGGGTGGGAATACCGAACAAAGATAAGAAAACTTTTATTAATGTGGTCGCGGGAGGAAGGGGAAAAACTCCTGTCTCGCAAAAGGCCTGTGCGACGCCGAGGGAAAACGAGACTTTTGGGGGACTCTTACGAACACTCAGGGACTCTGCCTCAAGGGATCAATCCTGCGAAAAAAAAACTAGGGGGAGGTATCTCCGCATGAACGGCCATACCGCCACTACGGGAGAAGGCCGGAAGAAGAGTCACAACGGGAGAGGGAGGACAATCTAATATAACACGAATGATTCAGGGGGGGGGGGGGGTCCGCCTTGGCCGCGGAGGGAAGGTACTGCAAAATGGCCTTTAAAAAAGGGCAGCCTCCTGCTTGCTCACAGGAAAAGGGAGGACAAATAGTTCATTATAACGTCCAAAGGAGTAAAGGGGGGCATTCTTCTGCCATAAGAAAAACAATCCCAAGACCGAGAGATGTCTTCGCGGGAAGAAGGACAGGAGGACCACCTCATCCACGTTGGCCCGAAAAGAGGGGAGGGGAAAGCCGCGTTTTTTGGGAGCACTTGGACCGGAAAAAACCACCTCTAAAGTCAGGTCCACCTGACGGAGATGAAGAAAGGAAAGTTGTTTACCAAGGGAAGGGGGCCGTTTCCCCCGTCTGCTGGGAACAGCTACCGGAAGACGTCTACCACAGCGCCCCAGAAGGAGAGAGAGGGCACGCCCGAGACCCAGAAAAGGAGAGACTCGTCCCTCGAGCTTCGAGGAATATGGTAAAAAGAAAGAGGTCCGAACTCACTTTATTACAACAGGGGGGGGGAATGAGGAGACCCCCCTACGCCGAGAAAAGCCTCCTCGATACGAGAAGGAAAACATAAAGAGTCGGTCCACGACGGAGCGAAGGAAGGAAGCCGCGCGGCAAAGGCGTATGTCTACCTTCGTCGGTGGCGGTTAAAATCGGGAAAGAGACGGACAGACGTGACTCCTGGGAAGTCCTGGAGGAAAGGAGGGGGCTTTTAGTCGTGCTCCGCGCCGAAAAAGGGGGAGACACCTTATTGCCGAAAAAAAGGGTGGCTACAACAGAGTAGGTGTTGAAGTCAGAGGCGAAGGACCTCCCCGGAAATGTCATTATCCGAGAAGAGGAAAGATAAGAAAGAGTCTATGTCAAAAAAAAGAAGAGCTCCACTCGGCAGACTGAAAGAAACGTCCCCTCTAACGGAAACCCAGAGAAGGATTGAAAAAAAAAAAGTGGGAGGGGCCATTTCTGGCACACGCGAAGGGAGAAGGCAACCTCCTCGAAAAAGGGAGGTCCACCCCGTAGAAAGGCCTGGCCTTGGAGGGGGGGGGGGACGCGATTATATCTGCTGTTGAAAAGGTCTACGAAGAAAAAAGGAAAGTATCAGCCCGCCTCCTCCTAGGAAAAAAAAGAAGATCATTTTCTGGATAACGCTCGAAGATCCCCGAACAGGGGGAGATTCCGCGTCGAAAAAGAGGGGAGCGTTCCTTCTCTTCGTGAAGAGATTATCTCGAAAAAGAAAAAAAAGGAAGGAAATAGGAGGGGGGGGTCGACTCTTAACCGGTTACTGATGCCAAAAAAAAAAGAGGAAAGTTATCCAGCGAAAAAAAAAAAATCCCGCTACCTCATCGTCCAAAAAAGCTGGTCCTAGAAGGAAGAAGAGCGAGTTTTCGAGGACGGTCGTAAGAGGGAAAAAAGGAGGCCTGAAGGTACGGAAAGGGGAAGGGTCCTCGTTATTAGCGAACAGGTTTCATAAAAATCCGGGGCAGGTATTGTCGGAAGGGAACAAAGGGGTATTTCGTCGAGAGAGGAAAGCCTCTCCCACGAAAAAAGGAAATCCTAATCGGAAAAAAGGAAAGTGGAAGAAACGTAATAATAACGGGAAGCCTAAAGGGAGGAAGGGGGTCCGTCCGCGTTCTGGTATCAAAAAGGGAGGGGGGAAGGAAAAGCTAGAGATACCAAAACGCAACGGGGGAAAAGAGCCTGCCATTTTCAAGGGGAGGAAGGGGGGGACCTTCTCCTTCAAAAAAAGATCCCTAGTCGCGGGAACGGAGGGTCACGGAAAGAAGGGGGGAGGATCTCCTCGACGACGAACAAAAAAAAAGGGGAAATACGCTTGAACGGATGGCATCCGCGCCAAGAACAAAGGGAATCACCAGGAAACGAGGCCCATCTCCCCACGAAAGAAGAAGAAAGAAGAAGTCTCCTCTCGGCCTAAAAAAGAACCAAGAGGGCACTGCCCCTTCAACGGCGAGAGGGGGGGGAAAGCACTTTAAGAACTGATGAGGGGTGTCGCGAGAAAAATGTGGGACTTAGGAGGAAGGAAACGCAGGGGAGATCGTCACGAAGAAAAAAGGGGGGAAGCGTCTACGCGATTTTCGTTGAACCCTTCCGGGAGGATGGTGGCCGGAAATCGACTGCCACGAGAGAAAAGGGGAAAAGGGAGATCGGAAGCCGCGCAAAAATCGGGCCTCGACCGCCATAAATTCGAGCGTGGGGTAGAAAGGGTATTTCTTGCTGCTCTACGCGGCGCTGCTTAGAAAAAACCCCTAAGAATCTCCGGAGGAAAACTTTTCAAAAATCTCGAGAAATCCAGCTAAGGACGGGGGCATCGGGAAAGGAGGGGGGGGAGGGGAAGTAACAGAGGGAACGCACCGGAAAAGGGGGTGCGCTTTGCATTGCTGCGAAAAAAGCTGGTAAGTACAGGAAGAAAAAAAGGGGCATCCATCTACTTGGTGTGGGGAACAGGAGGAAGGAATCTTGCAAACGCCGCTGCAGGAAAGGACAAGTCTGTACGAGAAAGTGGGAAAAAAATAAAAGAAAAAGAGGGGGCATCATCATGGTGGGAGCAGAAGAAAAAAAGAGCCCTGACTACGGCACAAAGCCACCGTTACGCTTTTCGGGGAAAAGGGAAGCACGCGAAGGGGAGATACCCGCGACGAATGAGATGAGGGGAGGCGAACGCGAATGCACCGATCTACAGCGAAAGCGAAAAGAAGGGAGCGAGGCTTACGAGACCGAAAGAATCCGTCTTGACCAAAGAGGGCACACTATCCCTTCTGCCTGTCTCGTAAAAGGGGGCTATCTGAGTAAGAGGAAGAATCTCCAGGGGGAAAAACCGTGGCGGCTGGAAAGGGAAAAATATATGATTCGCTCCAATGGTAAGTCTCCGGGGGAGGGGAGGGGATCTTTTATAGGGAGAAAAAAAGAAGGGGGCTTATCTTCGCTGGGGGGAGCTTGTCCTCCTTCGAGGAGATTTCGAAAGGGGGGAGAGGGGGGGAGAATATCCAAGCAGCGGGGAAAGACCCCTCTGTTTCAAAAAAAAAGACTTTGCCTACAGCGAGGGTGGACCTACTCTCCAAACAAGGGGGGGACTCTTCCACGTGGCTCCTCGGTCAGGGAAATGCCCGAAGGGCCCAAGGTTATTAGGTGGGAGAAAGAGGGCTTCTTCCCGAGGGGAGCTCCTCGATCTGAAAAAAAAAGCAGAGTGGATCCTCATGCCGAGAAGAAGGGGGATTCACTGCACTCGTCCTGCGCTCGAGTGGAAAAGGAGGAGGGGAGGGGATATCGTCAACATGAGACGGTGTCGGTCTCAAAGTCCCGTCCTCCCCGACAGTAAGGGGAGAGAGAAACAACAGAAAAAAGGAAGGGAGAGAGAAAGATTATTCGCTGCCTTGGGTAAGAAAGAGGGGAGGGACGGGAATGCGTAGAG
>Ga0179593_1415839_pt1 | contig 18389 bp, 23 predicted proteins | sample CZODoug2_1_08_16_FD_185931 | JGI IMG/M metagenome (GOLD analysis project Ga0179593, IMG submission 185931) | Vadose zone soil fungal communities from Angelo Coast Range Reserve, California, USA - CZODoug2_1_08_16fungal (PacBio error correction) | ecosystem: Environmental > Terrestrial > Soil >...
GGAGCAAGTGTTGGTCGTCTTCTTCAAATCACTCCAAAGGGGTCGGCGAAGACGCCCATGCGCGGAGGAAAACTGTAGCCCAGAAATCCAAGTTAAAGGGGCAGGGAAGATTGGCGAGAACGAACATGGCAAGAGTGGTCGCCATCTTAATTAGAGGGTGGAGTATCGCATGGGTTTCCAAAAATATAAAAGAAAGGGGAGGAAAAGGGGAATAAAAACGTCCCGCGGAAAAGATGGGCGTATTCTTAATGTGTGGGAAGTTAAGAACTCATTAGGATCCTCAAAGGTAGTATTATTAGTTGGGAAAACAAGCTTATCGGAACGCCAGAGGCGGGTGCAAATCTAAAAAATAGCGGCTACGGGTCTATAGATGGGGAAAGATCACTGTTGGGACGGGAGGAAGCACGGATGGGGGGGGCAGGGCCGACGTTTGTTTACCGATTTTAAGTCGAAAGGGGAAGGCGGCTTGGAAAAAGGCACTCCTAAAAAGGTAGCCAGCGAAAAGAGAAGGAGACTATGCTCGATCAAGCGGAGTCTTTCGGGGGGGAAAAAAACGGGAAAAGCATCTCTCGGTGGACATGGGACGGAGGTGTGGGCGGAAAGCCAGTAGCAATGCCGTTTAGGCAGCAGGGGATCCCTTCAAAAAGGGAAGAAAATTTGACGGGGAAAAGGGGGGCTCAATGGAAACTAGACAAAAAAGCCAATAAAGCAAAAAAAGAATGACACTCAGGGAAGAAGTTGCAAGCACGGGGGGAGATGAGATTTTTGAGTGGATGGAACCAGCGCGCTAAAAAAAATTTAAGGGGGGTGGGGCGTTTTGGGAATCGGTATAATGAAAAACCGATATCTAAAGGATGCACCCAGAGTAAGAATGTACTCAAGGTGGGGAATTCTCAGGCCGAGATAAAGGAGCGCTGCACGATATGCATTGGGGGGAAGTACAGGAATCTCTGCCATTCGCGCTGGGACTTTCGGCACAAAGTATTGAAACAGGGGAAAAAGCAATGATACTGAACCTCCAAATCGAGGAGGCAATCAATCAGGAGGACGGAATGGCCACAGATGAATCGCGGGGGGGGGGAAAAAAGAAAGCAACGATTGCTGGGTCTTTGGGTTTTAACTCCTGATTGAAAGAATTTGACACACGTGGGAAAATAGAGGTGAAAATCCACTGGTGGGTTTCGTCTGCCCAAAGCGGAGTAAAAACCGAGGGACCCGGTGGGCGTTATTGCAGAAGGGGGAATACTAAAATCGTTCGCAACGAAGAGGAAGTCCTTCGCAAGGGGCATCCTCCACCAGCTGAGCAGTCCACCTGCGGGGATGGGGGGGGGGGAATTGGAAGGAACGCTGAGAAGGCAGTGTTGCTTGGGTACGCAAGCCCTCTTCAGAACTCTATAAAAGAGCAGGGAGGGGGAAGGGGGTGAGAAACCGACAAGACGAGATTTCGGAAAGGACAACCCATTGGTGGGCACTCGGAGAGAAAAATGGAGAATGGACTCTCAGAAATAAAGAATCAGTAGAACTGCGTACGAGAGCGGTTCTGTGATTTAAGGGCCGCAGGACGGCGGCTGCGACGGAATGCCGCTTTTTAAAAGGGGGAGCGTCGCAATTGGAAGCGCTATTCAAAGAGATACTGATGACAAAGGAGTGGACAATCGACCGAAGAGTTCTTTGAATCATATAAAGAATCTTTAGCAAGTAGGTGCTGAGGTAGGGAGGGGAAGGGATCAAATGTGTACGAGAAAAAACCTGTACTACAGCCGCCCGTAGCTAAACCGGAGGCTCGGTGGGGGGGGCGTCACTTTGGAGAAGTGGGCAGAGGAGCCGAGGAAGTTGGTAAGACTGGCGTATGCAACAAAAAAAAAAGTAGGAGTATGAAAAGGAGGGAGAACTCCCTTCTGAAAGCGTCATCAGGGTCGAAAAAGAAAAAAATGGAGTCGTCAAATAGGACTGATATCGGAAAAACTTGACGGGAGTTCACGTCCGTGAGGTCTCGGAAAAAAAGAGGGTATAAGGAAGACTCAGCACCACTCTGGTTCAATTTCACAGGAGTCAAGAGATGAGACAAGAACAATAGTGCAAGGAATCGAGGGGAGGGAAGAGGGGAAAAGACTGAGAGAAGCGTTTTGAAAACAACGCTCACTGGAGCAGACACTGTCACGAAGGGAAGGAAAGCGGAACGACATCTGACACTAACTGGGGATGCGTACTCTTTTTTGAGGTCTATGAGAAAAAGTAGGCGGGGGTATTATCGCTGTCTAGATAACAGGGTTGGGGAAAGTAAACTGAAGCGGCTGCTGGGGAGGTGGCAAAAACGCTGGACTAACCATCTCCACGAAGGGAGGTCTGGGCGGAACAAAGAACTGCACTCGACCCGCTTAAGGATGACAAAGCTCCAAGACACAGAAAAGGTGAGAGCAATGGTCTTTACGGAGAGGAGGGGGAACTCTCTCGGCTTCGACGAGGACATTGACGGGTCCGCAAACTCCGACGGCTCTAGAGAGGGGGGGTGGTCAGGAGAAGCAAGTTAGATTGAACCTCTCCTCCGAATTGGGAGCCCTCTATTTAAAAAAGTTGTCAAACATTTCATAAGGGAAAAGCCACCTCGACAACATGCGGGAGGGAAAGTTTGGGGGGACCTGCGATTCAGAGTGGGGGGGCGATCCGCGGGGATCGCCGCGAGGGGGGGTAGAAGGAGGGGGGGGTTAAAAGGAGAAAGGTCGGGCATTTGGGGGGCAATAAGGAATTTTCCGAAAGCTGCTAAGGGGGAAGGAAAAGCGAACTTCGCCACCTTCTTAGCCTCGTTGCATATACTAAAAATAGATTAAAGCGAGGAAGGGGGAATGCATAGGGACTTAACCTCTGGTGCTAAGTTGTTGTGTCGGGGGGGCGACCTTTCTAGCATGACACAAGTATAAAAGGAAATTTTGTGTAACGAGAGAACGCCCAAGCTCAAACCCTCGCAGATCCATCGTGAGCCTTAAAGACGCGTCCAATAGGGGATTTGGCAGGTGCCAAAAGGGGCAACGTGGGTCAAAAACGGAATCAAGACCTTTGAGGGAAGGCAACTGAGGGGAGTCTGAACGAGGAAGTTGCTAAGGTTTCCCAAACAAAGGACCAGGCAATCGTAGATACGCGCAGTCTTTACGTTGTCATCGCCGCCGGGGGGGAGGGGGAAGAGGGAAGAATAGAAAGAGGTTAAGGCGGCATTCGCGGAGCCTAGCCGAAAGACATAAAGGAGGAAGGTGGAGGACCCAAAGCTGCCATAGGCAACCAAACTAGAAACGCGAAAAAAAACCGGGGGACTCTTACAGTCGATGCGGCAGCTGGGGGCACGCGGAAGGGGAGAGATGAAAAGCCCGAGGCTTTCATACGCTTTTCAAAGTGGAACTACGATCGGGGAGGGGAAAGAAAGGGGGGCTACATTAAAGAAAAGAAGAAAAATATTCCGGGGGAGAGGGATTTGCCTCAATCTGATCACTGTTGGGACCCCCAATATTCGAAAAAGGAAGAAAACCAAGGGCAGAAATCCTTTAAAGATTCGAAAGGTCAGTGTAGGGTCTCGAAACCTACCCAAAAGGGGAAAAAAAAAAGGAGGAGGTCACTGGCCAAAAAGCAGGGACTTCGTCCAATGGATGTGCTGTAGTAAAAGGGCGAAAAGGGCCGACGAAGCTATAGCAAAAAAAAAAAGAGGAGTAAAAAAGAGATGAGTGCCCGTAGCTTCGTCCTCCAGCACCTCCCAAGCTTCGCAAGAAGTGCCAGGAAAGTCGAAACACTTTCAGGACAGCAAGAAGGGGGGCGGGTCAGGCAAGGGGAGAAAACCGACCCTGCAAATTAACGTGGTCGGCATCCAGGATTAGGGAAGGGTTTGTTAGAATAGGGGTTGGGGGGGCCCAACATGGAAATCCAAATAGAGGACAAGGGGAATATGGGGAGCTATGGAGGGAATTTAGTCACAGCAGAAATAATCCGCCTTAGGGACGTTTATTGGAAAAGAGAAATCAGGAAAAAGCCCAAGGTGACTGGGAAAGCTGGAGGACATCAAAAGGGGAGGTCTTCGATCGAGTAAGAGGACTTTTTCGCGAGGTTAGAGCAGTCGTTTTGTAGAGTCGGAGGGTGGGGGGTTCATACGTAACCCGTCCAATGGAGGAGGCCGGGGGCTAGCCAACGAGGAGGTTCGCAGCGTCATAATCGCATGAGAGTATTTCATCGGTCAATATCAGGGGCGGCGAGAACGGAACCTAAAAGAAGAAGATATGAAGTCACCATTTCCTGCCTTTTGTTGGGAGGACATCCAGAGGAAAATAGAGGAGGACCATTCAAGTGAGAGGAAATAAAAGGGAAAAAGGAAAGGAATGACGAACTGACAGCAAAATCCAATACCAAAACGAATGAACACAGATGGAAGAACGGGGTGCCAGAATCGCGGATCAGTAAAGTTGTCAAAAGAAGGAAGACTGACTGCGACTAAAGAAAAATGGTATGTTTGGCGCTTATCGGAGCTGACCTGAAGAGAAACCCAAATACCTCAGGATGCAAGAGTATGGGGGAAGACAAATGGGGGGGCATTTAGCAATGGCAAATGAGGCTCTCCTACGTCAGGAGATTGTAAAGAGTCAGGGAATGAATGAAGTCAAGGGGTCCGCGAAACCCTTTCCACTCTCTTGTCTGGACAGGCGGATTTCAAAAATAAAAGGGCATACAGGGGGGACAAAGCTTGCATCACCATCTCGAAATACAAATATTATCTACATAAATGGGGGCCAATGAGTCAAAACGGTGGGGGGGAACAAAAAAAGAACCGCATAGCGGGCTGTGAAGAAAGACTTCTTTGGAATGTGAAAAACTGGGAAAAATTCCCCACTAGGAGGGGGGTTCCATAAAAAACATCTTAGGAGCCTGAAAAAATCTGATATAGGGAGGAGTGGCGAATGGGAAGAGGTAATCTTTCACGTAATAATCCTGGAGATAAGAAGTGTCTCCGCCCGAAGAAGAAGGGAAACGATGATCTACTTTCGGTTTTTTGGCTGTACCTGGGAACGTCGGGGGTAAAAGGGGGAAGTTTTCTTTGGGTCGACATTAAAAGATAAAGTTTATGTGGGGATGGAGGGAAGCAACTTAGGGTCCAAGAAAAAAAAAAAAGAGGCCGCAAATGACTGTACTGAAAAAACTCATAGACTTAGCGCTAATCAAAAAGCTAATTCCATCGAAGAAGAAGGGTCCGGAGAGAAACCGCGTTTAAAACGGGGAGACGGCGGACTTTCGGCCGAAGGGAGGAAGTGCTGAGAAAGGGTTGGCGGTTCGGAGAGTAAAGCAAGTTCGCAGAGTCCTGTAAGATACTGGGCCCGAACCAGGGGGCTAGAAGGGAGGGAAGAAATAGGATCTTTGAAATAGGGGTTGAAACTGATAGTAGTATTGACGGGGTGGAAAGAAGCAAGAAAAAAGGAACTTGAACGCGACATAAGTTGAAAAGAGCGATTTGAACAGAAGACTAAGGGGGCTCTAAAAGGAGGGGATCCGCCGGGGGAGACGGGAGAGATAGATCACAAACAATGAGGGGAAGAGAGATCCGCCAGTCTTGGAAAAGGAGGGTCTAAAGAGTGGCAAACAAAGTCTCCGTAAAATCGGAATAGTTCCACTTGCTGGTACTTAACGGGCAGAAGGTTATTGTATCCAATGGGGAACTAAGTCATCGATCGGGCCACTCATGAATCACATATGATTATAATTCGACTCTTCACCACTTATGCAAATCAGGGCAGCAGTAGGATGAATACTGAGTCTCACGGGCTGTCAAGAAGGTAAAAAAAAAGCGGGCAATCAGAGCAAGAACTTTCCTGCATTAAAACGCATCTTATCAAACAGCTCGCGACCTAGGGATAGGCGATGCGAAGTCGTGATGGAGTTAGCGCTCGGCTAGACTAAAAAAGGGGGGGGACGTACCGGAAGAGGATGTGGTCCACCTTTGCTGCTCAATTCCACCTCAAAGGGGAAAAAGGGAAGAAGAGAGGAGGAGAAAAAGAAAAAGACGACGCAAAGGGGAACGCGAGAGGAAAAGGATCTAAAAAAAAAAAATACGGTAAAGTGGTATATCAGCGGGGCCGTACGGAGCGGGGGGGGGGCGGAGGAAGTACGTTATAGGTCTAAAGAGGAATAGTGAAAAGAACAATCCCCACTCCTAGGCTAATAGGGTTTTGTCGGCTAAGAAATGGGCAGAAATGGAACACAAAAATACGTGGAGACCAGCTAGGGACCAGTGGGGGAAGGGTACAGTCAAAAAACAGTCCAATAACAGGCGGGCTGTCGTTGGTTAAAAACTTGGAGTTGAATAGATGGGCTGCCTTGGGGGGCGGATCAGATGGCTCTCTTGGGAAGCGTGGGTCCCATTAGAAGGGGTATAAAATGGTGGGGATTGGGTGTGATACTACACGAAAAGAGACGAATTGAAGAAACGAAAGGAACTTAAACTTCGGAAGCCTCAGTCAAGCTTGAGCGGCCAGAGCGAATGCTGGGCCGAATAAAAGTGTGAGTAAACCAGCGAAGGGGAAAGATCGTGGGGTCAGCGCTCATAGAAAAGAAAAAAGAAAAGACCCGCCCATTATGGACTTGGAAGCCGCCACAGCTATGGTCAAACCGCGAGCGGCGATGCAAAATATTTCACGAAAGGGGTCATTCGGGAAGGGGGGCTTGTTTTGATATCCCTTGGGGAAAGTCGGATTCGTCTGGAGGGATATGATGCCTTCCGGTAACCGGAAGGGGGGGCGGGATGTGAAGAAGAAAAGGGAAAGCCCTTGGGAGAGGGGGAGAAAGATACGCTTTTAGTAAGGGTCGCCGACGCAGAGGATAGAGACCATAGAGCAGAGGATGGCGGGGATTGAAATTCTGAGGGGCGCCTGCCATAGGGCTCAGGGGGGACGGGGAAGTGAAAGAAGCCTCTGCCACCCATTCTAGAAAAACAGACAAAAAAAAGAACTTTACATAGGATAGACAGAGGAGAGGTCTGGCGTTTGACCGAGGAAACAGCCTAGGCGTGAAGAGAAGCTGGGACAAGAAATAGACGTCAAGGAATTATTGGTCGGGAAGAAAGAGACAGGAAGAAACATATTCACCCCGGACTACCTAGTAAAGCTGATAGATCTTGAACACCAATATAAAAAACGATAAACCAGGCCTAATAAAAAAGAAAAAGGGGCAGACAAAAAAAAGTGGGGGGGAAAGGGGGGGAGGGGAGCGAACCCCGAAACGATGCGTTCTACATTTAGAAAATCTCTGATGGGGATGCTAAAAAGGGGGGAGTTGGAAGGAGTACGAAGCGACAAAACAGGGCCGAATCCAAGCAGCAACAACAAAAAGGAGTAAGAACATATATCGATTTCCGGGCGGCATCCAGAAATATGGGTCGGCGAAAGAAAATCACACAATTGGGAAAAGCCAGTCTTTTAGTCGGGAAGGGGGGGTCGAGCACCGAAAGCAATAATCCACACGCAATCTTCCCGGGGGGGGGCGTAGCCGCATATTTGGGGGGGGGGGGGGCCACTCATCTTAAGGAAGTGGGGGGACATTCGGTCCGGAGAAATAGGGGCGCTAATGCTGAATGGGGGAGGGAGACCTTCCTCTCGTAGTTCCTTGTGACGAAAAGCGTATCGAAAGAACCCGGCTGGGAAGATGGAAAATCTGAAAAATAGGGGAAAAAGCTAGCTGCTGTAGGGATGGCATAGCCAACGGGGGGGGAGCGGATGAAGGGTGTCAGAGGCCGACTTTTTGGGGCGAATTTCCGGCAACCTGCGAACAAGAATCTGAAGCGGCCGAAAGAAAGGGAAAAAACATCCGGAAGAAAATCTAGCTCGATCAAGCGCCGCGAACGGACGTACGGAAAGAAGCGAGGTCAGGCCGAATCAAAGGCCTGTCCGGTTGGGGCGGGGGGGGTAAAAGTCGCAGAGGAATGGAAGCAACTACAGGCAGTCCATAAGCAATGGGTCAAAGTAAAATTACTAATGGAAATCATTGAACTGAAAAACCACTAACGAAAAAAAGCCAGAAAAAGAGGGAAGTGAAGAGCGCATTCGGCTAGGAGGGGGGTAACACTGTGGCGGCTTCCATCGAAGAAAGAAAATTAACTTGGGTTGGGTTGGAGGGTGGGGTGGGAACATCTAGTAGAGGGGAAAGGAGAGGACCCAAAGACTAGAGAGAAAAAAAGATGGTCACCGGACGGAAAGCAATTCAATTCGTCGCTTCCTATGAACATGGACAAGGGAGAGTAGGGAAAAAATGTTTGGGGGGAAGTGACAGTCGACTCGACTTCTACCTGACGCCTGTCGAATGCAAAAGTATGGCAAAACATGAAAACAAATGTTCTAAAGTAACAATGTAGAAACCCAGCGCGATCCACAGAGCGCTTAAATGGGACATCTATATAGACACCGGTGTTAAACAAACCACTAAGTACTCAGGCGGGGGGGAACGCAACTAAGGCTTGGGACAATGTACCACGTGAATCTGGATCAACGTTAGGAGTTATTGGGGGGGACAGCGGGTAACAAAAAGGTAGTAAGAAGACAAAAAAGCTGTAGCGAGTGTCTAAGGAGTGGGGTCATGTAGTTAAAGCCTGGCCGCGTAGAGGGAAGATAGATGAATTCATCCGGAAGATCAAGCCCAGCTGCCATCACTGTTTCGTTGTATTGGGGGGGTCGGAAAAGTTGGAAGAGAAGGACGAAGGGTACGAGCAGTGGTCCGGGGGGTGGGTGACTCAGCCTCTCTAGACTTCAGGCGAAGGGGAGGATTTGGTGAGCAAGGGTAGGGGGACAAGAAAGCAGGAAGGGCTCACACGGTAGTCCAAAACAGGGGGGGTATGGATAAAAGAAGAGCGAAGAAAGAAAAAGCCTACTTCTAAATCGAACAATAAAAGAAGGAAACGAGAACGCTTTAAAGGAAAAGGGAATGCTGTGAGGAGGTCATGTCAATAATTAGAAGTGAGGGGAGATTGATTGAAGCTTTTCAACGTCACTGGCATGCAAAGTGTAACGAGTCTTCAAAGTCAGGGGGGGATAATCTGCATTCAAAACAATTAGGAAAGTTCTTGACGGAGATTCTTGACAGAGAAATTAATATTTTCGGACAGAGGGGGTTTCCGACTTAGATAGAGGAGGACAAGACATCACTGGAGGCCCGGGGCGACTCCAGCAGAGGGAAAAAAAAACGTTCAAGGGCGACGATGGGGGATGTTCGCAGACCTGATCACAGGACGGGGAAGAGGAAAAGGGGAGACAGCAACACAACCGGGAGGAGGAAAGAGGGAAGAAGGACAACATACGATAGTTACGACCATCAACAGTACGTCTTCTGGAATCGCGCGGATAGCGCAAGGAACTGAAGGAGTAAGGGCGCTGGCGTCACTCCCCAGCGGGAATCCTCCGCGATACAACCTCTTTACAGAGGCTGCAAGGAAAAATTGGGATATTCGGACAGACACTTAGGACATAAGGGCAGCAGTAGGGAAGAGGGCTCAAGGGGGGGTAAGTAACTGGTTGAAAAAAAAAGGCAATCAAATGTGGAGGGAACACTGAGTCAGGCCTGAAGAAACGCATCTTCTTTATAACCGGTCGAGAGTAAGAAAAAAGTTTTGGCTTGAGAAGGAGAGTCGGGCGGGTGAGGGTTAGATCTAAGACTATAACATCCCGGGGTTGGTAAGAAACGAAACGGTACTGGCAGGGATTTGTCCACCGACGGGCTGCTCACACCCCTCCGGAAGAGCCTGAGGCGACCAAAGAAAAACCTGCCTTCGACCGGTGGCGATGACTTCCAAGGAGCCATACACCCCATTGGAGAGAGAAACTTGGGATTGGGAAAGGTGCACGTAAGGAAGCGGAGACGGGCGTCTACCAGGCAAAATGAACAGCCAGAAAGGCACTCCTAGTTGCGATCACTGGGGTTGGTGTCAGGCCGCCAAAGGGGAGGGAACCTCGAATGCTCCATCAAAAAAGTTTCCAACGTGGTCCCAAGGGTCCAAGAAAGTGCGTAAAAAAAAGGCAAATCAAAAAGAACAGTCTGTAGTTGGGGGGTTTTAACAAAGGGGGATAGCAAAGAGCGGGCATGTCTAACCCCGCCGCTGTTGAGAAAAAAGCGTGTTTTCCAGTATAAAAGTTATGGTTTTTAACAATCCCCCGTAAAGCGCTTGCGAAAGGACGAAGAAAGACTTAACATGCAAAACTTAAAAGGGTACGAAATGTCATGGGAGCTGAGCGCATGCAATGGCAGAAGGAAATTTGAGTAACTTGGAATCCTGGAGAGTTGGGGAGAGAAGGGGGAGGGAAGATAGAAAAAGGGAAATACAGTGTCTTTAGCGCGAGGTAGAAAACTGTAAAAAAACCTCGCAGCCAAAAGGGAGGCGGCAGGACCTTAGCGTGGCATTCGGTTGGCTATGGAGAGAGGTCACTTGAAATGCGGAAGTCGTCCTGAATGCTAAAGCCCGTGGATGTGCTTCCACAGCGGATTGCGAAAACTTGATGTCCGCAAACTCTTCAGCCCTTGATGAGCAAAATCAGAGAACGCGGCGTGCGTGAAGGCTTTCAGCAAAAGACGCCGCTGATCGAGACCTAATCCGCAGAGGGATGGCGAGGGCGCAAGCGTCGGCCGATCCCAGGCAACGAGTCGGAATTCTGGAAAAAAAAAACGTACGCCGCTTCAAAAAAACTGGAGGAAACGAGGAACCAACCGGATCATGGGAACGGATCGACAGAAGGAGAGGACCGCGATGTAAATGAACCCTAGCGTATCGATTGGTCATAAAGGAACGCGAAGCCGGCGGAGCAAGGTACGTGGAGCCGAAATAAGGAAAAAAAAAAAACGCCGTCCGCCGGGACGGGAGGGGGAGGCAGGATCATGGCCAAACAAAAATGCGCTACAACACCGGCATATCCTTTCAAGGGCACGAGGGGTAAACCATGGGTCGGGTTTAGACAAAACTCGAAAAGGGAAAAGCGGGGGGAAGTGTTTGTCCGACATTTGGGGACTCGCGAAGGGGGGCGTAGGAGCCAGAAAGTTGGTCGAAAGCCAGCGAAGAAAAAATCTGAAAGAACCAACAACAACGGGAAAAAAGGGAGAGAGAATTGTCGCCCTGGTAGTCTTCGTCCTCCAGCACATCCCCATTTTCGTAAAAAAAAAAGGACAAGTCGCACCGGGGTCGAGCAATAACAGGGGGAGGGGGTACGGAAGTTTCTATACCCACTCATGGACAGTGGTCGCCATCGGCAAGGAGGGTAGGACGGTTCGTAGAGGGGAATGGTTGGAAATCTCAGGATCAAGAAAAGACCTAAGTCAAAAAAGAAAAAAGATGGGAGAGAGATGAAGTTAGTTCGTGCGTCTGCGAAGAGTCGTAGTTCAGTTGAGGGGAAACTCGTATCTAACACTCGGATGGATCTCAGACAAAAGGCAAAAAAGAGCGAGGTCGGACGATGATCACTTTGGGGCACGCGGGGGTAGCGCCAGTGATGGGAAGGGGCCTGAAAAGTTTGGGACAGGGACCAGGCAAAGAACAAAAACAGTAATCGTTGGGCCCTAAAGTGACTCCAGCGCAAGAGCGCCTTAATCTATGGAAAACGGGGGGAGACTTCTTAGGAACGAAACGAAATACGAACTCGATGCTCCTATCAATGAGGCCTGGACCGGTTTTTGCGACTCACATCAAAAAGATGAATTGAATCCACCAGGGGGGGGAAAGTCTATCAGGAAAGAGAGTCCGACTCTAAAGTCCCTCCTCCAATACGAAAAGCCGAAGGAACCGCTGGATAATTTTGGCCGGAAGAGCGGTCTCAGGGGGTGAACAGCGTGGCGGCTTCCATCCGCTAAAAAAATTTAATTGGTGGGGTTGTCAGCTTATCGGAAGCGACGGATCGACCCAACGAAATACAGGAAAGGAAACAATTAGGTAAAAAGGGGGAAGGAGCAATGGGGGACAGGAGGAGAGCCTAACTAAGCGATGAATGGAGGAAAGGCTGTTGGAGGTTCCCGTCTCGACTCAATAACAAAACGGGGTCTCAACAGTGATGAGGGAACATCCCATAAAGGGGTGAGGGACCTCTTCCTCAAAAAAAAGCGCTCGATCCACAGGATAGACAAATAATTGTCCCCGCTAGAAGAGCAAAGTGGGAAAAGGAAACCCGCATGGACGCGGGGGAGGGGGTTTTAAATCCTCTTTAGAACCAAACGTTGAAATAGAGGGGGGGAGACACTTCTGCGGTGTACATATGCCCACATCTCAGGTACCGCAGAAAAAAAATAGCCGAGGAGTGGGCGGGGAGGGTGGATTGCACTGCCGCGGGGGGGAAAAAAAGGGAAGGAGGATAATTCAAGTCGACGAGGAGCCATAAAGACCCAGCCTGCCGAGCCATCCACCTGTTTTGGCTTGGGGGAAAGGGGGAAATCAAATTCTCAGGCAAAGGGGGGGACTTTGGTTCGCCTCCTCTCTCTGAACTCAAGAGAAGGGAGGTGAATTTGGGGCAGCCCGGGGAGGGACAATAACGAAAACGCTAGGGGGAAGGGATCCAATGGGGGTGCATGACGACGAGGCGAAATGAGCACCGCCGATATTTAGAAATGATCCAAACTCTTAAAAGAGGGAGCCACCGTGATACCTAATGCTGTTAGCGTTACAAACATGACGGAAAACAGTCTGCCTGGACGCAACAATGAGGGGCATATGTTTTCAACGCATCGAGGACAGACAAGTGCCCTCTAGGAGAGGGGGGGGGGGGGAGACTGAGGCCCTTCCTTCCAGTCTGGTCAAGAAAGTTCTTGACGAAGATGAAAAAAAATCAGGGAGAAAAAAGAGTGGGGGCCTGTTTCTGGAAGTTTGACGAGCAAGAACCCCTCGACCCACTGGACCAAAAAAGTGAGTCCGAAGGCTTTAACCGACGACGAATGGTGACTGGTCCAAAACAAAGGAATGATCCCGCGGAAAGAAAAAGATCCATGAAAAAAAAAAAAAAAAAAGGAGGAAAGAGAGAGAACAAAGTAACTTGCCGAGCCATTTAGAAAGGGGGCGACAGTCACCATATATCGTCATAGGGAAAGACGGATATCGCAAAGGGCGCGGTACGTAACGGGAACTAGTAGGGGGATACGTAAAAACAAAGGAGGGGGTGACGACCGGAAAATCTCAATGCCCCAATCATGGGCACAGGTTATAGAAGAGGAATTCACTAAGAGTACCTTACACACAAGGAGGCCCATCAGGGCACGTAGCAGGAAGGAGGACGAGCACGGGAACTGAAGATAAATTTGCAAGAAAAGGGAAAGAACGTCATAGGATGAAAGAAAAACTCATCAGTCGGATCACGCGGGCGAAGGACATGTTATTGCTTCGATTCTGAAAGCTGTTTCGAGAATAGGTGACTAAAGGGAAGGGAGCTTTCTTAATAACGGGAGTCTCACAATCCAGAAAAGGAAAAGGAAGAGATGCGGCTGGAGACCAAAAGCAAACTGACTTAGTAAAAGAAAACTTACTGCAAGCGAAAAAATCAAAAAGGCAGGAAATCAAAGGGGAATGCGGAGAAAAAAGAAGGGAATGTATATCGTCTACCGCGGCCAGTTTAACCTCAAAGACAGAAAAACGGATCTATCTAGACGGTGTCGAAGAGAAAAGGGATGAACCTCCGTGAGCAACACGCTTTGAAAACGTGTTCACATGGGAAAAAGAGAGTGCGTAAACAAAAAAAAGTAACCGAGTTAGAGGGGATTGAGGGGGGTAACCACCTGAGAAAGGGGTGGCCAATGGTGGGCCAAGATGTGGATCGCGGCGGTGTGAGGCCATCGGGTGGTGACAAGTAGCATGGGGGGCCTGTTTGCAATAAATGTCCAGAAGTGTGTAGAAGACGATATACGAAACTGAACATGAAGTAAAAAAGCGGGAATGCCGATGGACAGAGGCGATGCGAATGCAATTGAGATCAATTGTCGTAACCTGCATGGGTGAACAAGGGAAGGTTTGGTGGACTCAGTCAGGAAAGGACGACAAAAACGAAAAAAAGGGGTTGCTTGCGCGATGGGGGCATATGTTCACACCTCAAAGCAGGGCGGATACCTGCAAACAGTCTTCCATCGGGGAAGGGGAAAACTTCGTCTTTCGTTATTTGGGAGTTCGGGAACTTGAGGTCGGGGACTGTCTTGGTAGACTTCCTGAGTGGCTTAACATCAAGAGGGGGAGGTTGAAGAGTGGGGCACCGAAACCCGGGGTGGCGATCATAGACTCGCTTCGTTAAAAGGACGGTCCGGTATCGCCGAAGCCGGGGAGGGGAGATAGAACAGGCCGCGGGTGGGGGAAGCGCATGTTCGTGGGCGCAGAAAGCCACCAAAATCCGTTCGAAAGGCACGGGCACTCAAAAAGTCGGCCTCTGCCACAAGCCGGGAGAAGCGACAAAATTGCCTTGAAATGAGATCGAGAGGGTCCGATTTGGAATAATGAAAAGCCTCTGAGGAGATAAGCTTTTCATAAATGACTCTAAAAGGGGGAGTACTTACGTCTGTTCATAAGGAAAGACAGGACATAGCTCAAAATGGGAAAAAAAGGGAAACCGAGGCCTCTTCAAATCAATCCTAGCTTGCCCCCAAGAAAGAGACTCGAAAACCAGGCCTGCAGGAAATTGTCCATGGCAAAGGGTTCTCGAAAGGCCTACCAGGAAACTGGATGCTGTGAGACATTGTGGGAAATCGCTTGGCTCTTCTCCTAACGGGAAATTGGCTGGGGGGGGAAGAGCGACCAGGGCCGAGCCACTAAAAAAACAACGTAGTATGAGGAAACATGAAGGGGTGATGACAAAGGGGGAGCGTCAAAATAAACCAGCACTCCACGGGGGGCGGGAGGAAGACTCCAGTCAGCTATTCGCACAAGGGGTCGAACTAAGGGTGGTGGTCTAGAGGCTAGTGGTCGAATAAAAATACGTGGGGGGAGACAGCGCAAAAATTTTAAGCGCATTGTGGTGCGCTCACTGTCAGATGGAGAAGTCCATCGTCTTCCAAAACCTTAGGGGGGGTCGGAGAGAAATGTCATTTCTGGCGAGGAAACCCCTCGGCCATTTTGCAGCGTTAAACGCATGTGAATAGAGTCAAATCGCAAAAGCGAATAGATGGCGATTTTCAAACGGGTTGGGGGTAAAGGGTTCGAGCGGATGGCAGGGCATACGGTGGGGGGGTGCAGAATTCCGCACCTCCATGATTTGGGGATCAGCTACTAGGAAAAAAAAAAACCAGAAGAAAGAAGAAAATGAATCTCGCTATCATCAGTTCGTGAGCCTTACCATGGGAAGAGCCAGAGGAAGATGAATCCTATCATAAAAAGGTTTCCTTTTTTGCGGATAAAAAAGAAGAAGAGGAAATCGGAAGTCCCGGGCAAGGAAGATTCCGAGTTGATCAGGTGACCTAGCCAAAATACACTACCCGAAAAAAAGACACAAAAGGGGAAAAATGCAGCGAGCTTCTCTTCTAGTTGGTGGAAAATTGGCGTCAACGCGCTAAGAAACTTTAAAATGTTGTAGGGGAATTGTCGCACTGATAGGGAAGTGCCATGAGACTGAAAAACACCTAGAAGAAAGTATGCACCCCTAGGGGGGGAAAAGTGCAGGAGAAGGGGGCAGGCGCGTCAAGAGAAAGTCGCGCTTGCACGAGCGGAAATGCCATGGTGGAGGTCGGTCGATCCGGGACCGTGCGCTGTGAAAGGGCACAGGGGCCGTAGTCAAACAGGAAGAAGAAGAAAACGTTGCTTTCACCCTTGCGGACAAGCGCTGATCCAGCTGGCGGGACAATAAAGGGGCCAAGCGAGGATCTCGGTGGTTAACAAAAAAGCCAGGGGAAGGGGGGACGGGGTTACGGCATCTTAGGAAAAATGTGACCAAGTTTGAAGGAGGGGTGGGAAAACTTCGGCGGTTTCAAGAAACCAATCTGGAGGTAGCCGATCGGGGGAATAGAGAGACGTCGAGTTGGAGGGGGGGTATGTCTCTGGCCTGATGAAGAAGGGTCCTTCAGGCAGCCTAGAGGCAATACCGCTGTCTAAAAAAAAAGGTTTCGGGTGGAGGGGATGAAACAAAAAACATTTGTTGGGTTTTGTCAGGCCGCTCGCTTCCTCTGAGGGGGGGAAGGGGAATTGGTAGAAAGAGTTATCAATAAATATCAGAAAGTCGAGGGGGAAAGGAAAAACCCTTGGTATTGAAAAATATACAAAACGGCCGAATTTTGAATGAGGGGGGGGAAAAATCACAGATCAAAAACCGGGCGGGAAGAGGCGTGAAGGGCTTCAAAAGGAAGCATAAAACATTGGTGGCAGAATTGATTGCCATGGGGGGCAACGAAGGTTTTGAAACAAGGTGGAAAAAAACATGAAGAGGAAGTAAGGGAAGAAAAAAAAAAAGAAATCTGTCCAATAGTTTAATGAAATAAAAGGGAAAAAAAATCATAGGGGTTGAAGGAAAGAATGGGTGCCTTGGGAGGGTAAGAACCGGTACGATCATAACCCCGCGTCCATTGGAAGAAAAACACGGTCTACCGCATATTGTGAAAACTACGAATGGGGGGGGACTGGTGAAGTCTTATCCCTCCAAAGACTTGGCGGAATCCCTCCACAACAAACTGTGGGAGAGAAAGAAAAAGCAAGTCATGGGAACCGGCGGGGAATCGGGGTCGACCAGTCAAGGGCGATTGTCAAGCAACTATCTCAAAGGGGCGCGGTCTGACGGGCGCGTTCTTGTCGAAAAACGTCACAGAGTGAACGAAGCATCAAAATCACCACCAATCTTGAACAGTATGAAATGATTCACTAAAAGGAGAACTCCAGCCTAAGATCACAAAGGGGATGGTGGGCGCAGACGCAAAAAGGGGAAAAGGGCAGGGGGGAAAAAAGCGTAACAGCCACCTGTCCGTAGACGCAATGAATACGAACGCATCTTCATTGATCACACGTAGAAATGGATGAAAAATGACAAGTCGATGCGAAGGCCGGCAAGGGGGGGGTAGCGCAAAAAGAAACAAGGGGGGGGTGAGTACGTAATCGGATGAGGGACTTTTAACTAACGGGTGCTCACATTCCAATCCCAGAAGAGAGATCAGTGCCGGGGAGCAACTAGGTCGGGAAAGCAATTCGAAAGGGGAAAAAGCTCAAATACACCGAACAGGGGGGTATATCAAATAAGGCTTTACAGGGAGGGGGAGGGGGGAGGGACGAAGGAACTTCTCTGAAATTACGATATGCCTTTACACCCTAAAAACTGACGGTCAGGGAGTGTCGGCGGCGTCATAAGGGCAGAGGAACCCCGAAGAGGGACTCCCAAGGGTTTCCAACAGGGTCAAAAAATTGCAAGAAGAGGGGGGGCGAAAAAAGAAAATTGACTGGCTTGTGTCTTTGGGTGGGTTAACCAAATGATGCATATCTGGCCCAGGGTGTCGAATCGCTGTACGCCGGCGGGGGGGGGGGGAGTCAAGTAAAAAAAGGGACCTGGGGGCAAAGGAGACTGTGGCCTACAGGCTTGGCTAATTACGAGAAAGGAAAAATGCAACATGCATTACCAGCGGTGAAATCGCAGAGACTGAAGAAAAGCAAAAAGGTGGAACTAGGACAGGTGAAGTCACTCATGGGCCGGGTATAGTTTGGGACAGAAGGAAGAGATAGGCGAACACAACACCCACACAAAAGGAAAAATTGGGAGGGAAAGCAGAAAAAAGGCTCGCAAGAAAGCCAAGACTGAAGTCTGGCATAAACTCGTTGTCATCTGCGGTTCATTTAGTGGGGAGGGGGGGAGAAAAGGCAATGAGCAATTAGGGGATCAGTCACTTGGAAGGGAAAGAGACGATGTTGCTTCAAGAATAGGCTTGCAAATGTCCAGGCAAAAAAGACAGCATGGGGAAGAAAAACTCATTACTCAGGCTTGGACGTAATCGTTCTCTACCGAATCAGCTGATTCGATAGGGGTCGCGGGGGAAGAAAGGGCGCAGGAGGCCAAGCTCAATGGAAAAAAAATGAGAGCTGACCAAAACTTACCGGGACAATCTGCAAACAAGAAACTGGGTAAAAAGAGGAAAAACCACGGCTCTTGACATCTGGGGGCGAGGCGCCTTGCAAAGGTGGAATAGAATCTACGAGTAGGGCTACGATGTAAAAGAAAGTAACTACAATTCGTGAAAAGCAGGGGTTCTCAGCGATAAAGCAAATCGCGACTCGAGGGGGAATTTCAATCTGAGCAATTGCCCAACCAAAAAAACATATATCCCGGACTAATCCCTTGGACTGAGGGACGACCACGTTTTGTACATGGTCGTTGAGAGGGAAAAAAGGAGGCCAAAGAAAAAGGAATTACTTTCGGCGAGAGAGGAGGGATGAAACGAAAAGGGGAGTTGCGGGTACACCAACA
>Ga0179593_1639429_pt1 | contig 18389 bp, 21 predicted proteins | sample CZODoug2_1_08_16_FD_185931 | JGI IMG/M metagenome (GOLD analysis project Ga0179593, IMG submission 185931) | Vadose zone soil fungal communities from Angelo Coast Range Reserve, California, USA - CZODoug2_1_08_16fungal (PacBio error correction) | ecosystem: Environmental > Terrestrial > Soil >...
CATACTAAGAAAAGCGAACAGTGGGGCGGAAGAAGGAACAGTAAAGAGAGGGCTGGGAGCATGGGGGAAAGAAGTGGTTCCCCAAACAAAACACGCGAGATGAAGGATCCGGGTTGAAAAAGAAGAACCGGGCGAAAGCTGGATTAAGTCGAGATCATTAGCGTCATGGAGGTAGAGAGAGGCACGAACTGAAAAGAAAGGGGAAGTAATACCAAGGAGATAAGCGACGGACTTCCACCCGTACACTCCAGGCAAGGTTGGAAACCATGCCAAGCAGAAGGGAGAGGGGGAAAACGAAACAATCCAACATAGAGGGGCTCAAGTCGCGATACTAGCCTTCCAAAAAGGAGTCCGCGTGGTCCCCAGCGTCCTTCTATGGATTGGGGAAATTAGGGGACCGCAACCGATTCGAGAGGGTGCGCACATATAGTAATCACCGTAGGAGAGGAAAACAACATGGAAACAGAGCGGTTCCTGAAGCCCGAAGCATGGATCTGGCAGGGGAGGGTAACGTGTAGAGGGTGAAACGCTGCCTCGGTGGCAAGGGGAAATTCGAATGAAAAAGGGAGAAAAACGAAACTCAACACGGCGAGAGTATTCGTTGCCAGAAAGTGGGACCGAAATGAGGAGCAACAGCAACAAATGAGGAGAAGGAAACAAAGAAACCGGAACAGCACTCTCAAAAAAATAAGCATAAAAAGATCTCGACCCACGCGGGGAAGGGAAACAACCAAAGCAACGCATTGAGGAGGCATATTTCCTTTGGCGGAAGGGGGAGGGCCTAAGGGAGAGACTGGTACCTTTCAAATCAAGGGAGCTGGTAAAGATCACCGAAAGTCGGTGCAGGAGAGTTATTTCGCTATACGGAGGAAGGAGGTTCGACTATGAGAGAAAAAATTAGTAGGAGGAAAAGGAAAGAGAGAAGAATTAACGGCTTGAAAACAGAGGAAAGAATGAATCAAGGAAAGAAGAGGGGTGCAACAGGTACGAGGAAAGAAAAAGGGGACATGGGCAGGCGCTCTCCAAGAGCCCTAAAACTCTGCCTAATCCAAAGGAAAGAAAAATAATCGCAATCTAAGAAAGGAGGGTTAAGGGGGTAATAGTAGGGTAAGTCGAAGGGAAAAGAGCTGTGAGGGAAACTGGGAATGTTTCGTGCTCACTGGGTTCCGTGTGTCTACCGAAAAGTGAATTTGGAGTCGTCTCAGGAATAGGTCAAATGGGAGGGAGGGCCGGGGGTGTCTACGCCGCTGGGTGGGGCTTCTGGTCTTAAGTTTCGACCTGTTCGGCACGGGCCGGTGAGAAGAGAAAAAAAACGGAAAAGGGACACACACGTCCTCTTAGGAAAGAGATGGGAGCGATTCAGAGGGTGGCGGTCATAACAGTGGGATCCGCTAAGGCGCAAGGCGATCAAAGGTGCAGGGATGGGAGCGCGGGGATGACTCGAACCTAAAAGGCTAAGAAATAACTCTAGCATGTCCAACCGTGAAGAAATGGTTGGCAACGCTTGTGAGCGACATGCCCGCCTCCATTCAGGGGGGGTGAGAGGGAGTAAACAAGCCTCCATCGGCGGGGAGAAAAAGAAACGGAACAACAATAATGAGTGTCCTGGGAGGGCAATTTTCGACACGGAAGAAGGGTCAAAAATGTGACTTCGCGGAAAAAGGGGTGCCGAGCCACCAAAAGACAGGAAAGACTAAATTCTCGAGACTGGAAGAGTAGCGAGGGAATAGGGCAAAGAAAGTAGTCCTATCGAGAGGATTTTACCTCCACTTTAACTGAAACGAATGGCGCCCAGGGTAAGGAAGGAAGAACCTGGAAAGTAACGAGCCAAACTGTTCCCTTGCGAGGGTTAGTGAATCGAGTGACGGGTTGTCGGGACCGCGAGTTGAGGGCGGAATCTAACGGGAGGGGCCCTGCAGGAGGCGGACCAAATGGAATACCGAGTTCAATTGATTCAAAAAACAGCAGAATCCCATAATAAATTCCACAGGTAGGGGGAATTGGACTGACATGGAGACCCGGGTTAGGGGGAGAAGAGGGAAGAACAATCAGTTGGAGTAGTTATGCCCGGACGCGTTCGGAAACAAAAGAGAGCGGAGAGGATAACTGTGAGAAACTTACGGGAGTGTCTCTCAAAACGTCAGTTGGGAAAAAGGGGTTCGATAAGACACAATGCCGCAGAAGGCGAGAAAGCGGTGACGAAGATTAGAAAGAGTCTCGAAAAAGAGAAAGAGAAGGGGGGCTCCAATAGGGATAACAAAGTTTGTGCTTTCTGGAAGCTGCGGAAAAGGGGAGGGAAACAGAGGAAAGGCTAACGAAAGAAAAAGGTTCGGAACTGTACATTTGACGAATGGAAAAGAAGCACCGATGAGAGGAATCTGGAAATTCGTAACGATGTATTTCTCGGGAGGGGGGGGGGAGGGAGGAAATTTCATTAAGGATTTCGAGAATTGGTAAGGGGGTTGCGCGCCGAGCCAGGCCTGTTGGGGACTGGGAAACTTTACCAATGATGACCCTTCTTCAAAAGTTAGGGGAGAAGTTTTTACTCGTGTTGTGAGGGAGATTTAACTTGCAAAGGGAAATGGAAAAAGAGGGTCGGGAGATCTGACGGAGTAACTACTTCTTCCTTTTCGATGTAAAAATAAGAAAAGGAGCTGACCATAGAAGGGGTTGGTTGGTTCTTGAATATTGCCGTTTAGTAAAGTGATTGTGGTAGAACTGAGGAGAAGATGAATATGCACTACAGAAAATGAAACGAAGAGTTAAGGTCTTTGTTTGTGTGGTGTAGAAGGGAGGGGAGATCTTCCAACAAAAAAAAAAAAAGAAAAGAGAAGAGAGATAATAAAGACGAGTCAAAAAACACCCACGAACCTCAACGCCTCTCGGTCGTATACTGTTCGAGGCGAGAGGACTGTGTGGGAGAGGTCGTCCGCGACGCAAAATCAAGGTTACGCCACACGGGGGAAAAACACCCTCGCGCGAGTGATGTCGATTTCGTAGAGGCAGCGCATCAGGACTAAGAGGAAAAAGAGAGGGTCAGATATAACCGCCCAACGATTTGGGAGGCCAGGAACAAAAAAGCGGACCGGTAGAAAAAAACGTTCCGGCTCAACTGTCGCAGCCGGGGGGGAGAAAAGGAAAGTGGAGATACCAGCACGTACAGGTTTCTGTGGGTCTCGCAACAATTCCATCACATAAAAACCTTCGGCAGAAGGAGTGAGCTCCAAAAATCGGAAAAAACCCGAATCCAGGTTACAGAATTCAAGCCGGTGCCATCAACAGCGTTAGTGTGCCAGGTCACATTTCGCCTGAAAGGAAGATGACTCGAGCATTGGCCGGTTTACCGGTGCACTTTTGCGGGGACATAAGGCAAGAATCCCGAAAGAAAAAAGTGGGTTTATTCAATAGTGCACGGAAAGACGGTCATGCCAAGTGGGAGTATCCTTTTATGAAAGGGCTAAGACTAGTCTTTCATCTCAAGCTTCGCGGACATGGCGTGGCGAGTAATCTCAAGAACTCACCCCGTTTTCAGACACGAGTTCCGAAAGTGGAGGAACTCAGAAGGAAAAAAGCGCGCGGGCTATTTACCAGTATTACAGTAAAACGAAACGCAACAATTGAGGGGAAGTTTGAAACGAGGTCAAGAGGTTTCGCGAAAAGGAGAATACGATGCTTGTAAAAGAAAAGGAATGGCCCGAGGATCAAGGGGAGTGTAGTGGCACACGACCTTCAACCAAGGGACATCTGTGTCCTAATAGAATGGGGGACTTATCGACGCATAAAACTAGAATGGAAAAAGGACATCCCAAAAGCAGTAAATGCGTCCGGCCATCGGAAAATCATCAAGGAAAAAAAAAATAGCGGGAACCCCGGAGTTCCACGGAAAAGACTGGGACAAGCGGTTCCGTAAGGGGATGGGGGGTCAAACCAAAATCGGAATCCGGTACGGGTTAGCCAACAAGTTCGAAAACCAGGAAACAGGTGGAGTCTAGATCAAGGGTAGCCTGTGAAGGGGGGACGGTGGCGGAGAAGAACGGAGAGCCGTTTCCTTACAAAAAACATCTGAACTGCGCACGCCCTTACTTCCACCTTGGGGACAACGCCTGCGTCAGCCAGGGAAAGAGGGAGTCTTTTTTTAAGAAAGCTACAAGGAGAAAATAAATCCCATCAGCAAAAGACCAAAAGGATCAGCAATTTGGGACGGCCGGAAACTATTCGGGATTGTATTGTAAAAAGTTCGGGGGGGCGAATCTGCCACAACCGGTCTCGTTCGAAAAGTAAGGGGTCTATGGGATCAGAACAAGAGGCGTTAAAAAATGAAGAGCAAGCGACTCGAGAGGCGTTTTAGGGGAGGGCGGGCGTCGGTTTTACGTGATGAAAACGCTGCTCTTGAAAAAGGGGGAATCGTAAACGAAAAAAAGAATCACCACGAGATACACAAAAAAATGATTAGGGGACCAGCCCGGACGGTTCAAAAATGATTCCTATCCTCAAAGCGTCTTCGTAAGGACTCACCAGACGCGTCAGGGATTCACAGAAAACACGATATCGACCAGGCCAAGAAGCTGGAACAGGATAGGCAACGCAATTTATATTGGGCGTATAAGCTCCTGTGAACGTTGGGGGGCGGCAGTAGCGGCAGGAGGAGTGACCTGTACAAGGAGGGAAAAAGTCGCTGGGACTTACGGCACAGATTCTTTGGGACAAAGGAAGAGGAAGGCTACTTCTCTACTCTCGGGAAAGTCAAGTTAATGTCGAAAGGAGTCGAGAAAAACAAACAAGAGGAGGAAAGAGAGAAAGTAGTAAAATTGACTTACGTAGCATAGACCATCGGAAAAGGTTACCCTGTGTTTGGTGGCCCCCTTTAAAAAGAGGAAAAACTACGCGATTGCAATCAACAGACCATACTTAAAGATAAAAAGCTGAAGAAACAGTAGGAAAAGAAGCAATAACTGCGTTTGGTTAAAGAGGAAGGGGCACTTCGAGGGAACGGCAGTTATCTGGAGGGTAAAGGGAAAAAGATTGTGTGCGTGCTCAGGCTGGGAATGCAGGGTCGCTGCCTAAAAGGACAAGGGGAGGGGTGGACAGGAATGAAACGACTGGGATTTGAAGGGGGGCGAAATCGCTGGTTTAACGAGGGTTTTGCGCTCGGGAGTCCAGTGGGGGAAAAAAAAAGGACGGGGAAAAAACGACATCGACAGGAAGCCGAAAATAACCAGCCCACCGCAAACCTCCAGGTCGGAGCCGCAGGGAGTGTCCGCCTGGGGACCTGTATCCAACAGGAAGACAGAAAGAATGGCAGCAGACTGCGGTTGCCAGAGCTAAAAGAAAACGAAAGGCAAGGGCCGACCTGCGTAAGAAGGGAAAACCGTTAGGAAAAAAAAAGGGGGACCGGAGGCCATGGAAAGGAGCGCTGCCAAGGCCTTCCTTTTTTTAAAGTGGCGTCGAACACAAAAATCGGATTGGCGCCAGGACGAAACGGGGGTGCCAAAAAAAGAGGCCGGGCAGGTCGGACAGACGCCGGGGAACACGGCCTTCGCGGTACGGTAAAGCCACCGAAAAGGAATACCTAATGATCAACGAAAAAACGGGTAAGATGGGCGCAAACTCTGTATCGGGGAAAACCAGATGTCAATCGGGATCTGTGGTGGTTGGGAATCTTTGGAAGAACGCCCCAGAATGGACCTACGGGGAAAGTTCGGGGACATGGAACAGAGAATGCCCCCCGCGGGCAGGAAAGTCTATTTCCTAATCCGGAGAGTGCGGGCAAGGGGTACCTAGACGGTAGCGAGGATGCTCCGTATCAAGGAAAAAGGGGGTCACCCCTGCGGGAGGAAAAACGGGACCATCCTTGAACAGCTGGGCTTCAGTCCTCCATCTCGAAGGGGCCCAGAAATCACAGTGGTAGGGGGCAAAGACGTCGACCAGAATTGGAGAAAAACTGCGTGGACGTCAAACGAGAATCCACTCCCAACGTAAGTGGGCGCTATTTGTCAGCGAGGTGCTAGAAAACGCGCAAAGAGGGCAGATGTCGACGCTTCGACGAGAAGCAACTTCAGGGGAGAGCTGTGGGCGTCTCGATAACAGAAGGGCGCAAGATGCGATAAAAGAATGACGAAGATGACAAGAAGAGAAGATCACGACTGCTCAGGAGGCAATTGAGAAGATCCCCAGTTTTATAAGGCACAGGCTTCTCCCGTGTTAGACTGGATGCACAAAAAAATTCCTGCTAGTCAAGTACTGATGAAGGGAAGACAATGGGCACAGAAAAGACCGCGCTGAGGCAAGCTGAGCTCTGAGTTCGAAACGGATTCCGGTTTGGAGGAGAGGTGCTGAACTTCAACTTAGGGAGGAGATGACGAAGAGAACTCGGGGGGAAGGGGGGAATTTGACCGCTGACCTGTTGGGTGCCTAAAAATTACTACCACGAAAAGGGGATCTTCGCACTTTTGGAATCCGGTGTGTGGGAGGGCGGAACGGCTGCAAATGGGAAAACGCTGGCGAATCTTACTATCGTAACAAAAAGGCGTCGTTGGAGATGAACTCTACGAAAGGAGGAAGACGAGCTTCGAGATTGGGTGTTTCTGATGGGGGAAGTTTGCTAAGGGGGGGGGGGGGTGTGACGGCAGGGACAAGGTAGCTCGAAGCAGATAACAGGAACCAGGGGATGTTGTTGGGGGGGGGTCGGGGAAAGAGGCGGTATAAAAAAAAAAAAAAAAAAGGAGGGAGGAAAGAGAGAGATCTGGAAAAATTACCGGGGAAAAAACCCAAACGAACCTCAATCTTCGTTCCGGTTGATGGAGCTGAACACGCATGTGTCTCACCTCTGGGGGTAGGCGGCAAGGAGAAGTAACCACAAAGGAAGCATCAAAAAAACGAAAGAGACCGAAAAGGGGGGTATGGGAGGGAGTAGAGGTTACGGCATCAAAAAGAACATCGTACGATCAAAAAGATATTCAAAAGCGCGTTTTGGGTAATTGCAGCAAAAAAAATCGGACACACACGGAAGTAGAAAAAACTTGTCCGGCACTCAAAAGGGGGACGACGGGTAATCCACGTGGGATTTCAATCATCTCTACGCAGCACAACAGGTGGGGGTATGTTTATGCGCAAGAAACATATCACTGAAGAGGGCGGCGCGAAAGGAAGGGAAAGGTTCAAAAAAAAAAAGAAAATCGAAACCTAGCCTAAATCAGGTCGCGAGACCATCAGTTGTGTCTTCAGGGGTTCCAACCTCTGTACATTAAAAACTTTGCATCGGGGGGGGAGATGCACGGAGTGTGCTTGAAAAGGAAGAAGAGAAAGGGGGGGGGAACGAAGCCAAAAGGGTTTCAAAGATTGCACCGGCAGGACATGGAGTTTAGAAAATCTTCGAGGGGAAAAGGCTTACATCGCGTTCGGGTCATCAATATTGCGCGCATGGGCTGCTGAGAACGGAATCGGAAGCCCCAGCCAGCCGTTTGCAGATGTCGAAAGTGTTAAAGCTCGCGCGGTGCGGTCGCTAAAAAGCGTCACGGGAAACGAAAGAAGGACGAAAGGTCTTGTATTTGTCCCGATGGTCTCAAAGCGGAGGTGAAAAAGCGGCTGTACAAAAAGGAAGGGGGGAAAGGCCCGAGAAGCGAGGGAAGCCCTAAAGAAGTCCAGCCAAGGTATCCAAGCAGCCGCAGGAAAAGGACTTATCGCGGAGCGCGAAGAAAATCGGGCGGAACCACACATCACTCGATCCGTGACTTCGCAACGAAAGCAATCGAAAAGGACTGACGTGAATGAAATCCCTGCGTCCAACTGAAATCTGTCTTGGAGGACAAAGTGGGAGGTTCCACAAATCCAAAAAAAAAATGTAGATCCAAATTATCACCCCGACAATGAGAAGACTGAAAACATTCGATCATGAGCGTAGTAACTGGCTGGACGAGCCGGGGGCGCGGAACAAAAAAGGGAACCGTGTCAGGACCCAGCAGAATCGTGGCGTAAAAAGGAGGAAAGCCCCGCCCAAAGTTGGGTTTGTGACCCTGTGGCGTCGGCTATGGAATTGGGGTTCCCGCCGACCGAAATCGAGAAAAAAGAGGGAGGCGGTGGTATACCAATCAGTTGCCTCCGAACTGGCGTCCGCAAATTTCCCATGACGACCGTCGAGAGGGGAGAAGTGTCGGTGGAGGCTAGCCCGAAGAGGACGTCGACATTAGGAAGAGGAGGAGCTCCCGAGGAAATACACCCCCAGGAAGGAAGGCGCCTTAAAGCCGACCGGGAGCGTTGTGCGAAGGGGGGGCGTGGAGAGGGCGGGGATCGATGCCGTCACAAAGAAGAAAACGGAAAACGATAAAACCAGTAGACAAACGATTCGTTCCAAAAACACGACGAGTCGTGTGAACCGTTCCCTCAGCACGTGGGGGGCTAGAAGCGACAAACCGGCATAGGAAAGAACTGACGAAGAAAAGAAACACTACAGATCATCGAAAAGTAAACAACGGGAAGGAAAAATACCCAAAGCAAAACGCAAGACGAGATATTTCCTCCGGGAAACGAAAGAAGCGTTTGTAGGGAGGAGGGGAAGACTAGTTTACTGCAAAGCGTAATGCTTTTAAGAGCGAAAACGGGGGGGGGGCACAATCGGCGGTGCAGAGCGGGCAATTGCTTTCGGAGGGAGAGGATTCTCGCCGTTTCGAAGGGATTTGGGCGAACTACTATCGATCGAACGGAAGTTGAGTAAAGGGAAGAGGTACGTGATTAGGAGCATAGAAAGCAAGAAAACCTCTGCTACCAAGAGTTTTGCCACCAGTAGCGCTGACCACGACGGGGGGACTGGAATTGCCGTCGCAGCTGCCCCGCTTAAAAAAAAAACAAGAAAATTAAATCTGATCGCAAGTAAAGGAGGGGGGAGGTTTCAAAAGGAATGGAAGTCACGGCAGGGGGGGCTATGATCTTGGAGTTGTATTGGCGGTTTGTGGAAAAAGGAACGCGGCTGGGGGAAGGTGCCGATGGGGGAAGGCGCCCAAATCTTGAGGGAAGACAGTAAACTACGACTTGAACACAGAAAAAACCTTGGTTGCGCTCAGTAGGGCGTCATTTCAGGGGAAGGAGGAGCCTAGGGGGCTAACGTAAAAAACGAACAGAACAACCTAAGAGTGCGGCCGCGAGAACAGATGTCAAAGGGTTGAATTATCCTAAACAGGGGGACGAAAAGGGGAGAAGGCGAGAACGGTCTTCTCATAAGCCTCCACCTCAAGCTACATGCCCCGGCTTACCTGGAAGGGTGCTGACTCCAAGTGGGAAGTTGGGGAAGGAAAGGGGGGGGGGGACGCGCCTGGAAAGCCTCCCGGTTTTTTTTCATAGGGTCGGAAAACACGCCTGCGCACAAAAAATGTTTGCAAAAAAGGCTGGTGGGGTGGTCCCAGTTCGCAAGATCCGTGGGTCACTGTACTTCGCGGAGTTTGCCGCCCGAACCTAGAGGGAAAGAAAAAAAAGGGCTACGCTCTGACTCGCCGAAAGGTAAGATGGGTCGTCGAAGCGGGATCGGTGGGGCGCAACCAGGGATCATGCGCGGGGGGGGGTTGGCTGGAAAAATAAACTTTGGGGGCACCGCAGTGGGAAGAAAGGGGGGGAAAATTGTCAGTGTGTCCCCGAACAAAAACACTGTAGCGGCTTGAATGTGGGCCGCCTAAAAAGAAGTGTGAGGGAGGAAAGGGATTGGGCTGGCGGAGCTCCTCTATCAGTAATTTCACCGAGGACTTACCCATCGGGATACTATTCTTCCTTGGGAGAGAGTCTACCGAGTATCCATCAGGGCAACAACGGGGGATGTTCATCAGTATTCTGAGGCCGCGTTTGGAGGCTTGTAGGCGAACCTCAACACTCAAAGAAAAGTTGTCGATTTCAGTAGGGTGCCAAGGACTTGGGAATCGCAAAAGCGGGAGGGGGCGGGCAGGGCATTCTTAATTTAAAGAAAAACGCCGCATGGGGATGCGGAGGAACACTCAAGGAGAGAAAGAGGGGGGAGTTACCACTGACGAAGATTAGAAAAACAAGAGAGGGATAACTAGAAAAGAAAAAAAGGGCCAAAATATGGAAACAAGTGCTTTCGGGGCCGCGGGGAGTTCGAAAAAAAGCACACTGGGGGAAAGAGGAACTCGAAAAGGCAAGAGAAAGGAGAGAAAATTTAGAGAAAAGTGGGTCGACACCGCTTTTAAATACTGAGTATCTGTCGAAAAAGAACTAAACACGAAGGGGGGGGATCTTCTTGGTGAAAGGGATTACAATGGATACTTCCTAAATTGAGAAAAGTTTGGGGCTCCCTCAAGGGAAGTTGGGTCGGGAAGAAACAGCCAAAGATACCACAGGAGGACGCATTGAGCGTAGGGGCACAGGTGGGGTCTACGAGGGAGGGAAAGGTGGCGTCCCTTAAAATGGGGCGGGTGATGAAAGTAACAGGTCGGGGAGAAAGTGAACTCTACGAAAGATAAAGAAAAAGGGGAATTTGGGGGGGTGCGGAAAGGGATTTGAACCTGATGATAGATATAAATGAGCAAGGTGATACGAGACCTTCCTAATGGAAAGGGGGAGGTGTGGGTGTTAGTTGAACTAGGCTGTGATGACTCAGATCACACAACAAACAGAAGGGAAAGGCTAGCCGCCTAAGTAAACACAAAAGATCAACCAGTGCAAAGGAGGTATCTTGTTGAGGATGCCTTAAATAGTCGAGGAGGAGCCACGCACTTGTACGCAAGGGCAAGAGGAAACAGATCAAAACGATAGTGTTGTAGTAAATTCAGACAACGCCGAAACAGATCGTCATATAGACACCGCCAGGTCAAAACAAGAACGAGTAAGAAAAAAACGTGCAAAAGAAAAGGAGCAGCCGGGGTTAAAAAGGGAAAAAATTTCGAGTAAAAAACACTTGGTATTTGGGGGGATCGGGACAACCGGCGGAGGAGAACTTTCTAGAGGAAAATTCAGAGTGCAGCGAAACAAACCGCGCAGAAAAACCGCCGGGTAAAAAGAAAAGCAGAATATGTGCAGGAGAACCTGGGCTGTGAAACAATTAGGGAAAGAAAGGAAGCGAAAAGGCCCGTTTGAAGAGTAAGGGACAAAAGGGGGGGTCTGAAACGGGCCGCATCCGGGGCCGAAAGCAAGTGGGAGTCAATGGAAAAGCGCGAGGGGAAACAGGCCTAGTAGGAGTCCTTTTGGTCTAATCGTCATCGAGTCGGTGAATTGCATCAAAAAAAGGGGGAGGGGCTAAACGTATCGGCGCACAAAAACCTGTTTGGGATCAAAAAGAATTGATATAACCAGACTCTCGTTGTCAGGATTGCCATCCCAGAAACACAACTAGCGAACGAACTACTGTAAAAGGCGGGGTTTCTCGAGCAGGAAACGGGGGTTCGGAAAGAAAAACTCCAAAGAGATTTCAGATAACCGGGAGGAAAGATGCAAAGATGGATAAGAGGGGAGGCTAAGGTGCAGACAGAAAAACAAAATCCAAGGGATCAAAAAGCTGGGGACCAGAAACAAATAGCATGAGATCGCAAGAAAAGTAGGTCGTATTGGGCCGAAAGTTCGAGGGGGGGCCATGAAACACATTCAGCCAGGAGAAAAGGTGCATAGCTGGGGAGAAAAGGGTCACCCGTCGGGAGGGGTCGTAGTTTGCCCGGGAGGGGTCAACAAAAAGAGCGACTGGGAACCACCAAAGGGCGCCCCGGCCAGAGTGAACAAAAAGCTTGACAGTTCTTCAATAGCGTAGGAAAAATGTAGGTGGCGGGCAAACGTAACTGCGAAGCAGTCATGGGGAAAAAAAGGGCATCTTGGAAATGATGGACAGCCAATGAAAAAATTAAATTGGGGGGGGTTTCCAATGGGAGGAGGGTCATCGCGATTGAGAGTGGGGGGTGAAAAAAAAAAAAAAGAAAAGTCAGGAGTTAGGATCGTCCCAGGAGAACTCAAGGCAACAAGACAGGTTTTTTGGTCAAAAAAAAAGTCGCTAGGGGATTTAGAAGGGTGGAGAGCGCTCAACCATCGGAGTTGCGCCATCGAGCACTGTTAGGAAAGAAAGGTCCAAAAGAGGCGGCCTTATAGCGGCCGCGAAATGGAGCTGGGGGGGGAGGTTGGGATTGGTGGGAAGTGTAAAGAGCAGGACGCCTCAACGAGGAGAAAAAAAATTAAGCAAAAAGCGGGAAAACAGCGAAGAATGTTCGGTCCTCAAGGCCGAAACGGTTGCTGGTCATTAAGGGCCATCAAGGGCGTGCGCTGAAGCGAAACCTTCACGGGACCGCTCAGCCAAATCATCAGAAACAACTCTCAAGAACTAAAAGAAGGGAGGAGGAAATAAGTTACCCAAAAAGTAACTTTGAGTAGTTCAGATTGCAAGAAGGTTGGAAATCAAGACGTTGTTTGGCGAGACGTTCTGAGGGGATGAACAGGAGCATAAGAGGAACTTCTACCGGAAACAACTCTTCTGTCAGAGGGCGGAAGGGAGTCATAGGGAGGATCCCGTTGAAAGGACGGGGTAAGGTAGGGAAAAATTTCTCTCACAACGAGAGAAAATTTAAAAAAGGTACTTAAAGTTAAAATCATAAAAAGGAGAACCTCTGCTACCGACGAAAGTGGGGAAAAAGTTAGAAGGCATATTAGAAGACTGAGGGGCCAGGACGCAGACCTCAAAAAAAAAAGAGGAAGGACAACCGGAGGAAATATGAATCTCAGATAAGGGGGCGGGTGAAAGGACCTGTGAAGAGGGAGAGGCCCGAATTACAGAGTCGCGGAGGGTGGCGCGTCAAGAAAGGAGGGTTCCGAAGGGGGAGGGGAGGAAGCAGACCCGACAAAGGGAGTTTGGTATCGGCAGAGAACAAAGGTAGGATGTACAACCCTGTTGGAGACCTTGGTTGGCGCGTCCGGGGAGGGTCAGTTTTCGACGCGTTTAAGGAAATCTAGCTGAGGGGAAAGTTAAACTTAAAAGAAAAAAATCACACTACAGGAAGGATTTCTTCCAGGGCTAGAAAAGAATGGGAAACATCACGGGGGGAAATAACATGCGATAACGCATCAAGGGCTCAACTCGGACTATACGGCTAGGGTACGCAACCATCTCCGAAAAGAGGACGCAATGGTAAGGGATAGACCATTTGGGAAAGGGGTCGAGGATCGAGAATGAGGAAAAGCCTTCAAGGTGGGAAGATTACGTCTAACACACACCATCTCGCCTGGCAAAACTCACGGGGTGGAAAGTGTCATGGGGGTCGTGGCGGCAAAGAGGTTAAAACACACGAGGAAGGGGGTGACATGAAGGACGGGTAGTTTCCTGAAAAGGGCTCAGAGACAAATGACGAGAAGTATCAGACGAAATAATGGGTAATATTGTCGTCTACTCTGGATAGTTGCAGAAAGGACAGGAAAGGGCTGTGGTTGTTGGCTTACAAGGTACTATAATGTTCCGACCCAGATTTTCAGTGAACCAGGGGGAGGATCAACGATAACAAGGCAGTGGAGGGGAATTGGTCGAGGGCCTCTTAATCACTTTGTAGTGCAGTAACGCGTTTTCGGGGAACCATCCGCGATCCGGACGGAACCCCTAGGAGAAAAAATGACTGGCTGACGGTCTTTCCTGCGCCACAAGCATAAGAAAAGACCAAGCGTAAAAAAAAGGAGCGGTTTCAGCGAGGGGTAGCGGGGGAAAGGGCAAAACGCTTTGTGAACACGAGGGAGGAGCAACTCCAAAAGAAGTTGGCTTTGAAAAAAAAAAAAAAAAAAAAAAAAAAAAAAAAAGGCCCGGACTCGGAGGAAATCAAAAAACGTCGGCTGCAGTCAAAGGAAATGAGGAAAAAGACAGAAAAGGGTGCTGTGGTATGGAAGCAAAAGAACGCCAGGAAATATTGAGGGACAATAAGGAGGAGAATATATACTCAAAGGCTTTCGAAGATCAGACAAAAACTGCTCAGTCATCGTGAATAGGGGCAACCAGGGAAACGGACCGGTACCTTCTAGGCAAAATCAAGAAAGGACAAAAGCGTAAACAAAAAATCAAAGGGAGGAGACTTGAGGACGGTTTCAAGAATCAAACCATGAGGACAGGAGTTCTTATGATGTAAAGAAGGTGGGGGGGCGCCTGCATCCTGATGTGAGCTATGAAAAAGAGTTCGGACTGGGAATGATACTGGAAGAAAAAAACGTTACCTTTTTGGGCTGAGAAACTTTCCAACAGCCAAGCTGCGCCGGGTTAGCTTCGTCACGTGGCTAAGACGGTGGGGGGGGGTCCGGGGAACTGAGGGGGCCCTTGCAAAAAGGAGGGGATATCTGAGATCGTACGACGGAGTCTGATGCCGCTGGAACTCTAAATCAGACAGAAAAATGGGTGGGGCTGGGGTGAGAAAGTGGGTCGATTGATTTGATACAGGAAAGAGAAGAAAAAAAAGGAGGTAACAGCAACGAAAAGAAAAGAGGAAGGGGAGGGGCGGGGGTTTGTTTGACGGTGAAGAGGGGTAGGGAAGAGGAGCACCACCAAAGGGGGGGAGGCAAAAAAGGAAAGATCTATAACCACGACACACCACAACGACTCAACCTCAAAACGGGGGACTGTTATCTTCGCTAGGGGGGAGCCAAAAAGGTTGTGGGAGAGTCTTCAGGAAGCGAAAGACATAGGTACGCCACGGCAGCATACAAACACTCTCGGAAATGGGGAGGTAGAAGTTAAAGTTAAGGCGCAGAAAAAGGAGTTACGACGTCAAGATAGACGCATTGGTGCAAAAAGTTCCAGAAAAACAACACCTATTAAAGGAAAACGACGCAGAATGGGGGAATCAGCAACTCAAGTAATTTAGAGAACCACAGTTAACGGTTGTGGGAGAGCGCACAATTCCATCACGTGCGCGAAACAAAAAGAAAGAGAAATGCAAGAGTTGCAGCGCCCAAACCCCGAAAGAAGAATCAGTGAAGAACTAAGCACGCGTGGCCATAAGAAACAGCTGTGCTTTGGGTTGGGAAATTGAACTCGGGGACAGATGACTCTACAGGGCCTTTGGAAACGCGTTTAAGAAGGGGGACAGTGTGCTGGGCCCTAACGGGCACGACGGGCCCTTGGAGAAGAGGGGAAACAAGCTGAGCAGGCAAGAGGTGAAGAATCGGCGTTCGAGAATTGGTTGAGAGATCGAGAATAGCGTGGTCATCGCCCTACAAATTGTGGAAGAGGACTTAAATCGGAAAAAGAAGGTGGGGGAGTCAGGAAAAAGTTCGAAAGTGAAGTCCCGGAGATCGCGCGTTGGAAATTAAAAGTATAGCGAACTTCAAAGGTCCGGTTTTGTGGGGGGAACGGGAGACAGGAGTCGGGGAGTTAGATGAAAAAAATCGGTCAAATAAACGCGGAACCGGGAGTTGAATGGCCCGTTAGAGGGGGCGCGAGGCAAAACGAGAATCAACAAAGGATCAAAATGGGGTCCGAATACGGAATAAGACGTAAAAGACGCCAGAAAAGCGTAGCGATTTGGAGAGCGAAAACTTCAAATTGAGCCGAAAAATTCAGAAGGATGGGGCAGGTGAGGGTGTAGAAGACCACGAACTTAAATAGGGGAGTATTAAATGTGTGAGTCCAGAAAGAAAAAAAAAACTCTCATCCTACTGCAAAACCAGAGAAGAAAAACGCCACATCGTAAAGGGGGGACGGATTCGTAGATAGGAGGGTCCAGGCGGGCACACTTGGCAGGAAGGGGAAGGAACCAACATCGGCTAGGGGGAGCGGGGCCAAACCCGAACCATAAGAAAAATTTTTGAAAGGGCTTAGGGAGGCCAGATCAAGCTAAGTTGGGGGGAACGACGACAAGCTAACAAACAAGAAAAAGTTTCCGGGCAGGAAAAGTTAACGAAAAAAAAGCCAAGGGACGAACTCAAAAAAGTTGGGGGGACAAACCAGACTAGACTCGAGAAGTGAGCCTTGGTAGTTCTATCGTGCGTCAGCTGAAACCATGTATTCCAAGAGCGTCTCATTATGAGATACAGGATGAATACAAACACGCTCCCTCTTTGTTGGGGTTTCTGTTGTTGGCTGGGCTGAGCTTAACCATTATCTACCTTTAAGTCCGAAAAAGACGAAAGAGAAAAACAACGAGAGGACACCCGGAGTCGTCTCAAAGGAACCGGGAAATGGCACGGATTCAACCACTCCAAGAAGTCCAGAAAACTCACGGAAAAAAAAGATGAGGCGCCAAATACAAAGATCATCGCTAAGCGAGCCGGGGAAAAGAAAATAGCCAAAAAAGCAGTTATCTTAAAAGAGATTTCCGAAGGACGAGGCCGGTTTGGTTGACGGGAGACGGTTGAGGCGGGACCAAAAAAAAATCAGAGCGGGAAATCTTTTAATCGCCAAGCAAAAAAGATTCTTATAAAGAGGCATGGGGAGGGACTAATGCATTAGAGAAGTTCAAAGGGCAAAGGGGGGTCTACTAAGATAGAGACAAAAAGGGAGGGAGAGAAGAAATAAATAAGGGAGGGAAAAAGTTAAGGAAGGCACGAAACGCCTCTGCTAAAGAGAGTTGTTTGCCACCCTGTCGGGAAAAGTGAAAAGATAGCCCAGGTCAAAAAAAACTTCAACGAGGCGCTGACTCAGGAAGCAGGGGAAAAAAGGATCATAAAGACAGGATTTTTGATGTGCCTAGTAAAATGGCAATAAAAAAAGGCCGGCGCGGGGAGAGAAGTGTATGCGGGGAAGGGCGAATCGCGGAACGGGTGGGGTCAGCTTCAAGAAAAAAAAGGGTTCTAGGAAGACGAAAAGACATGGGTAAAAAAAAGATCCCTGAAAGGGAACGAAAGAAAGGTGTGTGGGGGGCGCTAAGTTCTTCATTTCGACTTTTAAAGGCCGGGGGAAAAGAGGGGCGGGGCCCAGGAACAGAAAAAGAGAGAAAGGGCCCCTTATTCGAAACCGAAGGGGACTGTCATAAAACATGGAGGATATTGAAACGCGACTCTAGTTAGTCGATCCGAAAAGGCGAAGCCACGAAGAGGGCACTCTTGGGTGTCCTTGGACGGAAATTGGACCTGGAGTCTAACTGATGTTGCGAAGGAGGAACTAGAACCTTAAGGGGGGTTCAAAGGTCTCGGAAAACACCATCGGCGCTTTGGAACTACTAACTGTTGCAAAAACACAAGGGACGGGGGGTGGAAGGGCGGGCCCGCAGTTCGACAAAGAAGGAGAAAACCGTGGTTACTGAAAAAAATCAAGTCCGTTTACGGAGCAACGGACTCTGACCAGCTCAGAAAAGGGGAAGAGATAAGAAAGTAAGAAAAGGGGGGCGAGAAGAGGAGGAAGGGCGCAAGGATCAGGTCTGAGTAGGGTTGGCAAAAGGAACCCTTGGGGGGACTTTAAAAATAGAAAGGGAAGCAGATGGAAAAACTCGGGGGCATGGAAGGAAAAAAAAGAACACCTGTTCGCCTGGATGGGGTCGAGGGGAGATAGCGGGAGTGGAAAGTACCTGTACAGGTGCGTGCCGCTGAAGATATAGGGAAGGTGGGGGAAAAAAATTTCGGGACCCAGCCAAGGGAACCAGGGTGCTGACTGCAAGGACTCATCAAACGATTATAAGAACCAATCGTTAGCGGGGGGTCATCCGCTTGAAGAAGAGTGTTTTGGTGGATGTAGGAAAAAAAAAAGACAACCCGGACGTGGGAGTGAGGGAGACTTGGACGTCGGTAGATAAATCACAAGAACTCTTCGAAAGGCACTGTGAACGGGAGGGGAGGAAAAACGTGAAACTGGTGGAGGGATGGGGAAAGAACGTCTCGAGAAACCAATGGAGATAAGGACAACGAGAGAAGAAGGACGAAAAGGGGGCTCGAATCTCAAAGCGCAAAGAAACGCCGGGCAATATTTAACTCCCATGGTCTTTGGTAAATTTAGAGAAAAGAAAGAAAAAAATTGAAAAAAAAAAACGAACCGACCGAACCCGACTGTCCTGGGACATGGAGAAGGGTAACTAACTCAAATAATTAGATGGCCAGAGAGTCTCTGTTAAGGAATAGAAAAGTGGGAGAGATGGGGATTTGCGCTGAACTGACGAATGATCTGCGAAGAGGGAAGAATGGGGACGAAAAAAAGAAAAAAAGTACAGGGGATGGTAGAGAAGTTCCAATTAGGGGGACCAACGGAGGAACCCGAGCGTCGGCACGTTTTGGAGAAAAAGGTGTTGCTGTCCAGGAGAAGTAAGGTCAAAACGCTGGGCGGTCTGAAGGTATAACGCACGTCGAAGGTGGGCTGGAATAAGCTTCATAAGGTGCACGAGAGGGGGGGGAGGATAATTGCCCGTGGTGGCGTAAGGAGTGGGAGTGGGCGAACGACAGATCACAGAAGAAAAGAGAAGAGAAAAAGAAAAAAGAAAAGAAGAGGGGGACTTTGGTGTTGTGTTCTTAAAAGGAGG
>Ga0179593_1684584_pt1 | contig 18389 bp, 23 predicted proteins | sample CZODoug2_1_08_16_FD_185931 | JGI IMG/M metagenome (GOLD analysis project Ga0179593, IMG submission 185931) | Vadose zone soil fungal communities from Angelo Coast Range Reserve, California, USA - CZODoug2_1_08_16fungal (PacBio error correction) | ecosystem: Environmental > Terrestrial > Soil >...
TACATCGGTCAAACCAGAAATGAAGAAGACGCGAACACGACGCGCCGAGGAGCAGGGTCCAAAAAAAAAAAATGAACGGCGTGTCAGGAAAGGATAATCCCACCCATCGGGGCCAGAGTACAACTGCTCTGAAAAGGGAAGGGGGCGTCCTAACACCATACGAAAGGGAGGACTTAGCGAAACTTACGATAAAGAGAAAAGAGCGTGCCCCGGCGCTATGAACGATCGTGCCAGAAAAAAAATGCAAGAAAAAATAGAGAGCCGGCTAGGGGAAGCCGAAGGAAGAGCAGGCGTAAAAGTCGAGGACCCGGCAAAGTACGTTATCAGCCAAAGGAGTAAAGTACACCTTTTAAAGGAGTGGGGGAAGCCGAAACGCCAAGCGAACAGAGGGTAGAGTAGAACTCGACAACACGAACAGCTAATAAAGGACTGCTTCGGAGGCCAAAACAGGAGAGGTGTCGTCGCCACAGGGGGGGCTCCCACAGGGCGAAGGGGTCTTTTAGAGGGGGGGAGCCAGACAAAAAATAGAGAGAGAACGGGAAAGAGCAGCCAGAACGAAAGGAGCAGTTTTCGTTGAAGCGGGGGGGGGACAAGGAGGTCGGGGGAGACGAACACGACTGGAAAGGAGGAGGCTCGCGGAAGAAACAGAAAACACGCCGTGGGAAAGAGTCACAAAAAAAGGTGCTCCTAACGGAAGCGTCCCTCCAGGAGTGCCCTGGAAGTGCCTACACCGAAAAGCCCTCAGCGGCTGAACTCGAGAATAGGAAATCGTACGGCACCAGGAACGGGACCTTTTTATCGGAGAAGCGGGAGCGATCTAGGTTCGAAGACATGCGATACCGGGGCTGGTTTGGACAAAAAAAAGGAAGTCTCGCGGAGCGGGAGAGGAACCCTGCGAGAAGCCGATACTCCTACAGAAAAGGGAAAATACTTCTTTCTACTGGGTGGAAAGAGATCCAAAGGGAAAAGTTCACCCTTGAAAAAAAAAAGAAACCAGCATTCATTAGGAACCTCTTTATCTATGCAAACGCAAAAGCATCATTGCCGAAGAGGAAGGCTGAAGAACCAGAAAAGGATTGACGTCTCTATAGAACTCTTGAATGAGTGCCCACAGCTACGACAGAGCATTACTCTAACGGGGAGAGTCCTCATAATATCTACTAAATCCGACTTGCGAGAAAAAGCACCTCTTCCAGGACGTAGAAGAAGGAATGGCGATCTTTTGACCGGTGCAGGAAAGGACCAAACACGAACGGAGAGGAAATCAACGCCAGATTTTGGGACACAAGCTACTTCTTGAGGAAAAGCGCGTTAGAGTAATAAAATCCCCATTCTTATCCACGAAAAGAGACAGACGAGGCGGAGAAAAAATCAGGAGAATGGAGAAGGATGCCACGAAAAAAAGAATATTCCGGCGACGGACAGAGAAGGATCCGCAAACAGCGATGCATAACTACCCGCAGCCGAAGCATAATCCGAGAATCTGCCTATTCAAGGGGGGGAGAAGAACGTGAGAAAAAGATCGTCCTGGACGAGAAAAGAGGCGCTCGAAACGCCATCTCTCTTCAAATCATCCAACAGAGAGGTAATCGGAAAAACGAAGCCGGGGGAAATCTAGGAACGAGCGCTTCTATTGAAGAGTACGAGAAAGGGGTAAAAAGAAAGTGCGCCCGATCTCATCGCAATATACTCCATTTAGGAAGAGGTCACCGATGCAAGGGGAAGGTTCACAAGACATTATGAAGCGCCAGCATTGCCATGAAATAATCCGCAGTGGGGGACGTTCTCTATCAGGAATGCCGAAATGTACTAAAACCGAAACGAAGGGGGGGGAGAGCGAGAGCATCAAAAGCGGATTCCCGGTCAGACGCAGCGCAGGAATCTTACTAGAGGAAGGGCCACTCCAGGGGGGAAGAGCAGACGCTCAGAGGATACTATCCTTCTATGGAGAACCAGCCAGCATCAACGGATTAGTGTAGATAACAAATTAGATGAGGAAATAAGGGGAAACTCAAGGGAAGCTGCGCACTCTAGGGGGAACCGCGTTCCTTGGATCGAGGAATCTATTAGGGGCCAGAACGCGTAAAGAGCGGAAGGGCGCTGCGGGGGACTGCCTCGGCAAAGTGGGGAGTCTCCGCAAAGCGCCTCGCGAAAAAGAGTTGGAGTACACCCCCCAAGCGCTCGGTCTCCGTCCGAAAGGAAAAGGAAGAATGATGCAAAGGGGCGCTGGCCATAATGGGTGCCGGCGAGGGAAAGTGAGGTGGGAGGTATATCGTGCCAGGGGGAGCGGCACGGGAAAGTTCGCACCTGCTCGTGTGGGGAACAGGCCGATCTAGGTGAACAATCTCGTCAGGTGCTAAATCGAATTGCGGGGGAAAAAAAGAAAGAGCGATCGGCTTCGGGCAAAGAAGGACCCGCGCTGGACTCGAGTCGTCAGCGGAAAAGGTGTGCTATCTCGCGTTCTCACGGGGATGAACATCATCGGCTCGGCAAAGTAGTCGCCATGACACAGAATATCTGCTTCTAGGAAAAAGCGCCGGGCCTCGCGGGGGGCGGGAGACTTAGTGGTGGGGTGTCGGCTTCTCTTTAACGGGAGTGCGAGGGCCCTTCTGAGTCAGCCGTCGGTGGGGCCAGCTGCTCTAGAGGAAAAGCTATTCTATCTGAGGGGGGGCGGAGTGGAGAAAAAGGAGGTGCTTGTGGTTGACAGGAACCTCTTGCGTTAACGAAGCCTTGGCGTGTTTGCCGCCAAAAAAAGCCGGCACCGCTCGCGCCTTCGGAAGAAGGGGGGAGAAAAAGGCCCGAAAAAGGGGCGTTTTCGTAGGACCGTGCGAATCTAGAAGTCGCTCTGAGACGCCAACCTCTAGAGCGGGGAAAGGGGGAAGAAAATGTCGGCCGCCAAGACAGGAGCAGAAAAGCCGCGTGGGGGGAAGGCTGGTTCTTCGGGAGGAAAAAAGGAAAGGCTGCTCCCAGAGGGTGATCCTCGCGCAAATGCGACTTATGAAGGGGGGCTCTCTGTGCTCTCGTTCAAAAGGAAGACGTAGAGTCGGTCGGAGGGATCGAGGAAGGCGGACGGAGCTCGCTCAAGGAGAAAGGAATCCAAAAAAGAAAGACCCGGGAGCGGTAAACCCAGAAGCAAATTTGAACGATCTCCTTCACTAGGAGAGAAGAGGAGAATGTCCCTGGCGTATCTAAAGGCGGAATATCACTCACTCCCGACGTGAAAAAAAAAAAAAAAAAAATCTATGAATGATGTTACGCGCCGAGCGTGCAGAAAGGGGCAGTGAGGACAGGAAGCATCTCAGGAAGGAGCTTTCAGGGGCTGAAGAAGAGCGGTGGGGTCCAGAATCAAAGGACTGGAGGGGGGAAAGGAGTCAGCTAGAAACGGTAGCCTACAATAATAGAAAAGAAAATTTCGATCAAAGAGAGGGAAAATAGGAGGAGGAAGATGGGAGGAATCTCTGGCAGAAAGGGAGGATACTCAAAATTGGTTTGGTAAGAATCAAGGTCAAGAACAAGCAAACCTTGCTCCAGAGGGGGAGTCAATCCCTCCGTGGGAAAAGGATGAAAAGGTGTTTGGTCAAAAAAAACTCGCGAGCAGTCAGCCGGTAAAGGTGGGGTCGGTATGTCTGCCTCTATGGAAGGGGATAGAACTCTTTCTCTCTAAAAAAGAGAAAAGAAGAGGAGGAAAAAAACAAGGTGTACTTCCCGGAAAGGAATCAACGAGAAAAAAGGAAGCGAACGACTTGTGAGAGGGACTTCTCTTGCTAGGCAGTAGAAAAACGTCGGCAGAAAGTTCTGCTATTGCCGGAGGGGCGGACTCGGAAGTCGTCAGGGGACTCGGTCCAAAAAAGGAAGACAGGAAAGAAAAGGACGAGACTGCCGCTACGTAAACGTTCGTCGTGCAGAGGCGAAGACGTGCCTCTACACGCTCCCACCACGGGGGAAGAAGGGAAAAAGAAGCAGTGGCGTCTGGAGATAAGGCTGGGCGGGGGAAATCAGGAAAAAGGAGCCTTACCTCGGCTGAAAAGGGAAAAGTGGAAATCTGATCGCGGAGAGAGCGTGTTGTTTTCTCTGCTGAGGGATTCTTCGAACGCCTGTTTGGAAGGGGGAAAGATCTCTCCAAAGGCAAAGAGAGAGAGACATCGGAAAAAAAGAAAACCGAAGGGCAAAATCTCTAACACTAAAAGAAACGCGGAAAACTCCTCTAGGTCAGAGAAACAGGCAAAGGTCTACGAGGGAAAGAAAGGAGCCTACTAAAAAAGAAGCGGGGAGACAAGGAGAGCAGCGGAGCGGTGAAAGGGCGTCGCGAACATCCATCAAAAAGGGATGTACTTATGCTGAAGTCGAGGGAAAATGATCAGAAGGCGTGCCCGAGGGCGAAAGGGGGCAGGAGGGGAAGATTACGAAAAATGAAAGGAAAAGGGCGCCTGTCGTCGACGCCGCATTAGCACGAACGATCAAAAAAGTCGATGAGAAGAAATGGGACGAAGAAACAGAGGATTACACAGGTGGAAGTACGATTGCTGTTCTCGAAGTTAGGTAGAAAGTAAAGAGAAAATACACGACAGCGAATAGAAAGCGGGGATGCGCGAGTGGCAAAAGCCGGAACGAGAGTGTCGTCGCCACCGGAGGGAGGACGCCCACAGGGCGCGAGGGGTGGAGGGTAGAAGTCGGACAAACAAAAAAATAGCTGGAACAGGGGAGCCAGAAAAAGGGGAAGCCCTGGAACGATCCTGCCGGAGGGGGGAAGGGAGTGAATCGAATGAGCCACTCGGGGGGGGGGAAGAACACGACGGTCTCGGAAAAAAGAAGCAATCCGCCCAGCCGTGATTTAGGGGGGGGAGGGGAAAGAAACCCAAAGGGGAGAAAAAAATGAGCGTCACGGGCCGGACGAGAGGCCACGGCGCGGCACGCCTAAGAAAAGGAGGTCTTCGTCCCCGAGGAAAGGAAAAGAGGATCTGAGACGGAAAGATCGACGGCCCCTCGAGAAACCCATGGGGAAGGGAAGACAAAATGTAGCCTTCTATCTAGGGAGGGAAAGAAAGGCGAAGATGAAAAGTTTCCTTGTTTTCCCCAAAAAATGAAAGGGGGGGGATAAAGAAAGACGGGAGCCCCCCATTGCTAAAAATCAGAAAATTGCCCACGAAAACGGAGAATTTGAACGAGAGCAAAAGGGACTGATCGGCATCATCTAAATCTGGATCGAGGAGCAAAGAGCGGGGAAGCATCAGAAAGATTCAGAAAATAGACAAGCCGAGGGAAGGCTGCTATATTAAGAGAAGCTCGCTGGGGAAGAGGACGAACAGGAAAGGAGGAACACAGTACCGATTAAAGGTTTGTGCGACGGAGGACTCCAGAAAGCCAAAAGGGGCGCGACCGGAAAAATCCGCGGCCAGGGACGAAGGGGAGAACCGAAGGCAGAGAGGCGTAGGCCTTTCGCAACAAAGCAAAGGAGCTGACAAGTAAAAAGGTCAGCCGCGTGAAAAACAAGCGTCTGCGCGCACAGCGGGGAGGAAGGAGACGGAGAAGGCGTTTCTCCAGCTAAAGGGCCAAGAGACAGCCGCGTAAGCTCCGGGGGTGAAAAAACGCCGCGAGAAGGGGGAGGACGGGAGACAGCAAAGACCTCCAACCCTCGTAAGGCAGAAAACCGCCGCAGCGCTGGCACGAGGTAGCAGATTGCCCCGGGAGAGCGCTGATGACGATCTCGGCACAAGAGGACGCAGCGCGCGAAAAAAACAGCGCGCTTACGACGCACAGGCAGCCACTCCATAGAGGAAAAAAAAAAATACGGAGCCTCCTATAACTGAGGAAGGGGAAAGGGCTGCGACTGCTGAGAATAGGCGAAGGGACGCGCAGTGCGAGTAAGAGATGTGCCTCTCAAAAAACGGACAGGATCTTCATCAAGGGTAGATCTGCATCACTACAGAGGAAAAAGGGGAAACAAAAAGTCCTTCGTAGAGGACGGAGAATCAGGAGCGAGTTGGCCGATGACGAACACCTGGGCTCGTCTATCGAGGGAAGAAAAGGAAGGACTCTTTCATACGCAGCGGCGGCGAGAGACGAAGGTCGGAGGGCTGACGTTGCAAGAAAAAGCGTCCACGAAAGAAAAAAAACGAACAAGTCCTCGACTCCTCGGGGGGGAAATACAACCACAACACCGATGCTTGAGAAGAAGAGAAAAGACTCCTTAGCAGGGGCACTCTCGACGGAGGACCGTAATGTCGACTTCCCGGGGGACCACGAACTGCTCGCTTTAAAGGGAGAAGGAGAGGGTCTAAAAACGGCCTGACCGAGTTGACTGAATCAAAAAACTGAGTTTTCGAAAAGAACAGGACTCTCCGCTATTATGCGCCGGAAGGGGAAAAAAAGGCGGATCGGCAAAAAAAGGCTGGCGCGGACCATACGGTCGAGAGCGGGATTGCGAAAAGAAAGGAAATGACCTGTAATATTCGTGTGGGTGTCCTAAGTTCGCGGGAAGGAAGCGGGCGCAAGGAAAAAGAAACAGCGCTATCTAGGAAGGAAATAGCAAGCAGGTGCCATCGAAAAAAAAGCTCGTGATCAGCTGGGGGATTACCTCTCTGGATTGGAAAAAAGGAAGGGCGTCTTCAGCAAGCTGCGGAGCTCTAAGGCGCCCGGCAGCGCTCCGTCATCGAGAGAAAAAAAAAAAATTCCAGTCAGAAAAGAAAGAGCGGAGGAACGCCATCTCTTTCGGCGGCGTCTAGAGAGTCTGAGGAAGAGGTATGCCGGCCTCTCTCGTTCATAGCGGAGGAGAGGGGCCGGCGCTCTGAATCGGAGCCGGGCTGTCTCTTGTCCGAGCAAGGAAAAAACCGCACGCTTTCCTCTATTGCGAAGAGAGGGGGGATTGTGCCCGAAGAAGTTGGTATCAGAACCACTGCGGTACGAAAAAAAAATTATGGTTTGGGAGCAAGGAAAAAAAGAGACTCCTGCACCGGCTCGCAAAGAAAAAGGATGCCCGTGCCGCGGCTCAGGGGGTGCGTCGCTCCCTTCGTAGGAAAAAAAAAAAGAAAAAAGAAAGACGTATGAACTCTCCACCTAGGCAAAGAGTCTTACGAAAAGAGCCGGAGGGAAGAAACGTCAGAGGCCCGCTCTTCTAAAAGGGGATTTAGGCTTTCTGCTGTGGAGGCCTGGAAAAAACGCCTGCTGCTCAAAAAAGCCTCTCTCCAGAAGATAGACAAGAGGGGGGAAAAAAAAGACATTGGCTCTCGGGCGCATCGTGGAATGTCCGCCGCAGTCCGGTGACGGGATGCGCCGTTCGCCGGGTGCGGGAAAAAGGCGCTATCCCTCTCACTTCAGAAAAAAGAAAGAAGGAGGGGGGATATGGGGGAAATCGCGTCACTATCGCGGCGCCTCAAAAGAAGGGGGGATATCGAGGTGCACGACCGACATATTCGAGTTCAGTCCTGATGAAAAAGAAAAAGGGAGGCAGTCTTGCCGCCGCCAGGGAAGAGAAGGTAAGGGAAGGAACCGAAGGCGGGGGAAAAGGGGGGAACCTCCACGCGGAGGGGTGTATCGAAAAGGTTCGAGGGCGCTTTCTTCCGCGAAAGAAAGAGGTCTTTTGAGGAAAATTTGGGGAAAAAAACATAGCGCACCGAGTGGAAGGAACGAAAAAGCGAATCGAAGCAATCGTGGCTGGCCTGAAACTGGAGAAAAAAGAGAACCGTAGCTCCTAAGGGGAGGGGGGACGCGAAAATAAAAAAGTGCTCGCGCCTGTGGCGAGTAGAAGGGTGTTTGAAATTGTGTGGGTCGTACGGCGAAGGGGGGGGGGTGGGGGGTGGGGGGGGGGGGGGGGTCGGGGGGGATGAGGGGGGGAAATATTCTATGTTCGTGAAAATCTCGCTCTGGGGAAGAGGGAAAGCTTGGGGTGAAAAATAGCCTCGAACATCTCGTCGAAAAAAGACATTTCCAATGTTTACGGGGGGGGAGAGGGCTTAAATAGAAGAAGAACGGGCAGAGGGCCTTTAGAAATCGCGTTCCTGCTCAGAAATACCACGTCGCGCCGGAAAGAGGAGAGCTTGAAGTACCGATCCGTAAAAAGCGCCATGAAGAAGGGCCGTCTTGCAAGGGGAAATAGGGACGCGAATCGTTCCGAGAAAGATTCATCACTTTCCGGGGCAGAAAGCTGTTCGCGAAGGCATACACTCTCGACATCATTCCCAAAAGGGGGGCGGCTGATCCCCTATTGTCTTGATAGGAAGGGAGGGAAAAGTCCTCGCGGACTTTGAAGGGGACTGATCACGGGAGTCCCTCGGACGAAAAAGGTTCAGCTGAGGCGCTACTTCACTGGGGAGGGAAGTTGGACGATGTCAATTCTCTCTCAACGGGGGGAGGAAAGAAATATTTGAAGGAAAGCGCGACCGTGAAGTACGCGAGAGAAGACAGACGAAGCGTCCCGTACGAGGGGACCAAAAAAAATCAACTGCAACGGCAAATCCTTCATCCTACGAGCAAAAAAAGGACAAGAGGGGGGACATCCCTTAAGCAACGAAGGGATGTCGATCGTGTATAGCACGGGAGAGGGAAAAAGAGTCTGGGCACAAATGACGAAAGGGGGGGAATTCAAGTCACGTGTAATTACGATTAGCGCCGGAAGAAGGTCCTAACCGAGGGCGAGTCGTGCAGACTAAACTAAAAGGGGGATCATAATCGAGATCCGCGAAAAGGAGTACTGCGCCATGGGAAAAAAAAGAGACATGACGCGAATGATCACTATTACAATTTCTTCTAAAGAAATTCATGGAAAGCAGTTACAGTTACAAAGGGGTTGGGATGCTGCCCGAGGCTGTTCGCGGCGAGGGAAAGAACAGCGTTCGAGTAAGGAAAGAAGCGAGAGCCGGGAAAGAGGAAGGAAAAGCTTTGACAAAGGAAAAAAAAAGATCCGCCTAGCGTCCTAAAAAAAGAAGGAGTCGTCGTCCACAAGGGGCTGTATTAAAAGGAAACAACAAGGGCGCCGAGAAAGGGAGTGTGGGACCTTGATTCGCAGAAAGAAAAGAAAAGAAATATCGCCATAGCTCAAAGGGGCAAGGGAAAGGCCACGCAAAAAAAAAAGAGCAGTTTTCGTTGAATCTACTGAGAAAGAGGAAATTAGTGGAGTAACAACAAAGGACGTAGGAGGACTCAAAAAGAAGCGCACGCCGCCCACCGGGGAGGGAGATACCTCTCGCGGAAACAAGAAAAAAAAGGAAAAGTCAAAAGAAAGATGCGTGAGGGCCATAAAAAAGGCAGAAACCGCTCTGGCGGAAATGCATCCGGAAGAAGAAAGACTGATACTTCGGCGCGAGGAGAAGGGAAAAGAGGGGATTTTTTGAGAGGGAGGAGGACTCGAGCATGAAAACAGATTTTCTCGTTCAGGAGCTATATCCGCGTAGTTGAAAGGGGTGGCTCCGCGAGAGGGCGGAGCAAGGAGCGCGCGTCCCGCCCAACGCAAGATCACTGGCCGAGGGGAAAGGGTGTCACTTACGTCGCGAAAGGGGGGAAGAAAAAAGGAAGAACATGGAAATCATTCTATGAAAACACTGGAGCTATGAATCCGCTTTGGAAAAAAGGAAGCGTTCTGAAGTGCTGCCGCACCGAAGCAGGAGGGGAAGTAGAAGAGCGGGGAACGTGACGTCGTGCCGGGGGACGGGGGAGGGGGGGGGGGGAAGATACGCGAAGGGCGCTTCCGCAGAGAGGAAAGAACAAGAAAGATCCAAGGACGCTACGACAAAAAGGGATGCCGCTGCGAACTGGGCCCTTCGAAGAAAAATTTCCAGGGGGGTCGGAGAGCAGAACGTAATCCAACACTAACTGGGGGGACGAAGGGGTTGCAGCGGCCGAGGTGCAAAAAGCCCGCCGCCGGCTGCACCAAAGAAAAGGAAAATCGCAGGGGGGGAAAAGAAGTTGCGTTCTCCACAAAACACCGCGGCGAGGGGTGCTCCGGATTAGTTCGCAAAAGGGAGGAAACCCCGCGAAGAAAAAACCAGTTCCGCACGAGAAAAAGCACAACCCTCGGGAGAAGCAAAACGGTCGGAACAGAGCAGCAGTCTTCGCCGATGCCATGGAAGTCCACGAAGGACGCCTAGAGCCGATGACAGGGCGGGCGCCGACGTGCGCCTCGGGCAGAAGACGACGCAACCGCTTGACGACGCCGAGGAAAAAGTAATCGCGCCGAGCCTAGGAGAGAAAGAAAGGCGAGGAGACCTGCTGCGAGGGGGAATCGATCTCGACTGGTCCGTACAAAGGGGCACCCGCGTCCCTATGTTCCAAATAAGAGGGCGGTCACTTAGGAAAAAAAGGGCCTTCACACTACGGAAAAGCATGGCACAGGAGAGATCCGGCCTGTTCGAAGGCCGCCTATCGCGGCGAGTGTAAAAGGGGGTACGAAAACCGACACGGTGAACAAGCTTTCATGGAAGAGGACGGAATGTCGACAAATCGTTAAGCAGCAGTTCGGGGAAAAAACGCCATCGCGGACTGGAAAGGTCACGACGAATCCGGCGAGAGACAGAAGAGGAAGCTCCGGAGGAGTGCTAGCTCGGGAAAAAAAAAAAAACACGGGGAGAGGGGAAAAACCAGGAAGGCTCGGCGGGCGTCACGAGAAAAAAAAAAAAAAAGCGTGGAGCGCTGGCGCCGTCAGGGGGGGAAGAAGTCGTCCGCAGGGAAAAAGCTTCTTCTGAAGCCGGAAGAAGGACAGCGGGCACTGCTCTCAAAACGCAGCACTCTGGGGGGAGGAACCTCCGGTCATCGGCATACTCTGGAAAAAAGGCTAGCCGACAAGAAAGAAAAGTGCCGGTGGCCATGCTGAAAAGGGGGGGCCAAGAAGGGCGTTTGAAAGTCAACGGACGATTAGCGATTCAAATGAAGATTTGCTCTCAACAGGGTCGAAAAGGGGGAAGGGGAAGAAGCGTGTGAAAAAGATGGGACGCAATCGCAATAATTTCTTCGAATAGGAGGGCCGAAGAAGTCGGCCCCTATTACCCGCTGGGAAGGGAATAGGCGGAGGTCAAGAAGAAGAGGAGGGGGTGTGCGAGCCGCGAGGGGAGGGAAAGCGCCTCGGAGCGCAACGGGATCGCCTTCCAGGTGGAAGGCTGCTTCTTTCTTTCCGCCATCGAGAGGATGCCTACGCGGTGGAAGGAGCTGTCTCCGTCACCTAAAGAGGGAATCTAAATGATAGTCCAAGCTGGACGCCTCTTCTTCTCGTGTAGGGAGAAGGAGGGGGGGAGAAACAAAAGGGCTATCGTGAGAGAGAGTGGCACGCAGAAGCCGTCAGGGGTACGGGCTGAACCTCTGGCCGGGAAAAAAAAAAGTTTCTTGTGAAGAAAGGGGCACGCGAGAAAAGTCACCGCAAATGCGGGAAGAAGGCCCGGCTGCGGCATCACGGAAAGTCGCGCCCAAGAAGGGAGTCGCTCTTCTGAGACGCCAACCATCTAAAAAAAGACGCTCGCCGGCTGTGAAAAAGCACTCCGTCGAAGAAAAAAAAAGAGAGTCAGATATAGGAAGGAAGGGGAAAGGGGGCTGGTTTGCAAAAAAAAAAGTCCAAACGCGAAAACAGACCAAAAGGCGGTGCTCGAGAGAGGCCTGATCTACTAAAAAAAGACAGGGGCGCGAGGGAAAGAAAGGGTTCAAAGTTGTCGCAGCCGGGGGAGCACGGGTAGAATCACAGAGCCTGTGTCGTGCCGCGGGACGGAGCTAATCCCTCTCACTTCCAGGGAAAAAAAAAAGAAAAAAAAGGATGAACGCGTCAACCTCGATCGCCGGCCAACGATCGAGTCGCCTCCGAGAAAAAAAGTGGTCGACTAACGGGGGAGGAAAAAGAAAAAGAAGATCTAGTTCAGTCCGAGAGGAAAAAGCTGTTTCTGAAAAAAGAGAAGAAAGCATCACGCTATCTTCGGCAAACGGAAGCTTCAGGGGCAATGGAGGAACAAATTAGGAACAGAATCACGGCGGCGGCGTAAGAAGGAAGGGGAGAAAGAAGAAGGAGGGAAGAGGCGGAGGGGAAGTACTACCAATAAGCGAAGGGAAGTGGCGGCATTCGCTGAGAAATGACGGGATTCAGGGAAAAAAAAGAGGGAATCTTCTATACCGTGAGCTCCTGGGGGTTGTCCTGAAAATAACAAAGCAAACCTTTCTCGAGACATGGGGGGGGATCAACCCATCCGGTGAGGAAAGCCTCTTCACGTTGGTAGGACTCTGCGCACTCAAAAGGGTCGCGGTTCCTATGAAAAGAGGTATGGGAGCCTCAAAGGTCTACTCGAACGCTGAGAGCAAGCGAACAAACTAGGGAAAAAAAGCCCCTCATTTCCAAGGGGGACTTCCCGCGAGCCAAAGAAAAGAGAAACAGGGCCTGTCTCCTCGACTTCGTGAAGGAGGGGGGTCCTGCGAGGGTGCTCATGGCGTCTACCAAAGACGCCGGCGCCGCAGATGGGAAAGAAAGGGACTGAGGTTGTACTCGGACACGAGGAAAAGAGGCGGGCCTCGGCAAAAAAGAGGTACTCGCAGCTCATCGAAAGTCCCGACTGTCAGAAAGGTTCTTCGTGCAAAGGGGACGGACCCTTTCTCTAAAAAAAAGGGAAAAGGGAGGTGGCGGACTAGAAGGGAAAAGATCGTCGGCTTCCGGAACTCAGATCCGGCGGACCGTGGAGGGGCGGGTGAGAGTCGGCGCCGCGGCAGAGGGGGAGGGGGAAGAAGCATACTCACGTTCTTCTACGCAGGAAAATCTCATCGAAAAAAAGGCGTAAAGAGATAGAAAAGGTGGGGGAAAAGGCGTCGACGACCGTGAAGGAGCCAAAAAAAATCTCCGAGGCGCCGACGAGGGCTACCAGGCGAGATAAAACGAAGACCGATCCACTGTCAACTTTCAAAAGAAGGGAAGGGGGAAGACAGGAAAGAAAGACGACCATCGGTCAGCCCGAAAGCACAAATGAAAAGAGAAATCGGTGTAGCCCGGGAAATCTCACTACTACGTGAAAAAGAGCGGAAGAGGCCTATGAGCGAAAAGATCCCGCCGGCCTGAGACGATAGTGCGAGGAGAAATCAAAAATGCAGAAAAAGGCGCTACGTGGGAAAAACGAGCATGAACGCGAAGGAGAAGAACGAAGTCGAGGAGCCAAACCTCGGGATAGAAAAGGCCGCGGTAAAGTGACACGGTGAATGAGGTAGAAAACTCCTATTCAGGGGCAGAAAGACAGCGGGAAAGACGCTAGGCCTCCATACACGAGGCGAATGAACCCAGAATCTAGGCCTCCGAGCCGGGAAAGAGATTATTTTCGTCTCAAAGGGGAACAAGGCGCCAGAAAGGAAGGGGGGTAGAGACCTTATGTCGAGAAAAGAGGTGGAGAAAACTGGAGCCAGAGCTCCGAAGGAACTGCCTAATGCCGAGAGAAGGAGTTTAATCGAATGCTCCACAGGAGGAGGGGGTAGTACGAAAAATGGCCGGGGATTAGAGCGTAAGAAGCGCACCCCGTGATTCTGGATTTCGATAAAAAGCGCGGGAGGTGCCACAAAAAACAGGAAAGCTTCAGGGCCGTCCAGGAAAAGGAAAAGGCCCGGAGGGCTGCACGCCTAAACCCCGCTCCGGTAGAAGAAGAGAAGAGGACTCGATCGGGGAAGAAGATCGACGCACCGAGGGAGAAAAGTGTGATAAGTAACGTCCTATCTAGTTGAACGCTCCAGCGATATAGGGGGGAGGGGGGGGAAACGCTCCAGGAGGGGAGGCAGGTATCGCTCGGCACCGCAAAAAGGAAGACGCGACCCATAAAAAACACAAAAACGTCTGCTACCAAGGGATCCCATTCCCCTAAAAAAGGGGGCGATCGCAGAGGGAAAACAGCCGCTTTAGCTATTAAAAAACAAAAATGGGGGGCGTCGAAAAAGGGGGGAGAGGATAACATCCTACAAAGGGGGAGGGGATATCATAAGAAAAAAGAGTGCCGTGGCGTACCGAACAGGAAAAGGGATAGGAACCCTGGACAAATGGACGGAAGCATAAATCGAAAAAAAAAAAAAGAAGAGGGGAATCTACTTATCAAAAAGGGATGCCGCTGAAAAAATACAAGAGAGCGGTGCAGAAAAAACCGTGCTTGCGCGGAAAAAAAAAAGCGCGACTGTGGGGGGAAAAAAAAAGGGAAACAGCGCTTACCACGCCAGAGAGGGCAATGCATCAAGGAAACGATACAGACGCGTCCCTCTTGCGTTAAAAAGGGAGAAAAGGGCCACGAAAAAAAAAACGTCTATCAGGGGATCCGTAATATTTCGAAAACACCACGCTAAGATGCCGGAGAAGAAGGGGAACGGCTACTTCTCTCCACCAGAGAAGAAAAAAGCAGGGGGAAGCCAGGGGCGGCAACAGCATAGAAAAGATTCCACCGAAAAAAAACGGGGGAGGCAAAAAGAAAAGCAGTCGTCTAAAGGGAGAATCAGAGCTCTCAAAACAAAGGCTTACGCCGCGAGACACAAAGAAAAAATCTCTTTAATCTCGAAGAACGATTCGCCTCCGAGACGAAAGAGAAAAAGGCGATTTGCGGGAATCAAAGGGAACCACACGGGGAGGGGGCGCACGCGTAAGTGTTCCAGGTCAATAGGGAAAAAAAATCTTCATCGTCACCGGGCAAAAGGAAAAAAGACAGGAAGAGCGCCATCAGGGCCACCGCATCTGCAGGGAGAGAAGGCCTTAAAGGCGATTAATGCCTATGACGAGGGAGGGGAAGGAAAAACAGAAAAGAAAGCGCGTCGAGCGAAGCAGAAAGAAGGGCAGTCCGAGGCCGAGGGAAAAAATGGCTGTCGGAGCGGGAAAAGCATTTCTGGCCAAAGAGGGACGGACGCCAGAGAAAAAAGACCTGATCAGAAGGAGACCGCCGCGAAGCAAAGAAAGTGGCTATCTCTCTCAACAACAAGGGAAAAAAAAGAAGGGAGATCGCCAAAAAAAAAAACGTCGCGTGCCGGGGAGTAAGGCAGGCCGGAGCTGTGGACTCTTGGAAGGGAGAAAAGGGGCTTGGCCCGAACGAAAGGAAAGAGCACTAGAAGGGAGGACAGCCGGCCTGCGTCCTGAACGGGGGAAATCTCAGCTCAAGGGAAGAACCGTGCTGTGTTTCAGGAAAGGTCATCGAGAAGGACTCTATAGGCGCCGAGTAGCCTCCAGGAGATCAGGACCGGGCCATGCTGCGCTTGCCCTAAAGGAGGGCCTTCTCTATTTTGCTCAAAGGGAGGGATACAGGAAGTATATCGTTGCAAAAGGGGACGCGCACAGACGTCGTACTCTTTCGAAAGGTGGGGGAAACGGCCCAAATATTTTGCCGAAGGAAAGACGGCTCTGCCGATGCTCTCCGTCAAAATCGGCTCGGAAGGGGAACCGAGAAGGGGGTGTCTCGGCGTCGTCAAGGGAGCGGAGAGTGGGCGAGCGCAGAAACCGTCAGGACATCGCGCTCGGCGACAAAAAAAAAATTCCCTGTTGCATCGTGGCAAAAGAGGATGCTGGGAAAGGGCGGCGTCTTTCTGCCTCAGAGGGGAAGGTCGCGGAAAGGGCTGGAAAAAAGGTCGCTGGGCTTAAAAAAAGAATCCGTCTCGCTGAAAAAAGAAGGAAGGGAGCGGGCCGCTCCGCTGGAGAACCAACGAGGGAACCAGATGCGATCGGCGCTTTGGAAAGAAAAAAGAAAGTTGGTGTACTCTCTGAACCAAAAAAAACAAATCGAGCAGGAGGGGGGCGCGCCGGCACGCGAAAAAGGACGCTCGCGCTTCGGACGGGAAGCAAACGGATTTTGTAAAAAAAGAACTTTCCTGGAAGCCTCAAAGGGGCAAGAGGAAAACCTCAGGAAACGGGTGCCTCGCTGCAAAGGGGGAAAAAATCAAAAACGCCGAAAAAAGAACAGCCCTGGGGTTATCGCCGAAAAGTCGTCTGTTTCTAAAAGAAAAGGAGGCGCCTGCTAAAAAAAGGGGTGCTCCTCTCTCCAGCGGCTGCAAGGAGAAAAACGTGAAAGCTCGCACGGACAAAGAAGAAGTAAAAGTTTTCGCCGCCGGAGGGAAAAAAAAGTCTTCGTTGAAGGAGAAGTCGCCGGGGGGCGGGCGCAGAAAGGAGCGATCCCTCAAAAAGGTCCTGGGGGGAGCGGAAAAGACCATAGAATTATAACTCTCACCTCGGCACTCTCTCTTCGCCTCAAGAAAGGGGAAAAGGCTTGCTAAGAATCTCTCTCGCGCCGACGTAAAATCCATGCATTCCCGAGAGGGGAGTCTGCCAGGCGTGAAAAGCACTCATCTAAAAGAACCGGAAGAGGGGGGATGGAGTCAAAAAAAGAAGGGGGGGGTATAGAAATCCAATCAAGACAGGACTTCAAGCCTCCGACGAAGAGACCGGGGGGGCGACCGAGTGGCGCATCGATTCAACTAAACGCGAAAAGGGGGAAAAAAAAAAAAAAAAAGAGAGAGGGTCGGATCCTTGGCATCCGAAAGAATTTTTTTGTCTGTAGAGACATAGAAAAACCGTCTCAAGCGCAAAAAGGGGGGCGATCATCCAGCCGGGGGAAAAACTCTTTCACTTTGTTTTTCGGGAAGGGGAGGGGAAGAGAGAAGAAAAAACACGTTCTAGCGCTGTTCGGAAAAGGAAATCTCGCGCTTGAGGAAAAACGCTGTACTCAAGCGCCGCGACGAAGAGAAGGTTCCAAGGTTTACTGCCAAAAAGGAAGCCCGAGGGACCAAGGGCTCCTCACGTCGTGATCGCTGCGCGGCCTGCTAAAGATAGGGCGGTCCTACCACGTCTGCGCCGGAGGGCCAGAAAAACGGAAGGCGTAAAATTTCGAAAGAGCGCCGCGGCCTCGGTCACGATAGGAGCGAGAGAAGGAAACCGAAAGGAATCCACTTCGTCTTGCAGACGTTGCTGTTCGCAAAAAAAGCAGAATGAAAAGCGCAGTGGCGGCTGACAGAAAATTGTCCTTGATTAGAGAGGACGAAACGATCGGCTGAACAGGAAAAGGGAAATCTTATACGCAGAAAGAAGAAACGCGGCGCTTTTTCGTTTTTCGAGGCGCGAAAGGTCACGGGGAAAGAAAAGGGGGTCCGAATCGCTCACAACAACAACGAGAGAGGGCAGTAGGGCAAAAACCCGTCGTTGCGGAAGAAAAAAAACAGCGCTAACACAAAAAGAACGCGCGCAAATCCTCTCTCAGAACGGTAAGGGACCGCGAGAGGAAATCATCCGACCCTCGGGTTGGGAAGAACCGCCACTGAAGTCGATGGGGGAGAAAGAAAAAAAGGCAAAATCTGGAAAAAAAGAAGGTTGGGTTCGCGGGGGAGAGGGGGGCCTATAAGATCTGTGCCAAAAAAGGCGGGGGGGAGAGGGGAAAAGGGGAAAGGGTCTTAGCGAAATCGGCAAGATAAGCTGAAGCTCCTGTCGCGACTTGGGAAGGAAAGAAGGGAACTCGAAATAAAGCAAGAAGTAAGGGGGAATTGTCGGCGACGGGATCAAGCTATGAGGGGGGCTGAGAGAGGCTATCTTACAGGGGGAGAGAAAGAATCCAGACGGAGAAAAAAAAAAGGAACAGCGAATAAGTACCGAAGGGAACGTCGAGAGAGAGGAGCCTTACAGGAAAAAATGTCTTCTCCAAGGGAAGGATGATCAAAAAAAACGGTTTGCTTGTGATCGGACCTTGAAAAGCGCCAGACAAGAAAATAGAGAGCAAAGCAAAAGGAGAAAAAGGGAGCCCCTGCCACTATCTTCTGGTGGCAGGGGGGGGAAGAGAATGCGGCCCAAAGGGGCGCTTATTTTATTGGGGACACGAGGTCACGAGGAAAGGGAGGATCGCGGGAAAGCGGCACTAGCAAAAGTGAAGGAGGGGGGTTCGATACAAGCGCGGTGGGGGTCCTCCAGGCACCGAGGAAATACGTTCAAGAGGAATATAATTCTTGAGGAAGGGGAAGGACGCCTTCCTAACAAAAAATAAAGGGGGGGGGAGGACGTCACCAGAAGTCTCTGATACGTCGGAAAGCTACGGAGGAACCAGGGGAATTGTGATCGGGAGGAAAAGACCTTCGAGAGGGGGGGGGACGCTTTCATAACCTGAAAGATATCCGAGGTGGACAAAAATCCAGGAATTGACTGGGGGGAAGGACGGCAAAGGGAAAAGGCGACGGCTACGAAAAAAGACTACCCGACAGATCACGACGTCGGCGAACCGGGAAAAAGGAGAGGAAACGTGCTAGCGTCATCGGGGAGGAATCGGTCAAAAAAAAGAAAAAGGAAACACCGGGGGGGGAACTTTTATTCAGCAGTCAGGGAGGGAAGGCCTAAGACAGCACTTCGGTCTATATCTAGGGGGGCCGCTTCGAAGAAAAAAACGGACTAAGCCGTTCGAAAGGAAAAAAAGCTGTTTATAGTTTTTTCGGAGCCGCAGAAAAAAGGAAAAGAT
>Ga0179593_1456724_pt1 | contig 18386 bp, 22 predicted proteins | sample CZODoug2_1_08_16_FD_185931 | JGI IMG/M metagenome (GOLD analysis project Ga0179593, IMG submission 185931) | Vadose zone soil fungal communities from Angelo Coast Range Reserve, California, USA - CZODoug2_1_08_16fungal (PacBio error correction) | ecosystem: Environmental > Terrestrial > Soil >...
GGCTAGGGGATTCAATCTCTGCGTAAGGAAAAAAAAATGGGACAAATCCCGGAGGCGGACGAGAAAAAATAACAACGCATTCAACAAGGCGTGACAGGAGGGGAAAGGTGTAGACCTGAGGGAAAGTTTTGGGGGCCGATGCCACGAGGGGGGAGGAGGAATCACTGCATTGGAGTAAGTGGGGGGACGGAGAACCTAGGAAAATACTAACTATCACCTGGTACTGGGAAATTTGCGACAGGGAAAATCAAGGGTGGGAGAGCCGGACGCAGGTGACGAGAAGGCTTCGAGAATTACTGGAAAAAAACTAGAAACATCAAATAGAAAAGAACGCTAGACTCCAGCATCGGTACAACTTGAGGAAGCAGCATGCAGGGGGTCTGGAAAAGTGCACAGACCTCCTCCTTGCATCCAACCCGCTTCAAAGCAGCGTCATGACTTTATTGGGAAAAAATAACGCGAAGAAGACCGGTATAAACACTGTCGGGACCTGCGATCGAAAGGGTCCGAGGGGGGGGGTCAAAAAACGTCGACTTAAGTATCATTTTGAAAAACGAGACGGCCGGCGATCCACAAAAGGGGACTAAAAAAAAAAAGCCGGAAGACCAAAAATCACATGAAACTTAGCAGAAACTCAATTACGGAAATCCGCGACCCTGTAAAGAAGGGTCGAGGAAAAAGGGGCGTTTTTAGTTGAAAAAAGACTAGCTGGGACACTTGGAACTGGGGAAAAGTCACAGTCTCATGTCTACTTATGCTAGAATATCGATTAAGCGCGGCCCGTCGAATCCTCCAGGCGCAATTGGTACCAAGATTTATTCAGCTGGCGCTCTCATAATCGTTTAGAATCGGAGGGGAGTCAGCCTTCGAAGAGTAGAGGGGACGTTAAGATTAGCTGTAAAAGAGGGCGCCGTCAGAAAGAGAAGATTACCCGAGGGAATTCTCCAAAGGTACAGGGGGGGGAGTTGCTAAAAAAGAAATTTGCTTGGTTTGTTAACACGAGCGCATGTGCCATTGGGGAAGGGGGGTACGAGCCGACACGCAAGTCCGTGCGAACTCAGTGGCTTTCTCCATTGACGGAGGAAATAAATGGGGAAGAAGACCATCAAGAAACTCAGTCCCCGGGATCCAAAATTGGAAGGGTCAGACGTCACTCAGGGAAGGCATGCCGGCATGTCCCGGGAGGTGTAAAGGAGGTTGGGGTGGGAAAAATAAAGAGACAAGTGAAAAAAGGGAAAAAGTCAGCCGGTCACTTCCGCAACCGGAATCATCATTTTTGTGATGCGGGAGAGAGTGGCCTCTGGAGGAAAGACAGGAAGCCATTAGGCAGCACTCAAAAGTGACGAAAGGGAAGGGGGCCTCCAAGAAGTGCCGCCGCGCCCCGAAAAATGCGATCTGCGGAGATCAGCACACTCGGGAGTATGCGGATTCAAGATGAGGTGAAGAGGAAAAAATACTGCCGGGAAGCTATCGGGGGAAAAGCGCCGAAACGTTTTCAAGAGTCGCCAGGGAAATCAAGGAAAAAAGGAGCAATGGCAATCACCTCTTCCAGAAGGTTCAGGCTCGAGAAAATTAATCCTGAGGAGGTGGGATGCCAGCCGAAGGGAAGAGGAGCTGGACTTGATAATGGGGGGACTAGTCTTGCCTGTTGTTCTTTCACTGATAGCATAAAAGACAATCTCCTCAGTAAAACCTCTCAACCAGACCAAAATTACTCCACACCGGATGAATCGCGGAGAAAAGAGCCAAGGCGGGGGCGTACATCGAGTCACTGCGGGAGGGAATCTCTAGACACAACACGTAGGAGGAAAGAGATATTCCATACTGGAAAAAAGCATGGACTCGCTGGGGAACGCTAGGAAAACTAGAAATGGCTGCTCGAGGCCGGTGAAGCGATTTATGGGGGGAAGGATGGGGAGAGGTGTCCTGAAGGGGAGGATTTCCCGCCTTCTCAATTCAGACAGAAAGACCACAGGCAAAGCAAGAGAATGATCGGACCGATCGTAGAAGGGGGGACGAAAGTCTGATGGGATTCAACAAAGAACGGGGAAGAGGAGGGGAGACGCCCATTCCTTAAGCCTGCTGGCGACTGGGAATGGGGTTGCTGAGAGGGCCGCCAGGCATTAGGGGGGGCAGCGCGGAACTCAGGGGGAAAGAAGAATAACGAAATCGTTGGCGGGGGCAGGGGAAAATAAAAAATCTGCGTTCATTCCGGGTGCGAGTCGTCGGTACGAGTAACAGGAAAGATCTCTGGGGGTGCGCAAAAAGGGAAAGGGGGAAAAGGTGTACTGCTGAGTGGATTTGTGACAAGAAAGGGGGGGTAACGGGGAGCGACTAACAAGCAGGAGGGACTAAGTAAGGGAGGAGAGGGAAGACCCGGGGGGGAGGACCAAAGGGTGGGATTCTTTTAACTGGAAAAAAAAAGGAAAAGAAAGGGTTATTTCAAACCCCCACCAGAATAAGGAAAAAGGAAAAAATGACGTGAAGCAGTTCAACTCCCCTGACAAGAGGGGCGGGATCCGTGAAACCGTGAATGCTGCGCTGACAAAGCAATCAACGCGAGGAGAAAATTTGCCTTTGGTTCAGAGGGAAGGAGGAGCTCTGAGGTGAGAAAATAAGAAAGAGTTAAAAAGGAAAGAGACTTTAGAAAAACCACGAGTTCTCTGGAAAAAAACGGGAACAAAGAGGGGAGTCCAGAGGGACTTTGGTGAAGGGAGGGTTTGACTATATCCATCGCACAGATTGGGGGAAGCTCTGGAAAAGGCTGCGTGCCCAATGCCGAGGAAAGTCAAGAAACGCGCAGAGCTCGATGACCAAGAAGGGGGAAAACGTTGTCCCTTTTTGTCCAAAAAAAAACCCACAAACTGGCCACAGAGGATAGGGGAGAGCCGCCGTGCCACGCGAGGGAGCGGAAAGGAGGAAGTGTTCAAGTTACCAAGGGCTGGGTGGGTCGAGAAGCTTACACCGCCCATGAAAAAGGTGCAGAAGGGCGAGGGCGGAGATTCAAAAAAAGGTGATTGAACCGGCCTCCTGGGACATCGAAAAAGGGGGGGGGAGGAAGGAGGGGCATGACTCGGTCCTAGGGGAGGAGCCAGCTCGCGTTTAAAAATAGATGAGACGTTAGCGGACCCTATAGCGTTAGAAATTGAGAAAATAAAAACCCAGACAAGGGCGTGCCTACAAGCTTCGGAGAGCTGCCGGGGAACCTAAAAAGAACTGACTCACGGGAAGCGGTATGAGCGGGGGGAGGGAAACCTGGCGCAGACACTCTTCTCTGGGACCAGGGAAATACGAGTGTATTCTTGCGAAAAAGAACGTTGAATCGGGTTGAGGAGGAAGTGTACAAGACAACGACAAAGCTGTCAAAGGGGAAAAGAACGAGGCCTGACCGAAACAACGCTGTGGATAATGGCTCAAAAAATAAACGATGGTAAAAAAAGAAACCATGGTGCAGGGAGGGACATGGGAAGGACAGCTGGAAAAAGAAGCACTTAAGGGGGGAAAGTTTATGGGTCGCGCAAGGAAAAAAATCCGATGCGGGAAGCATGGCTCCAGACCAGAAACATCAAAAGGTCACCCTGGGGTGGGTGGGGGGGTGACCTCAAGGGCCGAAAGGAAGGAGTTGGAAGCGGAAGGTTTTACGAAAGAGAGGAGGGGAATTCCCTCTCTGAAAAAGGAGATAGAAACAACAACAAAAAGAAAGGGATAGATCTCTCTCTGAATGATCAGACTCTCGCTTCAAAAAAAGTTCGAAAAAAAGGTATCGACCAAACAGGGGGGGAAGAAAAAAAAGGGTACCGGGTGGTGTCACGAGGACAAAATGGAGGGCATCGGCTGGTTTTAAGACAGAGGGGGCAACGAAGGAAAGAAAAAACTGGTTCAGTGGGGAGCGTAAGGGTTCTATCCCTATGGACTAAGAGAAAGGGGGGGAGGGGGAACACATACGACGACAATCTCGTGGTCGAGGCCTTGACGTCAAGGTGACGAGTAAATAGAAGGGGGAGAGGTCAAAACTCCGCTTCACATCAATAAAAAAAAAAGACCGAGGAGAAAAAGAACAGCTTTTTAACGAAGAGAAGGGGGAAAAGCAGTCTGCGCCCGGGGCCAGAACCTCAGGAACCATCATCTCTTTCTTGAAGGGCCGGCATCCAAGGTATTTCAGCACTTTCGTGAAACTGCTGCTGGCTGAAAACCTTAGTGTAGAGAAAGAAACTTTATTCTGGTAAAAAGAGGAGCCAGGGCTCAAAGGAAAAACGGGGACAATTCCCGCCTCATACCACCAGAAAGAGGAGGCAAGAAACGCAATAAGGGAAAGAAACGCCCAGACGTCCATAGAGGGAGTGGGAATTCTCGAAAAAAAGGAGGGGGGAAAACTTGTCTTTTAGGGGAAAGGCAGCGGCCCTTGATAAGAGATAAATATCGCCCGAGAGGGGGAAAGTAAGTCACTGAGCGTGAACGGAAGTGGAGGGAAGAAGAACGGCTCTCTGTCAACTGAAGTTTCGAGAGCCCTTCTCCAGAGGGAAAAATTCTTGGAAAAAAGGAGAGGAGAAATCGGGGGATCTTCAGGCGGGTGAAGAAGGGGAAAGGGCCTCTTTTGCCCGAGGGACTTCGTTGCCTACCGGAAAAGTTGGGGGTTAACTGTCCGCCACGAGCGTATTGGGAGATTCGAGGGGCGCGCCCACCCAAGGACTCCGCCGCTGCCGACGAACGGCCTAATCGGAGGCTATCGAGTAGTAAAGAGCTAAGAACCAGAGAAAGGAGAAAACCCAACTTTGGAGAAGGTCACTCAGGCCAACCTGCGAAGGTAATTCCGTGAGGGGAGGTGGGAGAAAGAGAAAGAGAGCAGAAATAGGGGAATTGTGGGGGAATAGGATGTAGAGGGTGTAGGAGAGGGACATAGTTGGATAAAGGGCAGGGGGTTTTACATAAAAGGTTAAAAAAAAGTTCCGGAAGAATGGGGTCAACCTGTAGGAAAGGCAGAAAAGGGGGGGGGGCCATTCTTCATTCATTTTAGGGACAAAAATCAACAGGAAAGAATTGCAAGAGAGCACGCACAGTAGCCTGGGGGGGGCCTCCCATACCGGGGGGCCGAAAACACATTAAATTACTCTAGAGGAGGGAATCTCCACAAACTACTTGGCATGATAAAAAAAAGAAGAACTCGACTCAAAATACGTTAAAGAGTCGAACGCCTACAAGTGGGAAAATCGTCCGCTTCGAATCCCGGGCCACAAGACCAGAGGCTAGTTCTCTAGAAGGAAAGAAGGGGATATTGGGCCGCCGTTCCCGAGGCTGGGCAAGTGTGAATGGAGGCATGAGGTGCCTGTTGGTTCTTTCTTGAAGTGGGAAGGGAGGCAATCATGGGCTACAGAAAAACTAGCCACCCATATCCCAATTACAAATCAACCTTTCGATGGAGAAAAGGGGGACAGGCAAAAAAGAAAGTCGAAACGGCACTGCTCTAAAGAGGTGAGGACGTGCAGTTCTGGAATCCACAACAAAGAAGAGATTCCAGAAATAAGGACCTTAGCGAGGGCTTCCGGGGAGGCTAGGTCGGGAGGGAGAGAAGGGTCAGGTGAGGGGGAGGGGGGGAGCGGGGGGTTTTTCTGAAGGGTGAACCGCCTGGATTCAGAAAGACAGTAAAGACAAGAAATTAGCACATCCTTATAAAGGAAGGCGTCCATACATCCGCCCATTCTGATATGGAGAAGACAGGAACAGAAAGACAGGGTAACGCCGGCAAGATACTGGGAAATGGCGGTACTGGGAAAGAAAAACGGTCGTATAACGTGAGGGGGAAAAAAGCCCAGTAAAAAAACACTAGAGGAATCCGAATCCTAAAAAGTTTGCATAGAAGAGGAAAAAAAAAAGCAGAAGGCGCAGTTCCTGGGCAGGGTGGTCGGAGGACTCGGTCACTTGGGATGGAGCAAAAAGGCTTTTCCTGAAGGGGGAGTTGGGTTGGGGAAAGCGAAGGAGGGAAAGAGGAGAAGCAAAAAAGAAAATGTATGGAGGACTGCTTAGGGGTGCGAACAAAAAGGGGGGGGGGGGGGGAGAAGGAACCTGACCTACTTTCAAAAACACCTTCCCTTAAAAAAAAAAGGGAAGGAAAACAGAGAAGCCGCTTTAACGGAGGACCGGACTCCAAGAGATTGGGGAACGGTATCCTGCAAAAGAAGAAAAATATCTGCGGAGGGGAGCCACTCGCAGGGCCGACCTCTTCATTGGGAAGAGATGGAAAAAAGGGCACCGTAGGAGAGGACTGAGGTGGCCCAACCACTTCTTAAGATACAATACATAGGCGGATTTCGCAGAAAAACCGAAAAGGGAAGCAAAACTGGAAAACATATTAAATCCCGGGGGGGCTCTCAGTCATGAGGGAATGGGGGGGCGACTATAGTTGAACAAAACGATGTGGAAGATCATGTCTAATCTCGAAAAAGAAAAACGAGACGAAAATAGCAGCGAAAAAAAACGTGTAGCTGACCGAAATGCTCTAAAATTTTCTTGCCTCCGTAGGGAAAAAGAAGTCATCAATCTATATTAGGGACGGGTAGCCCGGCTTCAGGGAGACAAGTGTTGCAAAAAGGAAAAAAGGGTTATTTGTGTTTAGGGAATGGAAAGCCATTTAGGGGACTAAAGGGGGGCGGAAGGGGACGGTTTCGATTGATCTGAATCCAAAAAGGAAAAGGCTTGGACATAAGGGGGAGGGGCTTCAAAAAGAACGGGGAGGAAACGGAAGAAAGAAGCTAGTTGGTTCAAGACTACTACCGTTAAGTGCCTGGAGCGAAACAATCCCTTGGAGAAGCAGTTTGAAACGACGTGATCTCATCCAAGGAGGAGTCGTTGGGGATAACTATGGAAAGAAAAGGGGGGAGGGCTGCTCGTGGAAGAAGCGGGAAAAAAAGGTGCACTCTGCGGCGAGACTTAATTACCCCAAGCTGATTCTCGCAAAAGCTACGGGGGGGGGGGGAGGATGTGCCGCGGAGGTTGAAAAAACGAAGCGAAGGAAAACGTCATCAACCTGACTAACGGTCGAAACGCCAGGTGGAGAGGAAGAAACGATGTTTACCAGTACCCGGGGCGGCGTATTAAAGATCGGAAGGAGACGCAAAAAGGAACCATGCAGTTTAGGTGAAAAAATCGGGGTGATCGGCCAAAGGGACATGGCTTGCGCTACAAACAGGGAACATCGTTCAGGAAGCTTTGGTCGATCAAATGGGAAAATAACAGGGATTTGTCTAAGGGGGGGGGTGGGATCGACGGCGAGAGAGAAGAGCCTCTCGACTATAATCAAACAACAACGGAGGGAGGGAGATACTCGCGCATGGAAAAAACCATACTCTGCGAGAAAGGACCATTCTTAAAGGACTGATAGGAACTTGTCGACAACAACTCAGGAAAAAAGGGGGGGAAATATGTTTCCAGGGGGGGGCGCAGGACATGGCTGGGGCATCGGCTGTGGCACGACTTCAGACCGAGGCGCGACAGAAAAAAGGAAAAAATTGCTTCATTGTAAGGACGTCCGCGGTCGAAAGAATTAATAAAACCGGCATGGAAAGCTCGTGCGGTGCTCGCAATCTGGGGGTCATAGCGGCGTACAGGGCGAGATTATTGCGTGATGCGTTAGGATCTAGGTGAAAATAAACATCAAAATACTCTATAAAAAAAGAAGACAGCGGGCGTCCTTCAGAATCAAAGTCTGCTCAGAAAAAGACGCTGCCTCATCCACCGAGGAATGCAGGGAGGTTCAGGTTGAGTGCCATGCTCCAGGGACTTATAATATTTCGCGGCAAACTTTCTGGAAGATAGGTAGTGGGAGAGAAGACTCCAAATTTAAAATCTGGAAAAGGAAAAACGGATGAATCCACGCTGCACTGACATCCCGCCTTCAAAATCACTATTAAAGGAGGCAGAGTGGTTGGGGACAAGTAAGAACCGCCAAAAAGAAAAGTTACTTATTCCAGATGTGGGGGGTTAACGCGGAGGAAAAAAGAAGGGGAAAGGAAACGTGGTCAGTTCTTTCGAAACTGAAGCGGCGAACCTGCTACGGGAATCGATGAAATCTGATTGGAAGGGACCAGCACTTCGGCGCCAAGGGGGGAAGGGTATCAAGCGGAGACACACTGGCAAGGGAAGGAGGTGTAGGTCTGGGGTAGGAACCTGTACCATGTGAAAAAAACTTTGGTTCCGACGTCAAGATCTGACAGGCAAAGGACCCCCGTTCAGAGGGGGGACCTCTTGAGGGGGGCTCTACCTTAAGTGGGTGGGGGAAAAACGGGAGAATGTCAACCGGGGTCTCCGAGGTTTGCGGCCCAGCGTACTCTCCGCAGTCAAAAGACGGAAAAGGGGAGCTTGGGGCCCGGGAGGAAAGATGGGCTAGTGTCCGTCAAAGAACTCGAGAAGGAAAAATGGATCCCTCCCCAATGTGGGGAGTAAGGATCCCAGAGTCCCGCGAAAAAAGAAGGGCGGTGAAAGGCAGTTTTGGGGTGGGGGAAGAGGGAAGGTGGTCATGGTCCAAAAAGAACAAATAATGCAGTATTCACGAAACCGACAGAAGGGGGAACTGAGTATCGTCATGGAAGATGGAAATGAAAACAGGAAAAGAAACAAGAAAACACGCGAAGGAAGGGAAAAAACGAAGACCGGCCGCGAAAAGAGACGCAAAGATTCGTTCCTCCGCACAAGAAAATTGGTATTGTCGGAGAAAAAGATGGAAATCAAAATACTGCGGCAGCAGCACTCGAGGCTACAGAACTATTACCGAAAAAGGACGTCCCTTCAGCGCCTGGGCAGCACCGCCTCCATGAGAGGGGTCGCTCGCGCAGGAAATGGTGGGGATGTGGAGGGGAACGGATCCTTTTGAATGTCGGTGGTAGAGTCGGGTGTTGGGGGGGGGGGGGGGGGGTTGCTACTGTCTTTCTAATAGAGGGAGGCACTCCTATGCGGACGCGAAAAAGGGAGAACAAAAATCCCAAAATTACTCCAGAACGTGAGACGAACCTGGCGAACCAGGAAGGAAGGGAGAAGGCATGCATGCTTGGCCAAGGTTCTGGACTCGACAAACAACACTGCGGTAAAATGAAGGAAAGAAATTGCCAGATGGAAATCGCTTTCGCTAAGGCGAACTCCTACTGCTGCCGATGAGAGGGAACGGTGATAGGGGTAGTAACTTGGGGAATGGGGGGAGCTGCCTGATCGAAAGCGGGATGCCCATGCTGAGTAAGAGGACCTTAAATAACAAGAACGATCAAAGTATCAAAAAAAACGGCATAGGGGAAAGGGAGCATACAATCCGCTGTTCATGAGGAACGTATACCGAAGAGTTCGACCAGGCCTCAGAAGACGGAGGCGCTACTTGTAATGAAAACGTCGGAAGGAAAAGGGGAGAGGGCGGGCCAGGGGCGAGGACAAAAGGGGAATACTAAGACTAAAGTGTGCGAGTGTGAGAGGTGGCCAAAAGCGTTCATTTCCTTGGCGCAAAAGTATCTGCTGAGAAAAGTCCGACTGGGGGGAGTGGAAGAGGGCAACGGGTTTTACTGCGAGGGGGATTTGTGACCAGAGGAAAAGGAAATGCGTCAAAGGGACCACTGCTGTGACAAGGAAAAGGCCGTTACACCTGGGGGGGGGTGGTGCGGGGGGGGGGTGGCCCGGGGGGGGGGACCGGGGGGGGGACCATTATTTTTTCTTTTGGGAACTTAAATCTGAAAAACAAGAACTTCGGTACCCTAACGGAAAAGGAAATGGAGCATGCCGGGAACGGTCATAAAACCGGACTCAGATGGGGTATCCCAGGGAAAGGGAAGATTCTGACGTCTGTACGACACTACGCAAAGAAGAGTTCAAAATTTCTAATAGGTACCAAGGAATACAAGGCTTACAGAGGGATGTTTGGCAACCACGAAGAGACAAACTCTCGTGGGCGTAAAAAAAACAAGAAAAAGCCGAAAAGAAGAGAAGAAAAAGGGATCAGCGGGTCATCTCAAGGGCCAAAGTCTAATTTCCGGTGAGAGGGAGCACCTTGTGCATCTCATGTAAGGCAGGGTGGAGGAGAAAAGAGCGCGCCGGGGAAAGGCTCAGTGGGGGAAAAGGGGGAAGGAGGTACTGGCGAACAGAAGGTGTGCTGGGGGAGGAGGGCTAGCCAGGAATAAAGATTGGGGTCAATAGAACAGGGGGGAAACAAAGCCTTCCCATGATTCATTTTAGATAAGCGTAAAGCAAGGACTGGAAAATACTTTCTCGGTCCTCTGGGCGGGGAGGGAGGGGGTCTGGTTGTCAGGGGAGGGGGGCCTGAATTGCTTCCTTGGTAAATGAGGCGGGAAGGAGCGCTTCTTGGAAAAAAAAAAAGGAAAAGAGCGTTTTTCAAAGAGATACCGGTGCTCTTTATCTAATCGGCAGTGAAGCTAAAGAAGAGGGGAACAGTTGCAAAAAATACAGACTTCGGAGAGACTGTCCTGAAAGGTCAAAGACCTAAAGAGCGCTGATATGAAAATTGGCAGGAAATGAGGGAGGTCTCAACGCCTTCGTAGGGAAAATTACATACCGCCGATCTTTAGGATAGCTAATGGTTGAGGGAAGGGGGTATGGGCCTCTTTAGGGTTGGTACAATAAGGCACTACGAAAGATACGAGAAAAAGTCTGAACATTAGGTGGAGGACTGACTCAAGAGAAAAGGGGTGTTTACGCAGTAGCCATGTGAAAATCTACGAGAAGAAAAGAATGGCTATCAATGCAAGTTTCTGGCGATCGTTGGAATGGGATCTGAAGGGGCGGGGAGGACAACCTAAAAATCGGTCAGCTAACCTCATTGTGGTTGAATGACAGGTCCAACTCATGAGCGAATGGTTTTGACGACGAGTAAATGAGCCGCTCGAGCGCGACATCAACAACAAGGTTCACACAGAGAGACGGATAGAAAAAGACGCAGTCAGTACCATTTCGCATAAGAAGGGATCGAAAAAAAAAAAGGGAAAAACTTGACCGAAAATGCAAGTTTTTTTGGGCGCCAGCCACATACGGGAAGAGAGGGGCACGCTGGAACCTATGCGTATCCGGACAACTGCATTAAGGAATTGTGGAAGTTCTTCATCGCCGCTATCCGAGTGAAAAAAAAAAAAAAAGAAGAACACACCCTGGTACTGGTAAACATGTAAGGGATGCGACAGGGTACACCGCGCTTCAGAAGGGAGGGAGTAAAGGACTGAATTGTGTAGCGCTTTGTAAACTCCCGAATCCCGGCGACATAAAGAGAGGGGGACTCCAGATAGGGTACGAATGCCGCATCGTGTAGGCCCGCCGAAAAAAAGACCAACACGCTGAGACCCAGGTTCCTTAACCACAGGATGGCGCGGGGAAAGGGGGAGTTAACTGCTGGCCGATCGAAATGGAGTGGGGGGAAAAAGCATGCAAGGAAAAAGTAAGCTGTTGAAAAAAAAGACGCCGAAGGCACGCGGGCCAGCGCATTCTCCTGGGAACAACGAAAAAGGATGAGGAACCGCAAAAAGGGAAAAAAAACGGGGTCACGCCCCACCTTTATAAATACAAGCATGTCGGTTGGTAAGACGGCAGGAGACGTACGGGGGGGAAGGCAAATGGTCATTTTTAAATCCTTCATCAACCGGCACTGCTAGGCAAAAAAAAAGTAAAGCGCTGACAAGATAGTTGCAACGTCGGACACACGGCCTTTAGAGGAATTGAAGAACAGAAATTTCGAAACGCATGCCTGCTCTTTGCATTGAGAGCTCGCCATGAGAGAAAAAATCGGGTGGTCGATGAATCGAGTAGAGATGAAGAAAGGAATAACCGCCTGGAATTTTCCGTTTTTCCAAGGCTACTAACGGGGGCGGGGGGGGGGGAGGCCCACGAGCGCATGTTACCGGAGGGCGCGCAAACCAAGTCCGGGAAGAAATGGGGTACTTAGCCGCAGCGGGCTGGTCAGTCCTACTCTCTCGGGTCCCGCAAGGCAAAAAAAAGAGGGGAGACCGGGGTCATGAACCCGTCCGGCCCGTCGGCCCTTCCTTTCGTTGTAAGGCAGGGGGGAAAGGTCAGGTGTTGAAGGGAAAAGAAAATCAAAAGTGGGTCCGCCGGAGTACACGCTCCCTTGATCAGAGTTTGGGGCATAAGGAGGGGGGGAGGGAAAACTGGTCGCTGTCACAAGGGGAACTCATCAAGTCCAGAGGTGAAGACAAGGAGAGGAGGGGGGACGGGACGCCGCCACGCAAAAAAGGAAATGACGCGCCTGCGGAAGAAAAGACCACGGCAAACGACGTTTAGGGTAAAGTATCAAATAGATGTCCGAAGCGCAAAGTAAGAAAGAGAAAGAAAGGCTCAAGAAGGGTGCATACCGCGCCGCCATTTCCTCTTGACATGACAGAGGGGAAAAAGGGCCAAGAAGGAAAAAGGCGCTCGAAGCCTTCAGAATGGGCAGATGGGATGCCGATTTCCCTATGCGGCTGAGGGTGCTGGCTTTCAGGGGGAGGGAACTTTCTGGAGGAGACGGGGAGGGAAAAGCCCGCTACTCAGGAAACCGAGAACCATTCAGCACCGTGAAGAGAGGGAGAAAGGCATCCGCGAGCCCCCTCTGCCGCAAGGACTCAAAAAACAGGAGAATCAGTAAAAAAACGGAATCTGAAAAAAAACAATTAGGATGATGAAGGAGGAGTAGGGAGAACGGAGTGCATGGACCTTTACTGAGCGAAGGGGGGCTCGAGAATTGCTTCTCGAGGAAGAAAGAAAAAGGGATCGGTATTTTGTTGATTATGGTGATCTAGGTCCAACTTAGTCGAAGGGGATTGAAAGCGGGATAGGAACAGAAAAAGGAAAAAAACACACTATCCGGTCACAAGCAAAATCTCGGCGGGAATGAAAATCCCATTCTGAAGGATTCAGGAGCACAACAAAACTTGAGCGTGGGGAGCAAAGGGGATGACGGAAATGGAGGGGAGGGGAAGGGTATTAAAATGTCTGGAAGGGTTTCGATTTCTCGCAGCCGAACGCGGACAAGAGAAGAAAGGGAAATCGAACCTCAAAAGAGGTGGTGGGAGAAGGAGGGAATCAAAAATCGAGGAATTTCCTGGTCTCTCGCGGGAAGGGAGGGGGGAAAAAGAGACGAAGAAGAAAGGGGGGGGGGGGGGGAGGGGCAATCGGCACTGGTGCAGTTGTCCAAAATTATTGATTGGGGACAGCGAAAAAGAACCTGCAGGGACAAAAGCAGAGCAACGGGAGCCGCCGTTCGGGGGGGGGGGTGGGGGGGGGGGGTTTTTTTTTTCACCACGGGTTGGGGGGGTGGGGGTCCGGGTTTCGCCGACCCCCCAGGCTATGGGTGGGTTGTGGGGGGGGGGGTTTTTTTGTTTTGTGGGGGGTTTGTTTACCCCCCCGGTGGGGAGGAATGGGGAGTGGCTTGGGGGGGAAAAGGAAGGACTTTGGTGCAACCCAAACCTGCCATTAAACAAGGGGAAACGACCGCAGGGCACGCGGAACGTCTACGGAAACTCCAGATGGGCGTGACCGGTGCCGGCGTATAGCGCTGCGACTGACACACTTCGCATAGCCTCAAAAGAAATGGAAGAGGGGACCCGGGGGGGCGTCCGGAAAAAGGAGAGTTGAGTGGCGCCGCCCAAAACAGATCGCTCAGGAAACACAACGGGAAGAGGGGGGGGGGGAGAGAAGAGGGGAAAAAAAGAACCCATGCGTGTCTCGAAAGGGAAGAGACTGGAAAAGAGGGCGAGATTATCGCAAAACAAAGGGGGTGGTGTTCTAATGCTGCCGAGCGACATGCCGAAGAAAAATCAGGCATCGGGGGCGGGGATACTAAATGAGAGAACTGGCCGCCGGCTGGTAAGACTAATCAGGGAGGGGAGAAGGGATAGCCTTAGCCATTAGACCCGCTGAAGGATCAAGGAAAAAGGAAGTTAAATGACGGAGGGGTCGGAGTTACAACGCCATCAAAAAAAAAAACTGCTACGAAGGGCGAGGGAGCGGCATTGAGTGGAGTGCAAATGAAAAAAGTAGTTCTGGGGTGTCTGAAGGCGATGAAGCCAGGGGAGCGGGGTGGGGAAGAGAATTCGTCTTTTCCAAAGATCAATTGGATGCGGACCAGGCCAGTTTCGAATCGGGACAGAGCATGGTATTCACGAGCCTCGAAATACAGGAGATTGCGGCTGTAAGCCAAGGGAAAGAAACTCTGCTCTGGGAAGCAGGTGGGAACAGTCTTCGTCGGCATGGGCCTTGCTGAGGGGCGACGAGCTGGAGTCTGGGCGCTATTCGCCGGGGGAGGGACCAAGCGTGAGTTGGTATCACAAGCTATCGGTACACGCTCGACCAAGAGGAGGTGGTCGCAAAGAGAAAACAATGGTTTAAAATTACCTGGAATTGAGTTCGTGGTCGTTAGGAATGGTGGGGTAACCCCCCCCCCAACCCTTTTGTTTTGTTTTGTTTGTGGGTTTTTTTTGTTTTTTTTGGGGGTTTTTTTTTTTGTTTGTTGTGTTGGTGTGGTTTGTTGGGTGTTTGTTTGGTTGGTTTTGGATTGGGTTTTTCTTGGGGTGGGTGTTTTTGTTGTTTGGGGGTATTTGGTTTGGTTTTTTTGGGTTGTTTGTGGTTTTGATTTAGTTGGTAGTAGGGACGCATCTTCACAATGAAGCAACTTACCAATCGGTGAGTTTCAAAAAAAAGCAGAAGGACAAGGGAAGGGCGACTCAAACCAACGGGATCGTTCACTAAGGGGGGAAGTGTGGTTGAGAAAGGTCCAGCTTCCGGGATTTGAAGAAGAAAAAGGGTTGAAGGCGGAAGGGTCAAACGACGCGATCTAAAGAGGCAAAACAACAACGGAGGAAGAAAATAGATAAAAATCGACGGGAAAGGCGCGCGAGAAGAAAGGACACCATTTAAAGACTACACCACATTCGAACAGTTATCTGGGAAACACAACGACCCACCGTTCTTTACTCTGGGGTCCCAAGGGAGCCTGGACAGAAAGGAGCAGCTTTTGGGGTGGCACGATGGCGATTTCTCAGGCACGTCAGAAAACTGTCTTGTTAAAGGGGGGGAGGAAGAAGTCAAAGGACCGAGGATCCTCCAAAGGGTACGGGGAGTTCTCGGGGCAGGGACAGTAAGAAAGAGGGGGTCAGCCGTTTCGTCCAGGGATATTCTGCGCTTAGTGGGAAGTTGAAAAAAAAACCAAAAGCGGCTACATAGGACGAAAAACGCTAGAAGCTTCCAATATTTGTACGGAAAAAAAAAACATCAGCTTGTCTGCGAAATTCAAATCCTCCTGGAACCCAAACCAAAGACAGCGCTTGGGAGTGGTCAGACCATCATCCTAAGAGGAAAGTGTCGAAGAACGGGGAGGGGAAGATCTGAGAATTCCTATATTTGACGCTAAAGAGACACATGAGTTGAAAACGAGACTCAGTCTCCAGGCTTCGGTAATCTATCATTCAAAAAAACCTTAAACTAGAAGGAAAGAAAAATTAAAACCGCCGACGCACACGCATACCTAGCACTTGGTCGCATATGGGGGGCTTTGTAGTCTCGAAAAAGAAGTCTGGAAGGGACAATTGTCATTTTATTAATTCATCGTCGCTCCCTGCTACGGAGCATGATGACAATAGAGGGGTAAATTAAAGGCAGCACGGCGGGGGGCGGAATGTAAGCGCAGTGCACAAAAACGTTGGCCAGAAAGAGATCTGATCTTTTCGTAAGTCGCTATCCATGAAGAACAAGGAAGGGGGGGGTGGAAAAAATCGCGTAAAAAGAAATTGAAATCATTCAGGCAACGAGATACGAAGTACTTTCCTCCAGGGGTGGTTTCGAAGAGGTAAAAGACCGTGGAGGGGGGGGGTTTTGCCGCCACGAGCGAATGTGAAGTGTCCTCGGGAATCTTAAACGCAGCGTGAAGTAAGAAGGAGCAGTGGGAAAGGCGTGACGTGAATGGCCTGGAGGGGGGAAGTCAGACTCACTAGTCACGCACGGGAATCAAAAAAAGAGGGGCATGACCTTTCACAGGGGACCAGGGTGGTAATGGCAGGGGGAATAGTTGCAGGGGGGCGTTGGACCAGATAACAGATGCCAGGACCGGAGTACGGCAATCCCGCATCAGCGGTGTGGCCGGCGGAAGATTCAAGCTTTTCCGAAATGTCCACAAAAATCATCCATTAAAATCAACCAGTGCCGCTTGGAGATCATTGGAGACAGGGAGGGACGAAAGGATAGCGCCGCGCCCGGAATCGGAAAGGATCTCAAACAAAAAGAAGGGTGGATATCGGCTTGCCTCTAGAAATTGGACTCAAATACTGGGGCGGCCCTCACGAAAAGCCGACATGGTTTGGGACAACCGAGCGCCATGTCCAAGGCCTTCAGGAGTAAAAGGAGACTAAAGAAAAGACCCTCATGAATCCGGAAGAGGGGCGGAGGTATGCACCGAGCTTTCACCCGGGAGAGTCCGGGGGTGATAATGGATCGTGCTAAGTGGGCAAAATTGGGGGTGTACTGGGAGGGGGATACAGAAGGCACTCAAAGGCGAAAACCGCTCACAGAATAAAAAGACCGCTCACAGTGCTGGTCAGAAGCCCTCGGCCAAGGAACGTACCGAGTCTGAATTCTTCTGAATTGGGAGCAACAAAAAACAACGGAGGGGGGGGGGGAGGAAAAGCTTAGAAGGCATGCATAGGTAAAAGAGCCGGGCCGCAGTCTGCTGCGATCATGAAGGGAGCGAGTTTGGGGATAGGGGGGGGGAAGGAGGGTGGGACTGAATGGAAGGGACATGGAAGAGATAAACTAATTAAAGACCCCACTGCCAGAGTAGCAACGATAAAAAAGGGACAGCCGCATAAAGGAGGAATCGGCGGCATACATCCTCCCATCTGAGGGGAGTCTCTAACTCAACCGAAAGACATGCTCGCACAAGGCGAATAATCGAGGAATGGTGAATTAAAAACTTACGAGGATTAAAGGGCGGGAAAGGAAGGTGGGGGGGGGCGGCGGAATAATCCTAACCTAAAATCTAAGGATTCCAGAAATGAGGGCTAGTCATGCCCTGGCAAAAGGAGGTATCTTCGGGGAAGGACAGTCGATGTGGAAGTGCCGGCAAGAGGAAACCAGGGGGCTTTCTCTGAGTGAGGCAGCGGGTGCGCTCAAGAGCACATCTTATTAGTCCGGCTAAAACGGGGGAAGGGACCAGTATTGGGGGAGGTTCTAACTGAAACCTGAACCTCTTTTTAACCCAAACCTCTAAACCTAACTTACATACGGTGGCAAGCAGGGGAGGAGAAAACCGACTCCACAATTGGGGGGGCGGGGTATCCAGGTGACGGGAGCTAGGGAAACTCGCGAGATCCAGAGAAATTGGGGGAGGGAAAAAGGCTTTCCCTGAGGAATGGGGAGTACGCTGAAGGTGGGGATCCCCACTCAGACAAGGGAAGGGCGGAAGAAAAAAAGCACGTTAGGCAACTAAGTATAAAAAAAATAGGAAAGTACAGCTGTGTTTGCAAAGAAGAACTTTCGTTGACTATATTCAGAGAAAAATTTGGAAGTACTAAGGGAGGCTGGATCGGCAAGTACTCAAATCGAGAGCCTTTTATAAATAGGACCGTGGGGGCGACCTACGGGAGGGGGAGCGACCATCATCCGATGTCATCAGGGAGAAACACGGGCCAGCCGATTATCAATAAAACAAGTCCAGGGTCCAAAAAGGTTCTGCGGAAAAAGAAAGCTTACACAAAAGAAACGGGACTACGTGCTAAAGGTCGCGTGCGGGGACTGTTGTGCGTTCTGGCAAAAAAGGGAGGTCGAGTTGGTGAGGAAGGCGGCAGGCAGTCAAGGGTGGTCTCGTGAGAAAGGCTCGCGTTTTTCAAAGATCAGAAGGGAAGGGGAATTAGTCGACCCTATCGGCCGGTGAGATCGGAGAAGCTTGAAACAGTGAAAAAACGGGGGAGAAATACGGAGAGGAAGGGCGAGGAAGCCCTTAAATAGAGCTGCTCTGGCGGTCTTCGGGGGCCTGGATCAAAGAAAACCGCTGAAAGGGGAAGGGGCCTAAACCCCCGAAAGATCAGACGCTTATTTTCCCTTGCAGATGTGAGGTTTACAAGAGCTAAAAAACGAGCGAACATCTCGTCACCGGGACTGTAGCCTTTTGTAAGAAACGAGAAACAGGGTTTAACCATACATTGTGTCGAGTTCTGAAGAAAACAAGTGCGAAGAAAAAGGGACGGCGGGAAAAGAAATCAGGGGGTAGGGTTCTGACTTCTCTAATATCAGCGGGCCAAGCCTGGGCGGCTCGAAAAAAACGGGAAACATCGGGACACGGGAGAAGTTTGGAAGTTTGGGTGATAGTCATAAGGTGATTTGGAGAAAGGGGTGGGTAACGCGCGCGAGTATGAATTCATCAAGCGCCG
>Ga0179593_1582736_pt1 | contig 18386 bp, 8 predicted proteins | sample CZODoug2_1_08_16_FD_185931 | JGI IMG/M metagenome (GOLD analysis project Ga0179593, IMG submission 185931) | Vadose zone soil fungal communities from Angelo Coast Range Reserve, California, USA - CZODoug2_1_08_16fungal (PacBio error correction) | ecosystem: Environmental > Terrestrial > Soil >...
TGGAGGAGTGGGGACCGTATTCATTATGCGGAATGGGTGTTAGAGGGAGCGGACAGCGATTGAAAAGGGGCCTGGGCCCAACGGAATCTATCGAGGGAGAAAATTACTCGAGGCACGGACGATTCCCACTCCTGAAAAGAATGAGGGTACTCAGAAAAGGGAGAGTCACTGGGGTTCCCGTCATATCTAAGAGGAATAAAGGTCACGGCGATATTGGGGGGAAGGGTAACCCTCGGAGGAAGAGAACGACCGAAAGAAGTTTGGGAAGGGGGGAAAGCTAATGATCGGTCGCCGAACCCGAAACAAACCCAGCAGAAAAACTGATGAACTAACAGTAAGCCCGCTTTCATTCGGGAAGGAGAACTTAGGCTTCCGAGGTGCCCGAGGCAGAAGTGCCAGTTACTAAATAGATTGACGGACACAGGGCGCCCGTCGAAACTGCCGTTAGAGCAGGGCACTTAGTTCAACCCTAAGAGAAAAACCCTCAGAGTAGGATCGAAGGGGGGCATACGCTTATACCTCGGCACGACCTCAGTTGAAGGGAACTGCAGGAGAAAAAAATTCACCCGACTTCGGGCGGTGGGAAGTCCTCACCAAATATAACGCCGGGAGGTGGGTCTGAAGACTGGGAAGCGTCCGCTAGGCTGGGAAAGGCAAAGAAAAACCTGCAGAGAGAAATCTTTGAGTAAAAATGGGCGCACAAGACTGACATCTGGCGGGGAAAAGAACTTGTAAAGGGAGCCATATATTCTCAGGCAACAATCGCGGGCCTGAGGTTCAATCGGTGACTGTAGAGTGTCTAATGATGGAAAAAAGCCTATGAGAGGGAACCTACCAGACGAGAATGAATTTAGAAACTAGAGACTACTTAGAAAAGGACAAGAATTTGCTCGCATAAATCAGTGTCGCGGGCCAAAAGTGAGGTCTCTCCGCGAGGTCAGTGGTGAAAGAAATTAGATAGAATGATATTCTTCGCTGCGAAAAAGGGTAGCGGCTCTCCCTAAAGAGGGAAAGTTCCGAGTCTCGGCGGGGAACCGATCGGGGAGTCGTGAAAGCTCACTTCTTGAAGGACTCGGATCGAGCAATAATTCCGGCGCGATCCTTGATTGAGAAGTCTCACGGGGGGGGGGCTACTACTAAGATTGCCCGCAAATATTCCTTTCTACGGAAAGCGAATGAAAATCCCTATCGAAATCACCACCGAACAGCATGCGAAACAAGACTATGCGGTAAGCCCTGCCCTAGAGCGGGGGAACGAAGGCCTTTCCAGCGAGACACGAGGCCACTTATACTTCATCCGAACAGAAGGGGAAGATCGAACGAGACTAAGGGTGAAAATATATAGAGTGGGGGCAACCCAGGGAGGGTCGAAAAGACTTCCCAACCTCTTCTCGTTGACCGAAGGAAAAAAGTCTTATTCTCTGACAGGGAAGTTCATCTGGGCAGCAAAGGGAGGTGGAAGTCAGCTAATGGGGACGACGCGATTGGGCAGCTCTGATCCAGCGAATCATTAAAAAGAAGCAAGGGGTGAGTACTTAATATTACTGAAGGAACCCCTCACAAACGGGGGAAAAAACTTTTTCCAAAGAAAAAACAGGAAGGAAAACTCTAGGGCCGTGGGAAAAATAAGAGAGTCACTAGAGGAAAAGAACCGAAAGGGTATCATGAAAGGGTCAAAAAGGGAAATAGAGGTCAGGGCATGGAAGAGAGAAACCTTCCGCAGAAAGCATCAAACTTTCCTTGTTATAGGACTTGGTTGGCGCCATCGGTCTAGGCGCACGTAAAAGGGGGGGAAAGGGTTGAGGGGAGTGGCACCTCGGAATCCATGCGGACATCGGAGAAGGTCCTTCATATCAACTGGAGTATGGACACAGCGCAGCAGCGGGCTATCCGCCGCGCCTGAAAAAAAGAATCTGGAAGAGCATCCGCGGGAAGGAGGGGAGGGGACACCGGTTCTACTGAGCTTAGGGTAGGGAAAAGTAGGATGGCGTACCCACGGACGTAAAGGAGAATACAAGGCGCTGGCGGTAATGTGTTAGGGGTCAAGCCACAACATCTCGACAGAAAACCAACCTTCTTATAGATTATATTTTTAAAAAAGCGCACATGGAGATTCGAAAAGAGGGAGGGGGGGGGTACGGAAATAAGAAGGGGACTCAAATCTTGAATCCCGGAGCAAGGAAAATCCAAAGGCCTATAATTAACTAGGAGAATGCACTTCGGAAGAAGGGGGAACGGGGGCAGAAATCGACTTGAAAGTCAGGCGGAGAGAGACCTTTATCTACGAGGGTGGACAAAAGACTCTCAATAACGAAAAGGGCGCTCTGAAGATCGCGGGATCGCCCTAAAACTCGGCTCAATATGGAGGAAAAGTTCTTTGCGGACGACTGTTAGTAAGGGCATCTGAGCCTGGGAAAAGTTACAATTCTCAAGGGGGAGGGTTGGATATCCTCGAGACCAGGAACCACCGTCCGAAGAGCTATTGGTCCTGAATGGAAGGGGGCAAAACGACGAATTGATTCGTTTGGGGAAGGACGCGAGTAAGGGATGCAACGGCTTCGTGTGCGCTGAAGGAATAGACGCCCAAAAAAAGAAACTCTAGAGGACTGTGTCAAATCAAGTTGAGCTGGACGCACCGCTAAGGGAGTCCAGGATGAATGTTAAGAATGCAACGCATCTGTGGGGTCCAGGGGGCATTTGTCGCCATCTACTCAGGGGGTTTGGAGAGGTCACAGGGCATAAATAGGGTCAGCCATCAGCCGCGGAAGTTACCTACTGGTCTAGCTTTATAGATATTAGCGAAGCTGTTCCGGCCTGTCCAGGGGGGCTATAGCGTCGGAGGCGTCGACTCGGGGGAGGGGGGAAGAAGAGACTTCTTTGGTTCCAGACTTGTTCCTAGGTGGTGAGGGGGTTACGTGGAGGGGGTCGTTAGGAGAATAAAGAAGCTGAGGCTGGGGGAAAAAATCTTCCGGAACTGACTCTCGAGACTCGGCACTATCGGAGAGGGCGTACTATTCGGGGCCTATCTGGGGGGAAAAGAGAAAACATTTGCACGTCCGTAGAAGTATCGTAGATGACACCGGAAGACAGAAATGTCAGAAGTCGCGCTCGAGCAGTTAACTCTGAACGTTTGGCTGGAAATATAGCGAGAAGAATATCAAAAGAAATGACGGCTGCAGGGACGAAACCTAGAAGTAAAGCGCCAGGGAGAGTGTCTGCTAGCCTCGTTAAGGGCGAGGGGGTGGTTCGTAAAGGAAGGGAAAGGGACAGATCGCGGCGTCGTTTCCCCAGAATCACCTGGTTGAAGAAGATACACAAGAAGACGATCAGTAAAAAGGGGATTAGTTGACAAAAAGAAATCCATTGCGGGGGAACTATTTCATAACGGCTGCTACCCGTACTTTAATCTTAGAATCTTCTCCCCTCCGACATGAAAAGATCCCATGGGCAAAAAAAGCGGATCAACATCATTTCAGGCTTGGAAAAGGACCGAGGCGCGATTCACATTTTGACTCCCGCAGTGGACCTTCTTTATGTCGTGGGGACCTCTACACAACTGCCATGAGGGGTGGTTCTGAAGTGACTTTTAAAAAACAGGCTTTTTATGAATTTGTCTGTGGGATCCGAGGGACAGAGAGAACTGAAGGAGTACTCGGTGGCCGGGCTCGGCAGGTTAAGGGGGGAAAACGTGAAAAGAGACGCCAGGGTGTCTTCGGACCTTGTTCTCTTGGTCCATTCCGGGCATGGGGCTGGCATGCGGATAGTGGAGGAAGGCGACGAGAAAACAGTCGTGTATCGGACAAGAATGGCCTTTGGTCGTGGCATAGGGGGGGCACATGAAAGGGTCAGTTCAGGTCGGCGTTTTCAAGGCGAACTTTCCCTTCCTATTGAAAAGAGTCCTAAAGAGTCGGCAGACTCGCTAGGGCCTCAGCGTTCAGTCCTAAGAAGTAGGCTGATCGCTCAAGAAACTGCCGTTGGATCTGGTTCATCACCGATTTTTAAGAGGGGAGAAAAGCGAAATCGATTCTCTGTAACCTGGGAGCGATTCCCTGTCGAGTCCTCAGAACTTGCGGGATGTTCCCTTCAGAACGCCCTCCACCCCCTAAAGGGTGTTGAGGAAAGAAAACTCGGTCTCGAAGGGAAAATCCAGATTCCAAAAACCACAGGGAGAGGAAAAGGAAGTAGGTCGGCAGGAAGCATGCCTTGAAGAGAGCCCCTAATTTGGTGGGGGAAGGGGGAGGAAAGAGGCACGGCGGGCAAGCTCTCCGGATAAGAAAGGACCAGGTAGATTAAGGAGAAGAAGGGGGTCGGACATATCGAGGTTATCAGGTTCGTGCTCTCTCCTTAGGGTTTCCCAGAATCTAAGATAGAACTGCATTAATGAAAGAAAGATTAGGCACTCCATCTCTTAGTACGTCTACATCTCAGTAGGGAAGGTTTCCTTCAGGCGTTCTACAGACCCCGACACCTCCGCAAAATTCATGCTGCAATTCTGAAAATAGACCTGCTTGGAGTCTAATAATCAAAGGAGGAGACAGGAACAACTCCCGAGCAGACTGGCCATGCAAAAAGCTACTTCATAGATGACTTTCCGGCTACCAAGAGAGTAGGGGTTGTCTCTCTAAGGGGCAGTCACAAGTGCTCTCCACCTCGAGGAGTGCCGCCGGGAAATCGCGAAAGACACACGTAAGAGAGGTTAAACTGGGTTAAACGATACCCGGATCCTCAGGGAAGGGTGTCGAGTAGACACACGAAAAGCTCCCACCAGGGGAGTGGCGCAGGACTACTAGGGCCAGCGATGGGGGCAACAAGAAGGAAAAAACCGGAGGCGGGTTCCTCGCCTCACTGAAACTGCGCGTGTCGGGGAGCGACTGAACTTTTTGACTGAGAGGAAGGACCCGACCTGGGCGGGGCAGTGGGTCCCTCCTCGGAAATGTCGTCGCGTGTGTCTGGGGAGATTATTAACTATAAAAAGGGTTTAACAAAGGCTCCCTATGCGCACTCTGCCCTAAAAGGAGAAGCTAGGAGAGACTAGCTCGAAGAAGGGGGGGTCTGGTGATCATGGTCAGGTCTTACGCCGTTTAGTGCAAGAAAGGAAGCTGTTCCTGAAAGACTCGCCTGAGAGCGCAGAAGCAGATCGCAGTAACTGCGGGTCGCCAAGGGGCAAACGCTCGAAGGAAGCGCCACGGAGGGGTCACTTTCTATCGGAGTCAGAGTCGTGCAAGATAAAGAGAGAATCCTATATAAGCTGCATAACTCAAGACTCCTCTTTTATTGAAGAAAGACTCATCTCCCTTTGTAAATCGAACACCCCCTTATTCCGAAAGAATATTGACAGACGTCTATTCTCCAAAGCTCTCTATCTGAAGCAAGTACGTCTCTAGAAAGAGTCACGGAAGACGTACCTGAGAATATAGACAGATAGGTAGGAGAGATTTTTTCTTCAAGTATGGAATCTAAAGAAACCAAAGGCTTTCGTTCAGAAGTCTCTTACCGCTTTCCTGCGGGGAAATGCAATTCGACCACTGAAGACTCTGGAAGAGAAGGTCAGTCTGCGTCAAGACATGTTAGGACCCCTCTAGGGAAGTCTGATCCATCCAGGGACTGAAAGTCCTGAGGGAAAAAGAATTCTTCCTATATCCCTGCCAAAAGTCTGGGGGAAGATCCAAGAATCATTAAATACCGGAAAAAAAAGCTTTTTAAAGTGAGACTCTCGGGAATCCAACTTAAAGGTATATGGATCACTTTATGATCTCAGGGGAGTGTAACCGTCCTCAAAGAAAGGTACTCCCATAATGGATTAATTCACCGCTGTCTTGCTTAACCCGATCGAGCCGTAGCATGGAGGGCCCGCACATTCGGAACCGCTCGAATGAATACCTTGGAAAAAATCTGACTCTAGACTGAGAACGCCGATGCGTCATGGATAAAAACGATCGTCTGGATTTATGAAAACCGTTGCGCGGACGGGTTAATTTCAAAGGGGTCCTAGGTCGCCGTGACTGCAATAAATGTATCAGTAACTGGTAGGATGCTGTCATCAAAACTCAAAAACAAAAGTATTATAGAGAAAAAAAGGAGTTTGGTTGGATGAATCTACGCCAGAGGAAGGGAGCGGGTACATCAGGGGGGAAACACTCATCAAAGGAAAGGAACAATGTCCGCATCTGAAAGGGGGAATAAAAAGAAAATACTAGCGGAGAATGATTATCTATTTGGTCAGTTGCGTACTTGCCTCCTGGAGGAAATGGGGGGATTGGCATCGCCGGGTACGGGGAGCGCTTTCCTCATTTTAAGATAGGGAATCAGAGATCGACTTGCGCTCGAGTAGGTCAAAAAAGGGGATGCAGCGCAACAGAACGTGGAACTCGGAGAGGGTACTTAGTCCGCCCTGCGCTGATTGCCTAAAAAGTTCCATGATCAGTAGGGGGGGAGCTCGGAAGAGAAGGGCACCCGAACTTCCTACCAGAGGTGACGGCCGGGGATGAGCAAAAACTACCGGGGCGGTGCATGAGTTGGAGAAAAAGTCAGACGGCCAGATGAAGCTTAGTGGAAGACTACCGCGCGGAAGTGTCTCTCGCTCTTGGGGTCAAAAGTTATCGGGGAAAGATCCGTTCTGTCATCGCTGAACTGCACTGCCTTCATAATAAGGAACTCTGTGGAAAATGCTGGGATCGTCCTCTGTTGGTTCATTCCGGGATCTCTTGGGTGATCCATCCGTCAGAATTTGAGATGTCTTGGGGGGGAGGGGAGCTTTAGGGAAGTCTAGGTCCTCTGGGAGTCTCGGGACTATATTAAATCAATTCTTCTCACGAGAAAAGACGTAGAAAGAAGGAAGTACTTGGGCCTACTGTCAAAAATGGGCCTCGGGTGAGGTAGGTTTGACCTGGGTCCTGACTGGAGTCTGCAGAATTAGTTCATCAGTATCATTTTAGGAAGTCAGGATTATACTGGGGGCCAATAAATATTATGATGGAGCCGAAACTTCTTCGCTATAATGATAAAGTTCAGCCTTTCTAATGGGAGCTGTCAGTATCATTAAGAAAAAAACCATACATTGCATTATAATGGGCTAGCCGATCGACGGAGCTCTCTCAAGATTCTAGTCGAAGACAAACGATAGACCTTGACATCTATCCATGGAACGAACTGCGGGGGGCGGAAGCGCGCCTCCCCAGGGGTCTCTATTCCAGAGAGAAGGGGGTCTTCTGAAGAGATTCTGGGAAGCCGAAGGGCGCAAACGAAAGGCGGTCGGGGGGCACCGGGAAGGCGATAGGCTTCATCATCAAACCAGGGGGGGTTCATTGTAGAGACAAACGACATTGGGGGTAATTAGGAAAATAGCAACCATAGGTTACCAGGAAGGGCCGACGGCGACAATCGGGGACATTCGATCAGGAAGAAGGAAAGCATCATAATTGCGGGAGGTGGAAAAAAGGGGAACCAGACAGGGGTAAGCGGATGAACAACAGACTGAGGAGATCAGGGCCCAGTTGCCCACAAGCCGGGCGGCTGAGGCGAGGGGGTTTGAGGGAAACTCGGACACCTGAGTGGTCGGGAAAGGGGGGGGGACGCGTGAACCACCGGGCTCTGACGGGGGATACCCGAGTCAGACACGTAAATAGAGGTTAGGCGAGATAAGGGAAGAGGCTGCCCAGCCCGAGCTGGCTAGACGGACGCTTCCACTGCCAGGGCCTACAGGTTTCTCTCGTTATCACGCTTCTTCGCAGAAGGTGGGGATATAATGCACATCCGTTCTTAGGATCCCCCTAGGGGGGGGTCGACGGTCCTGATTTGTCGGGAAAAGGGGATAGGGAGAACCTGTCATATATAGAGATTTAAAAAACCGATGACCTTCTGGGGCTGGAAACTCAAATATTGGGGGACTCATCGGGGGGGGGAGCAATCTCTTGGTCGAGTAGTAGATGGTCGCTAAGTAGAAAATCCGATCGGACGATACTTATAAGGAGTCACGGACTAGGGATTCTATCCGCGGCAATGGAGGGCCTGGGGAGAGATAGATGAAAAGAGATCCAATTCCTGGGGGACTCAGACTTGTAAACAATCACACCATATGAGGAAGCGGATAAGTGTAAGAGCAGATCTCAGAAACAAACAACTTGAGAGAGGGATTGTCTATTTCGGCGGACCGAGATCGGGCCTGACACGTTATTGGTGTGCTCGGAGGGAGGAAATTCCAATTCCTGGAACTGAAGAAGATCCGTAGAGGAGGGGGGGGTTGGGGGGTGTGTTGAACTAGAACTGATCGGAGTCATATCCTCGTCGGTGAAGAAGACTCTTTAAATCAGTTCGAAAGTCTAACGGAAGTGCCCGTATCGAAACTCTCTCACAGCTATGGTCCGATGAGTGACACAACATGAGGACTGGTAAAGACACACTTGAGGAAGAGGTTGGGCCGCCATATGATCTACATGTCGCACCCCTCTGAGAGCGAATCAGCGGAATTCCCTCCCGCAAGTAAAAAAGAGGGCCCGTATTACGTGATGAAGGGGGGTCTTTCAAGGAGAGTTACCCGAAAGGTAAACAAAAACAGGTCTGGGAGACTTTCATTAGCTGGCCATAAAAGGAAAAAACGCAAGAGCTCGGTCAAGGCTCTAGGCTAAAGGGGGCCAGTCACCAGCTCATGACACCGAGTACTTTGATCGGTATCTGGGGCCGCGTAAGGCCAAAAAAGCAGCAGAACTGAAGGACTCTCCAGTCGAATTTCTGGGGGCGTATTTACTCAAAGCGCCTCCATCCTCCCCCAGGGTGAATGAGATTCGGGAAGGGTTCAGGCGCCATCTAACTTCATGGAAAGGCAGGGTGTCCAACCAGGGAACTGAGGATCATCTTGGAGGGGGGTCTAATGCGCACTGGGCACCTTAAGAAATTCAGGTTAGGGGATCAGATGTCCTTTGAAATGTTACATAATAGTTCTTCCGAGTTGGGCTCTTCAACGTGATTATTAACTCGGGTCTAAAGGTGAAAAAAAAAGGTGAAGGCACCTCTTCCGGTCGACAAAAGGGGGAGTCCCTTGGCTAGCGACGCATGCTTTCATTAAAAGCAGTTCTTAAAAGGGGGGGGGATATTTCGTTAAGAAAGAGAAAAGTACTCGCAACTTCTGAGGATCAAGTCCTAGGATGATCTCGAGAAGAGTAGACGCCTCGACAGGAGATCGCAGTTTTGTTTCAAAAGCTCCGCTCTTCGTCAACACGGGGGGGCAGTGATAGGCGTAGGGTAATGTGGGGACATAGACTTATCGTTAAGAGGGCGCTCGACGGACAACTGAGGCGGTAACCGTAAGAAAATCTTCTTCGACGACATCACGCAAGCGCCAGGAACCTCTGGGAAGAAACCCGAGGCATTAAGTCGGCAAAAGGGAGGCGTCTCCCAGACCTCTAGCGCCCAGCTTCGAGGCAAAGCAGGAACGAGAAGATCGCGAACGCAGACGCCCAGCGGAACGATGATTATGCGAGGAGGAATGGGCAACGAAACCGCGGGAGGGACGGGGGCGCCTGCGCGGCAAAAAGAAAGTAGAGCTGGTACCAGTGGACGTGAATGTGGCGAAGGGAGTTCAGGGGGTCATCGCCTGTTAGTTTCCACGGGAGTATTGATAATGAAGAGGGAGGGTCCCTGCAGCACACTCTGTTATACTGAAGAGGTACTGTCTCAACTGAAAGGACCTTAAACTGCTCTTCGGTACATCAGGGGGAAAAGACGCGTCTTCCCGTTTAAATATCATATAGGGGCAAGCCACAAGGTAGATCATGGAAAGGGTAGCAGGGATCTCAGTCGGGGAATAAGGCCCGTCGCAAAAGGGTCCCAGACTGAGGGGTCTGCCAGATGTCTGTATTGAAGACAGATCTCGGACAATGTAGCGTGAGGGGTGGGTCCACCTCGTAGGGGGAATCGGAAGAAGCGTGAGGATCACGTCTAGGGGCACGTCATCAATTGCTTCGACTCTCGCAGCCTAACCCATAGAGAAGGCAAACTCTCTTCTGGGCTTGAAAACTTTGGAGCGTGGACGCTTGATTTCACCAAGTCCGTGAGGGTGCGTTACAATTGCTCAGAGGTATAGAAGAACGGGCGTAATGATGCGGGTTATAACAGGAAATCTCAAACACAAACGTAGGTAGAGATGTTGCTGCGACGCAGAAAGCAGTTAGACTGAGCGACTGAAAGAAGTTGGGGAAGACCATCAACTGGTGAACACAAGTTGAAACCCGAACGGGGGAAGAAAGGAAAAGTCAGGGGGGCGAGAGAAAAAAAAAACAGGAGTATGTTTCTTATGCACGTCAGAAATCGGCGTGTTGGACCATCGGTCCGTCCGAAGGCGCTGCGCTTTCCGAAGTTCTCTACGAGGTGGGCCCTCAGGGCCTACTCTGGGGAGGGGAGGGAACTATCGCGGTGACTCCACTAAACCCCGGCATCTCACCTCACTGGAAGGGGAACGCGGTGGGGGGAAGACTTCCGAAATGTCTCGACGTTAAAAACCGTGAAGGGTTAGTCATTTTTCCTGGAGACTCAGTTCCCAGGCCGACGCGGAGTGTCACTAGGACGTCTGGAAAACCTCAGAGTTTCATCGGTCTAGGATACGGAAGTAAGATTCGTCTGAAATCGCGGGAGACTTGAAACGCAGTCTCTCGCCGCTACTCTCGGGTGGGTCAGGGTGGTATTGACAGACGTTCGACATAGCTGAAAGGGCAGGGGTCGGCATAAGGAAGCGGTGGTCCCGCATCGGCACCTGGGCGGAGGAGATCGCCATCGGGGCGGTGGCACTAAAACTGCAATTTCCGCTGGATGGAACTAGTTCGTCTTTATGCACTCTTGGTCACCGGCCTTGCGCGGCCGAGAGGGTCTGTTTACAATGCAGGAGCGCTCAGGCTGGGCGGGACAAGAAGAATCATTCGGGTCCGACGTCGTCAGTTGGGGGCTTTGGCGGAAAGGTACCGGCGTCAAGTCTTCTGCGAATAAATGGGTTAGGTGTACAAAGTAGAATCTTCGATCTTATAATAGGGTCCAAAATCTGGAGGATCGGAGGATCCTTCATGCGACGGGGGGGGGGATCCTATCCCTGGTCCGAAATTTGTCCCTGACCGTGAAGTTGGACACCATGAGGACATTGGCATAAATTGCGACTCAGCGCTCGTCTCACAAGAATTCTATATGAAGAAAAGAAGGGAAAGGGTCGAGATCAAGGTAATAGGGGAAGACGCGTTCGGCTCCAGATGGCTGGCTCTAACGAAAGAGTCTTGTCTCTAATGCGGGGGGTCTTCTCCTACCTGGTCCTATTTTGAAGGCGGAAGCGGGAGGGTCACTGGGGTAGAAGCAAATTCATCATCACAGGGTTAGGGAAAGGCGGACATCATGAAGTCTGATTTTGGAAACCCAGAAGTAAGAGAGGGAATAAGTGGCCTCGACGCAAAAATTCTTTGAGCAGCCCCTCCATTCATAAGACGGATTATGACCATGTGGACACCACGATAGAGGATTCGGCTTACCATCTCCGGCATCATTCCCCATGGGGGCAAACGCAGGTGGGGTGGGAGGGACTCGGGGGACACAAACTGTGGGATTTGCGATCGGCCGGAGGGGGGGGGGACTCGGAGGGGAGGGGGGGTGAAGCCCAACGAAGATGGAATTTCTAGCAATTAATAGGTGGCCCGGATAGTGCATGGGCGGACGGGGGAAATAGGCTGGGGGCCCGGGAGCGAACGTGCTCTTTGGCCCTATCCAACGTAGCCAAAGTAAGGGAAAACTTCCTGCTCGAGGAAACTAAAGTACGGCTGATCCAGAACTAAAAGCAGGCCGAGATTGGCCGAGGCGGGTAAATGGGGTCTTCTGAGTTGATACGGGGTGTCGCACCTTGCCGAATCCGTCCGGAGTCAACCGAGGGCCTACCTGGGGGACGCCGTACTCAAGAATTTGCATATACGGGTTCATCGAAAGGGCTTCTCTTCCTGCGAAAATTAACTTCCAGGAGTAGCAGAATTAGACTCAAACGAGATCTTTAAAGGGAGGCGCGAATCGATCAGCGTTACTCGTTCACGGAGATATAAGAGTTCCTACGTCAGCAGGGAAATTGTGAAATCTCTGTAAAGAATCCAGAAATCGTCTTCACATGCGGGGATCTCAGAACAGCCATCTGTACCTCAAAAACAACAAAGGGGGTATGCTGAAAATTTTCATGAGGTCAAGTCGACCGCATTGCATTTAACCGGGGGAAGGGGGGTCGCTATCGCGGGAGAGGGTCCACTTACTGAAAAACAAGAGAATCTATCGCTAAATAACAGAGTACTCTGAGAAAGCTCCATCGTTTCAATGATCGGTTAGCCAGTATATGTTCTAGAAAGTCCAGTAGGAAAGCGAATATGACAGCCTTCCGATGAAAAAATCAATTGAAACACCCTCGAGGATTACTTCGCCGAAGCAGGGGGGGACGTTTGACCTCTCCTTATCGGGGGGGGAGCCGACACCGCTCCCCGACCGAGAGGAATGCTGGAACTCACCCTCTAAGAGAGAAAAGGGGGTGCCGTAGGGCCTTCCCATCCGTTACATTGTACTAGAAGCCAGGGTCCATTTCGTAATAGTGGACAGGAGCGGGCGGGAGTTCAGAACTTCAGATCTGGCAGGGGCCAGATCTTAAAAAAATAAGGGGAGCACCTTCAGGGGGCTTTCCACCTCGAGGGGGCTAAAAAGGGACCATCGCGTAGGAGAAGCATTAACTCGTAGGTAACGAAGAATAGCCAGCCCCAAAGAGGGGGGTTGTCGGGGAAAAAACAAAGACGCCGCCGCCGGGGAGGTAAAACCAACTGGACTGGCCTTAACATTGGGACCATCCGCCCCGTTAATCTGGATCGAGGGGGTCAGATCCGACTTTCTGTGAGTGAAAGTCGAAACTAACTGCTCCCTTAGAAATCAAAGTCCAACAGGTTCTTGCGGTCCCTCCTCACGCGACATGGAAGGCAGGTGGTAATCGGCCGAGATTATGACGCCTATCGGAAGTTGTGAAAGAGAAAAACGCAGGAGCTTGCGCAAAGAAGCGAGAACCGGAGAAGCCCGCAGGCACGCGTCTAAGGGGACAGGGCGATGAGGAAAACCTTTTCGAGGTTCGTCTGCCATTATTGGCGATAAGCTCGAAGTCTGCTAGGAGGCTCTCAAAGGTGAGAAAAGAACGCGATCGCCTCATTCATGAAAAATTTACTGATGGGTGAAAGCTAGCTCGGATGTTCTCCACGGCGTGGGATCGGCGTAGGAGGGGGAGTCGCAAGACTAAGAGTGGCCGAATTCAAAAAGGGGACGAGACTGCCATCGGATAAAACCTCACACTTCAAAAGTAACAAAAAAGACCGAGATAAGTAAACCTCGAAAAAAGAACCCCCCGAGGAAGACCGATTGGGGCCCCGAAAAAAAAAAAAAAAAAAAAAAAAAAAAAAAAAAAAAAAAATAAGCGCTTCTCGTGATGCCCCATCTCGGAGAATCGGAAAGATCTATCCCTAGTTCCAACGAAACAGAAGACACGAAGAGCGTCAAATCAGGCATCTAGGGATGCGGAGAGGGGGGGGGCGGTAGAATGAAAAACTGAGAGAGCTGGCGAGGGAACTCTGCCTGCGGCAGGCGGGGGCCAGTGCTTCAGCAGATAAGTAGAGAAAATAAGTCCAGTTGCCCACCTCGAGGGCAGCGTATAAGCAAAGGCATAAAAGGGGCCACGAACCGTCATTGAAGCCGGTGGGGCGTCGATGAAAACAGGAAAGATTTTGTGCCCCAACGAAGATAACTCCTAGTCGTCCGGGGTTGAACGAGGCTCGCGGCAATCCCGGACTGGGGGCATAAGGGGGATCACTTTATTGCAAAAGCAGGTTTTAGCCTTCCGCCATAAAGAAGGGGGGACCCATAACAGGGGGTGGCACCGCTGTCGTGGGTCCCAAGCATATCTCAATTATCGTAGGGACGAGTTAACCTAGGGTCCGCGAACTGGAAAAAATCTCCTGAGAGTCAAAGACAAAAAACTTCTACTCTCAAGCCCGAAAAAACTATCTCAGTCTCGCATAAGGGGTGGAGGCTTTCTGCCCACGTTGGGGCTGGGTCAAGTTTGGGGACACCAGACAGTTAGCGAACAACTGAGGAGCAGATTTAGGGAGGCTTAATTGATTCTGGTAACCACAAAATATCTAAACAACACGTTCAAGAGAGAGATGTTGGGTAGAAAGAGAGGTAGCAGTCCCGTTATAAAGATGAGACAGTCGTGGTTGTAAAAACATGAAATCAAAGGGAAGGGGGGCCGCAACGCTCAAGAGTGGGAGAAGGGCCAAAGAAGGATGACGCCTAAGGATGGGGTTCGCGTGCTGAGTAGACGATGGAGAGCACATATCCGTTATCTCAAAGGAATCTGATGGAAGACGAAGGTGGTCCCTCAGAAATATCAAAGCGAGGGGGTACTATCTCGGTACTCCACCGGAATCCGTTAGGGATTGCTTCTTTTCGGTTGTAAGTCTTAACGTCTGAGAGGGGGACGGAAAAAAGTGAATCACGTCCATGGTTCATGGGGCGGGAAGAGATCACTCGATACCGGGAAAACAGACTAAGAGAAACTTCCCCTGAGTATTTCAAGATAGGGTGGAAGGATTGGGAAGTACGTCCTTTCTTCACGCGCGAAGTTTCTCTGCAGGGGAGTAGGCTCGCTAACCAACTGCAGTGGTCAAGCAAGATGAAACTCTAAAGCTTCGCAGAGTACGCACTTTCCCTCATAAGCAGGTGGCGTCTTCGCAAGGGAAACAGGGGAGGTTGGGTCATCTCCAGAAGAGTTTGCCAAAAATCCTCTCCGCTACTCGTCTTGGCGTCGTTATGTCGGTCCGCTTGAAAATAAAAAGGTCCTCGGCGGGTGATCTGGATGCACTTAGTGCGACCTGTCGGCTATCTTCTGGGGGCCTACTTTATGGTCGGGGGGTAGTTTTGTGCGTTTTCGTGGAGAGGGTATCTCTTCGGACTGGGATAAATCTGGCTTTTTACACAGCGTTTCCTCGGTCTACTTCGGAAAAGGTCTGGGACCTTTCAGGTACGGATCCGATCAGACAGAAAGGGCAATCATTAAATCTCCTATGTGGAAAAGGAGGTGGAGGTCGAGGCGATAATGTATAGGATCGGAAGATCACTCTTCTAGTGAGGCATAGAGATAATACCCTTGAGTCACAAGCATTACGAACTGAGGGGCCGAGGCCTCCATCCGAGGTCTTAGAAAAGGGGATACTTAAAATAGTCTTAACTTCGGAGTCTGTACAGGATTCGGTCTTTCGGCCAGTATTCAGATGGCTAATAATCACCGGTTTTGAGAAAACTACATCATTTATAAATATTTCACCCTCGGCCCTCATGGTCGTTTACCTAATGAAGAGAAAATCAATACCATGCTGAGAAGTCGTCCCCACGCATCAGACATAAGGGTCTGATGACCATTGGACACCTGCGACAGGAGTAAGTATCTGCGGGCTGTACAAGATGACGAGAAGTCCCATTGGACGGGAAGGCAGGGGGCGTCTGGAGTAGGTTGGGGTAAAAGTCAAATCCTTGCTCTGTTAGGGAAGGAGCCGTGAACAGCGCTTACGTTTTGCTCATCAAGTAAAAAGGGTCTCGCACTGAGGCAGGCCATCTTGCAGGTTCGGGACGTGCAAGAAAGAGACCGTAAATCAATTCCTGACCGTGGAGACTGCCAGCTCCGGAAATTGGCCCTTCTTTGCTCTGTAGAGGAAGAAGACTCCGGGTATCGGCCAGCACACACAAATCCTTGAATCTTACTTTTCATATAGATGGAAGGCTTTGCGGCGACGGAGTCTGGGGCGGAAACTGGGCCGGTAAGGAGAGGACCCTGAGGAGGCGGGGGCTTTCTGACATAGAGTCTATTGGTACACGGAGGACAATCTACGTTCCGCTTTTGGGAGTTATCTCTACGGGACAAAGGTGAGCGACCCTGTAATAAAAGGATATGGGTAAATTAAGGCAAAGAAGAGAAGAAATGGCTCGTCCTGGTCGCCTAGAGGGGGGGGAGATCGCGGTAAAGGGGAATCGGAACTTCTACACAAAGCCAGGGCCTTTTAAGCAGGAAAAGAAGACTACATCCTCCCTATCTCCTGAAAAAAAAAAAAACCTATTATTGAGGGGGATTCTTATTTCTTCTAGACGCTGAGGTAGTTTCCTCTCCAATGTTGGGTTAGGAGGTAAAGCGAGTAGGAATGTTCCAGGAAAAAACTCTGCGGGAAATACGTGAATCGCGACATACGAAATACTGAAAGAGAGTCGCGGAGAAAAGAGGCAAATCTACTGTATCTTTAATCGGACGCCGTGCAAGTGCGCGAACCACGCGTCACTTCGAGGCGAATGATTATGCTGGTACGACTCACCGACCATTGGACATGCGGTAGAAGTATCGCCATTAAAGCTAACTCGAAAAAAAAAAAAAAGAAAAAAATAATGACTGCCCTAAATCCTGGAAGCGGAAAAGAAGCCCTGTGTCCGGAGCCGTCTTATCAGTAAGCTAAACCCTATTCTCAAGGGAAGAGGGGGCGGTCAGGTATCTGGCCGAGTCTGTGGGGTCTCAAGGGGCAAGGTGCCTCGGCAGGAAGATGAAAGAGCTCGACCGAAGAGGAATAAACTTTGTCTTATGTGAATAGTAGCCACGATAGCAGTGAAACGGGAAGAAGTAGAGAAAACCTTCCCCGCCTCAGGAGTGTTAGTTTCCACAAAGTCCAATCCCGTCTGTTTTCGGCCAAGTCCTTCTGGGTCAGCCTCCTCGTGAAAAAAGACTTGAGCGTTTCTTGTGGTCCAAGTCAACCCTAATGGGGGTGCTTTTGAAGGATCTCTTCTACATCAGGGTCGCGTCGGGAAAGCATGTCCCGAAATCAAGGGGCATGGAGGGCCATGGATCGAGTTTGTAGCGTCCTGCAACCAATTATTTGACGAGAGATGGGAGGGGAAAGAGAAACGCTAACGACAGAGGGGGGAAAACCAGGCCTGAGATACTTCTAAGAATGAAAGGCCTCACGCCCTCTCAGAGATGAGGGATTCATCTCATCAGGTTATCAAAGAGGGTAGTTGATAAGAAAGGGATCTAGCGGATGAGGGCAGGGCTGAAGAAGGGAGAGCTCGAAAGTCTCCTCAATACCTTCTAATTGCGCGAATGGTGTCACCTCTAACGAGAGGGCTGCAAGGGACCCTTCTTGCAAGTCAAAGGGCTATCACTCAGTCTTCTTTAATAAGCAAAAATAGGGTCCTACTTCTAAGAGACTTGCTACGATGGGAGAGCTGTGCACCGAACTCCTATTTCAGCTCCAGACTCCTCTCAAAAGAATGGGGTCCCGAAGACCATCACCCCCTACGGAAAGAATGAGGAAAAAGGAAAAATAATCTCTTTCTCGATGGGGTAAGGAAATCAAGAGGAGCAAGGAAAATCCGTCGATCTAACTAAGGATTTCTCACCCAAAAACAAAACCCTCCAAAACAAAAAAAAAAAAAAAAAACAAACCACTGCCCTCTCTCGAAAAGAGGCCCACTTCCTGCATAAGAATCGGTAATAATCTCACCTGACTCCTCTTAAATTTGGGAATTATTTCTTCCTCAAACACGGAGGGGAGAGCGGAGACCCCCTCTTATCTTGGCCTCCTTCAAGTCCATCTTCCCCCCCCACAAACAAAAAAAAAAAACAAAAAAGAAAAAAAAAAAACCTTTCCCCCTCCAAGAAAAATACGAAACACCAAAAACCCCGCAAAAGCCCAACCACAATCTAATTCTCCCAAAGCTCTCTAGAAAATAATCTTTACCCAACTACATAACCAAGGGGGGGTCGGACTTGATAGAGAGAAAACCTCTTTCGGAATCTTAACAGGCTTAATTGATGGATTGATACACTTCTGTCTCTTTAAATCCGGTGGACCAAGAGCGTATCTAGCCAGTACCGGTCTCGAGAAAGAGGTTAAACGTGATAGATGCACGTATCTTCCAACAAAAAAAAAGGTTCGTTTTGCGAACGGCTCATACTCCGCGTCATTGAAATCTCGAGCTAGAGGCCTGAGGGGGTGATCATGATTGTCAAAGGATTAAATAGAGAGGAAAGCCCGTAAGAACAATAATTCCTCAAAGAAATCGCACAGCGGGTCGTGGCTTCAAAAAGCGAAGAGGGGGTAGATCTCAGATCGACAACGGGGAGAGGGAAACCGACACACGCTCAGGATCACGGCCGATGGCAAGTCACGGGCTTGAGAAAGCAGCAGCTAAAACCCTATCGTCTGCGAAGTCTGGCTTTCTGACGGGTAAAAAACTCTTGCGGACCTATATGGCAACGTCCTGTGGCGCGACTTCTCAGATTTAACAGATAGTGGAAATGCTGGGGCAGCCAA
>Ga0179593_1483570_pt1 | contig 18384 bp, 19 predicted proteins | sample CZODoug2_1_08_16_FD_185931 | JGI IMG/M metagenome (GOLD analysis project Ga0179593, IMG submission 185931) | Vadose zone soil fungal communities from Angelo Coast Range Reserve, California, USA - CZODoug2_1_08_16fungal (PacBio error correction) | ecosystem: Environmental > Terrestrial > Soil >...
CGGAAAAGAAGAAAAACAGCATAATCGAGGGACGGTTCGGATATCGAAAAATCATTCGTGGCAACACACGGGAAGGGAATCGAAACGAATCAGCCAACATCAAAAGCGTGCACATTTTGCGGGGGGAGGTGTGTGTGAGGTCAAAAACTGAACCAGCCCTAGTCAAACCTGGGTCAAGACAATGACGCGGTGTCAAGATCACTATAGGGGGGCAGAGTAAGATGGAAAAAAGTACCACCCAGAAAGGATAAGAGACCCAATAACCATTTGAAGCCGCAAGGTCAAAGCCCCAAAAAGTCCGCGATCTGAGGATCAAGAAAGGGGGAATCGATGGAAAGGAAAAGGGCATGAAAAAGGTCTCGTAGAAATGAAGGGGGAGTTGAAGAAAGGAAGTGTCGATGCAGGAACGACTGGCGGAAAACTGCGCGACTGCAGAACTTGACGTAGCCTCACAATCACATGAAAAGAAAACACTAAGATTACGAACAAAGTACAAGAAAACAGGGACCGCAAGTACCCTCCGGCAATCAAATTCAAAAAGAATTTCAAATCAGACCGTCCTGGACAATTGTAAAAGGAAAAGTACAAAAACCTGGGTCGCAACCCCCTTTCTGGAGTGGTACTCATTCCTTCGTAGACGGTGAAGAAGGAGGCGCTGAAAATCCAACCGTGCATCCCCAGGTTTGAACAACAGCCTAAAAGTTGCACGCGGCCCCAAGCACCTAGGTTCTGCAAGGGGGGGAGAACTGATCATGCAGAAAACCTCTCCAAAAAAAAAAAGGAGTGAGGGGGAGAGAGAGATGCAGGAATGTAGCTTTCGGGCCACTGAGGAAGGAATCCGTGGTGCGGCAAAAATGCAAGGAGGAAGAATCGTGGTTTTGTTCATTCATGGAAAGTTTGGAGGTTTGGAGCAGCCTCAATGACCTAGTCCGAACGGCCTGAAACTATGCCCATCGAAGCAAGTGGTAAGGGACCAGTTTGGGTCTTAACTGGTCTAGGGGGAAACACAAGGTAAAGAAGGATTCTGGGGGAGGAAAGAAAGGGAGGGGGGTTTTTAAGCAACGAGATTGGGTTGGAAGCACCTGTGGAATACTTGGGTTGAAGTAATCGTGAGGGAGTGGGATTACTTGGAGGAAAACTAATTGGTTATTCTACGTCGAGAAGAATGCAAGCTCAAAAACTTACTCGCGGGAGGAACGCCAACAATATTTCAGAAAAAAAGACAGAATGGGGGGGGAATGAGAGGAAATTACAGGCAGAGGCAGAGGGAGTTGAGATACGCTTACCTCGCCCCTGTTGGGGGAAGTTTAAGTCGCGCTTCAGGTGGATGGAGCGGCACAGGAAGTTGGATACCTCGGAGATGCCCCAACGTGAAAGGGAACCACGGCTGCTTGGTCTGGGCAAGGGATCAAAGTTCCGTGGCGGCGGTGCAGGGTGGGGGGGGGGAGACCCATCAATCGCGCTAGAAGGCCCGGGTATTGTTTCGGGTATTCAGAAGGACGAACAGAGAACGTACCGAACCATGAAGGCTTGATTGATTTTCGTAACCATAAAAGAAAAAGCAGGAAATTGAGCGGAAGGATGTTCTGTAATGCCAACGCAAAAACAGCAGAGAAAGGGAGGTCTTTAATCCGGGAAAAAGGGGCAGCAAGAGTGGGGGCGGGGTTGCGCCGGAAAAACTAGAAATGTGCAAGCAAAGATTTTGGGCTACAGGAAGGAGGACAAGAGCAGAGGTTTGGTGCATTGTCAGAAAAAGCCCTTGCCGGGGACAGAGTTCTCCACGGTAATCCAGGGGTGGGCGGGGCACTTGCAAAAAAATGAAAAGTAAGCTTGACGGGATCCCCTTGAAACACGTCTTTGCTGTTGTAGACCGGGGGTCTTACAACGGAACCAGGTTGAAGGGAGACAGCCTTAAGGAACCTGGGGATGCATAACGACGCTCAGAAACCATCACAATTCCATCAAACGGCCATCGCTGAGCCGGCTGCAAACATGCTTTACTGAAGGGGGATATTCATTCAACTCTCCGAGGGGGGGGGGGGGGGTCTGGGTTGTGGCTGAAGGCCGGTCACACCATGAACAAAAGGTTGGTTCATACTGGTTGAAGAAAAATTGAGGAAAAAAGGGTGAGTCTAAGGGAACACTGGGCATCGGGGAGCGGGAAAGGTCAGGATTTGTATGGATTACGTTTTCCACACTGGTCCGCCGTATAGGATATAGAGGAAAGGGTAAGTACAATTGGGGGTGGATGGGAGGGAAAAAAACGTATAGAAGTTCCCGCCATTGTCCCCAAGGAGAAAGCCTAACGCCAGCTAAGGAAACAAGTACCGGGAGAAAGCAAACCGGAAATATATATTACCTCAATTAGGAAAGATACAGATAGCAGGAAAGAAGTTAAGAACAAGTTACCACCGAGGATAAGTAACATTGTCGGCGGGGGGTTCTGGAATTACAAGAGAAAGTACAATTGGGTTGAGAGAAAGTTACTAAACAGTGAAATCTTGCGGAAGATGCGCGCGCAGAAAGGGGTAAGAAGACACCTGTGCTTAAAACAACCCGTGAAAGAAAAAGGTGAAACGCGTAAGTGGGAAGCCAATTTTCTTAAAACTTAGTTGAACTCTGGGCTACTATAAATGAGAAAGGACGGGGACAGGACACGTGTCAAAACCCATATCTGCCGTGCCAAAGTCTCAAGAAGGTGAAACAAGTTTAGTCGAAAATTAGAAACGCCGTCTGAAAAGGCGATCTCCAATCCGACCGATAAATAAAGGAAATGACGGATGCAGGTAGGACGAGTGTAGCAAACTGAGGAGGGGGGAGCTGGCAATAGGAGACCGGGGTGCTGCAGCTGGGAAAGCTGCAAAATAACCAGACGTGGGGAATAGGGCAAGCCCGCTGACTGAGAGATGCACTTCCTGGCACGAGGTGGAAAGTGGCTTGTAAAAGCGTTTGGAAACTATACATGGGAAGGGCAATGAAGAGCAGATCCCGCGAGAAAATGAAATAGAAGGTGGGAAGGAATGAAATAAACCTCCAGTAGGCGAATGATTAGGAGGTAAAAACTCTAATATTGCCTAAGAAAAGGGGAGCGGCACAACTCGATGGACAGTGTTCTTCTTATCTGCGAATAAGGTCCGCCGTATGCATGTAACAGGTGGGGGAAGGTTCGCATTCTTGACGTACGAAGGGGAGAGGTACCAAAAGTCTGGCCCTCAGAGCTTCACAACTCACGGGGGGGGGGGACGTTTAAAAAGGCCCGTGTAAAAGAAAATGCACGAAACTGAATGTAGTACCGCCGGATTCTTTGTTCAAAAGGGGAAACGGGGTTCCCTATAGGCGGACAATTTATAGGGGACTATAGTGCCTTGATGAGGGGCGGGTTTCGGGAGACCGTGGGGGAGGAACAACCGTGCTGGTGAACTACCCTCGCTAGAGGTGAGTCGGGGCCATCGGACTAACTTCTTAAGCGAAAAGAGGATCAGAAAGACTTGCAAGGAAATTAATGGCTACGACTTAACTGCTGACACTTGAGGGTCAACCGCAATAAAGAAAAGAAGTTGGCTTTCCATCAGGGGAAGGGGAAGAATCTCTACTTAAGTTTGGCCGTACGATGGAGAGGTGTGAGGGGTCCATTGGGCCGGGTTCCTCAAATTAATTATAGGATTCTTTGCCCATTCGTCTCCAGGGGTTAGGTGGGTTCCGAAAGTAACGAGAGTTGGGGCAGCTTCACGGAATGTTGAGCTACTTAAATCGAAACCGGAAACAGAGACCGAACTTTATTGAATAACATTGATTGGGACGATGATCTTGTTTACATAACAAGGAATGGGCTCCGGGAGAGCGTAAAAAGAAGGAGTGAAATCAGGGGACCTCCAAAAAGGGAACAACGTAAGGAAAACGACCGGCGGCCCAAAACAACTGTCGTCTGAGGAGGGTACGGGTACTGATCAAATGACGGTCGCCTGAGAAGAGTAACTGGAGACAAAATATCCAGTATAGCCCAACCCCAAAATATCGGACTTTGAAGAAATCATTGGGAAACGCAGCTCAGCTAAGGGGAAATATTTAAAAAAGATATTTGCCAGATTCACATTCCATTCAGGCAAAGCAAGAGATGGTAACTATTGTACTCCGTAACAAAAACAGGATTGGTCTGACAGAGTAATGGTTACTGGTGTCGATTATTTTTGAAACGAAAGTTATTTTAGGGGGAAAGGGTCTGGGGGGACCGAATGGTAAGTTAACCTGCGAGGTTGAAAGAATTGGCGCAAAGCGCAGAAAACCTTGCTACCCCCCACACAGTAGCATAAGATCTTGGGGGGGATCATTCGGCGTACAAGTAGCGTCCCAGAAAGTTCCTAGACGACAAACGATCGAAGGAATAGGAAAGAAAGATTTTTTAGGGCCGGGAGTTGTGCTGGTACTGCCAGACGAAGATAAACAGCTCTTGACAGTTCCACGGCGTTGAAAGAAAAGGTGAGTTTGGATCACCCAATTCAGAGGGGAGGGGTTTTGGGGGGGGGAAGGCTATCTGTTAACGCAGATGCGGTAAAGGGGCGACGGAGTTTTGTTTGGGCACGGGCCCGACTATGTGAAGGGTCTAGATTCAGAGGAAAGAAAAAAAGGGACGATTGGTTAAAGAGTTTATGACTTTACCTCAGGCCTTAAAAAAAAGGGGTGGGGAGGAGAGCCTGGACCTAGGATTGAGGGTCTTTGTGGCTGTGATGGTCCTGTCTGTCTAATGTGGGGAGGGGATGGTCCGGGCCTGGGGTGGATCGATCGAAAGTGAGAGGAGCTACGACAAGGTCTGTCAGTAACAAAGCTTGTGAGAAGGGGATAAACGCTCATCTCAACTCTCCCACGTGCGATTAAGGACCCCGTCGGGGAAAAGACGCTACAGAAAAAACACGTTCAAATACTAAAGTAGGTATGAAGGACATTGACTCAAACCGAATAACCAGTTCATAGGGGCAGGGGATGTGCATCGTCGATCAGCAAGAGGTGGTCAGGCATTTGCAAAGACAATGGGCAAGAATGAAAAATACAGGGGATTTCCCGAAGTTTTACAAAAGCGGGGATTGTTGTGAAAAGGTTGCAGAATATAAAGGGGCACTAATCATGCCCGGACGCGAGGAGGCTACTTCGACAAACTAGGGACCAGATGGGAAAAAGGACCAAAGCAAAGGAGGTTGCGCACAATGAGACCTGGGGACCGACAAAGCCTAAGATGTTCTGCTTACTTGACTTATCTGTAAATCAAAGGGGGGGGGAGTGGGGCATACTTAAAAACATTAAGGATTCTCCAGTCGCTCGGCGAGGGGGAAGGGAGAGAAGTGATCGGTTCACATTCATACGGGGAAATCTCATGTTGTTAGTTATTTGGTCGGCGTTCGGGCTGGAACCTCAAGTGACCAAGCGATTGTAAAGCCCTAAAAAGAAGCCGTGGTCAAGAGCCAGAAAAAAAACATAAACTTGAAAGTGGATTTGAAATCCCACGGAGGGTGGGAAGATGAGGGGTATGCACGTAAAAAAAAAAAAAACTAAAACTAGAAAACAAAAAACCGGTACTAAACCACCACGGAGTGAGGAGGAAAATATATCTTTTCAAGAAAGGCAAGAGGAGGGAGGGTTTTCAGGTTGGAAAGGAAAAAAAGGAGACACCTCCTGGGGAAAAGACTCAATGCAGAGGTAAAGGGGGAAAGGGGAGCCCAGCTTCAAAATGGGGAGTGGAAGGAAGTGGGGAGAAGGACGAAAATCACTACGAGAAAAAAAAATGAAAGTGGGAAAGAGACTTCTAAGCAATCTACCGATTGATATTGAACCTTCTTCATGGGAAAATATGGACAAGAAAAAAAGGCGGGGGGTTCCGCCAGACGTCAACCGCGGCTCAAGGACGCAGGGGGGGGAGCTCATGGTTCGCAGCAGGGGTTGCGCGGGTCGCTTTTGGAAGAGGAGGAAAGTTAGCACAACTCAGCGTTAAGCCTGGAAAGGAGAGGGGAACGGTGAATTCTTCGCGCCATTTAAAATAAGAGATCTTTTTCTGTGAAAAACCTAAAGGGAGAGAGAAGCCGGGGAGACTGGTTCTTCGAGTTCAGCCCATTGGCGAAATTAGGTTAACAATCTCTTTGGAGATTGACCAGGGGAGGAATCTTCACTTCTGACAGGGGGGGGGGCGCGAGAGGCGCATGTCTTAACTAAGATGGAAGGTGGAAGAACCTTTGGGGTAAAGCGATTCCTTGGTCAAAAGGGAAAAAGTCGGGTCCTTGGAAAGAGAAAAGTAGTGGGGAAGGGCAGGGCGTCTTCTGTAAGAAGCTCGAAAGGGGAAGCGGTGGTGGACTCTTAAGCTGCGCATGATACAGTCACGACAGAAAATAGAGAAAGAAAAATTAATAGACAGCCCTTAAAATACAAAAGAAAAAACACACAGCGCGATGCCATGTAATACAACCCTGGTTTGGGGGGGAACGAATCAAAATCTAAAGGGGAAAAATTGGCGAATTCACTTGAAAAGCCTACCTCACTCGGTAACAACTCCGCGCCTTGAAAAGATCCAGGGGCAGAACAAGACCTCCTACGTCTGAGCTGTGTTATAAAGCTCATCACGGGATCGGACAAAGAAGGGAAGTTGGTTAGACGGGGGGGGGGTCGGTCAGGCAGAGAGCAAAGAGAAAACTGCAACATTCAGATGGTAAATATGAGACATTTGATTCCCTTTTAGTGAAGCAGATGGTAGATAGGAAGGGGGGAGAAACACGACTACGCCACGGTGGGTCTTAGGAGTTGGGAATGAGAGGTGTCCGAATTGGGAGCAACCTCTGAAGCAAGGTGTAAAGCCCATAGGGAACCAATATCAAGCAATTCCAATTGGGAGCGGGAAAAATCAGAAGTAACACTTGGTACCAGGAAAAGGGCAAAGCGAGGTTCTGACGGAGACACTGCTCTTTAGAGACGAGCGATGTGCAAAACTCCTTCAGGGGGGATGGAACGAAATAAGGCTACGCTGGATCGCTCCGGGGAGGAGCTAGCGTTCAACTAGGATAATCGTTTCTTTTGAAGAGGGAGCTGGGATAAAGAGTGCGGTCGCGCAGTTGTAGAAGTCCTCGACGGGGAGAGGCGAAGGTTCGAAAGGGAGATCTGGGAGGAAAAAGTTTGGGACTTTACAGTCCTACCCGACCATGAAGAGGATCAGCAGAGGAGGAGGAAAAATCAGAAAGAAGTTAGGCAAAGAAAAACGTAGGGCGCCGTATGATCGGGTATAGAAAGTGAAAAAAGGGGACCCGATCAATCAAAACAAGAGAAGTGAGCGTAAAGACCGGGGGTCGGTCGCGAGCTTTTGCGACCCCAAAAGGAGGGCGCCGTTAAGACGCATGTCCGACAAGAAGACGAGAAGTGACGTGAAATGGGAAAAGAACACTCAGGCACGGCCTTCCACCGCCCCTCTACAGAGAGTGAGTGAACATTCATGCTTGAAAATCAAAAAAAGGACGTCAACAAAAAAACAAAACCCATAAAAAAAAAAAAAAAACGGAAATTGGGGTAATCCAAGGCTTACCGGCACAGGGGTGGAACAGTTGAAACGGTCCTCCACTGAATGTCCGGCCCGACGATTAATTTGGGCGAAGAGTAGTCGAAGAGGAGGGCGAAAGAATCGTATATACCGGGGCGTTACATTCTCAGCAATTGTGGAAAGCTCAACAGGGAGAAAGGACGCCGAAGCAGGGAACCTATACAGTTTGGTCCTAATGTTAAAGTGGGGAAGGGAAGTATCCGGGAAAAGGAACACTGCAAGGGGTCGTATTTTTGTGAAAGACGACACTCCACAAACTTCAACAACAAATGGGCTTTTGGGAGAAGAAATAAGGATGAATCGGGTCGTAACTAGTAAGCGCCGTCAAAAGGCTGGTGCAGTAACCGGTCAGGACAGCGAGGATGAAAAGGGACTCATAACGGTTGTGCCGCGCAGAAGATGAGGAAAGGGGATTTACAATTTTTTCGTTCGGGGACCATGGAAGCGAGATCTATATGCGGTGGAAGCTTATATTCAGGTATACCGGTGTGCAATAGTGGCTCTACGTGCTTCGTCCTTGGTAAGAGTGTCACCTTTAAAAGAAAATCGTGAGGGGAAATGAGCACAGTAATCGGCTTAACGGCATCAATTAGGAGGGGAGATGTGGAATTCTTAAATGAGGGAAGTCAAGGTAGGGTGTACCAGGCCAATCAGAAAACCGAGGAGAAACTCCGAAGGGCAGAACGAACCGCCGAAGGAGTTCGTGCGTTGGCAATTTCGCGGTCAACTTTGATAGAGGTTGCAGGACTGTCCTTGAGGAGACTTTCTAAAAAGACGAGGCCTTTATGGGGGGGGGGGGGGGGAGGTAACATTGGTCAATAGCATATGGAAAGTGCAGGTAAAACCGCAGCGAAAAAGTGGATTCAGAAGAAGGGGGCCGAAAAGGGGGTTGCAACACGGCTCATTAAAAGAGGGGTTACTTTTTCGGCAAGGGTGGGTTTGCAAGAGATTGGAAGAAACAAACGGCTCAGAGAATCAAGGTTCACGGGAGGAAAAAAATGATAGCTACACTTGGAAAAGGGAGTCAGTATAAAATGTCAACGCAGAACCGACGAACAAAGGAACGATGTTTGAGAGATTGGCACGCAAATGACTTCGGACCATCGTATGCTCCTCGAGTTCGGTAAGAGCTGGAGACCGGGCGGAGTTAAGAAAGGGGTGGTGAGTTCTGAGAAAAAAGGGAATAGAGCTCTGGGGACTAGGGCGGGAAATGGATAGAACGGTCTTAAACAAAAGCAGGGAGTAGGCAAACGGATAATTACGGAGGACCTTTTACTGAAGAAACGGGGACGGGGGGATCAAGGCCCACGATGCGGTCTCACAAAAAACAAAAAAAACCCCAAAAAAAAAAAAAAGGACTCACATTTTTCAAAAAAAAAGAGGGCAACAGGGCTGAAACGATCTCGGGGGTAAGACTGGGTTGGAAAAAGGAAGGAAACACCAAAAAAAAAAAACAAGGAAAGAGGTAGAAATAGCGACTAAAGAATGTTTGTCGACCATCAGTCGTTGCAAGGGGGGTTAACGGAGGGGGTGAGATCAAAGGGGGCCATCAATGAATTAATATCGCCCTGGTAGGAAATGTAAACAGGTCCCAATTGAAAACGCTAAAAAAGGCAGCAATATAAAGTGGGTAAAATAAAAGTTCTGTCAAGGGAAGGGTACAGCAGGAATGGGTCATAACTACTGCAAGAGGCAAGGGTTTTTGACAGACCAACACAGAAGCTATCCAGAGCTGTCAATCTTGTATGTTCGATTGCGGGTGCGGCTCGAAAACCTCCCCCACTAATCGGGCCTTAAACCAAAAAAAATCGGAAAACGGATTGTACAGATGCGTATCTGGAAGAAGTAAGGCGGGAAACAGAAAAACATTCAAAAACGAAAAGACCCTGTAGTCGACTGGGTTGTACATAAAATGGTCAACTTGGGTGAGGGAGTAAGAGGGGAAAAGGTTCCTCCGAAAGAAAAAAAAAAAAGATCATCGAATCCGGGGAGGAAGAAGGGAGGCGATGTACCGTTCTGGTCAGACAATAAAAACTGAAACCTGAGACACCTCAACTCCAACAAGACGGTGGAAAGAGGACCAATACAAATGTGTGTGGGAAAAAATCACCTCTGCTGTTGCCATCACGATGGCGCGTGAAAGAAAAACGAAAGCGGGACCGCCCTACAAAGTTTACAGCGAACGGAGGGCAAAAAAAGTTCCTGGGGGGAAAGAAAAGCGTAAAAGTTGGGGATGGGGGGAACCCTATGGCTCGAGAAGTGCAGCATGTACTCACAGGACATGGAGAGGAAGGACTGTGCGTTGGAGTTCAACTCCTGAGTCATCAGCTACTGAAGGAATGGGGAGCGAAGGAATAACTTTACGATCAGAAAAAGCACAGGGTCAAAGACCCTAGAGTCGTAAAACAAATTCCCGCACCAGGCGTCGCGCAAAAAAAGAGAGGGGCCATTGAAGCAATAAAAACAAAACTAACATCTAAAAAGACACCCAAGATCATAAGTGAAGGGGGAAAACAGGGGGGGGAACACTATGCCAAAAGGAAAAAATGGAGGACACAGCAAAATCGGAGGGGGGGGGACCTGATCAATTCAGGGTGAGAAGAAGGTTTCGAGTAGGTCGTCAAAGCCAAATGAGCAGGTGGAAAAAAAACCTTAGGCCTAAAGTTGTGAATCGGCAACCGATCCAAGAGTGGCAAGCGGACGAGGCTAACGCGATAAAAGGAAAGACCGGAGCTCAAAACAAAGGGAAGAGGAAAAGATAAGAGGCAGGGGAAGGATATCTGTATCCATATCCTCTTTCACCTGCCGGAGTGCTGGAAGAGGCCAACATTTTGCCGACGCGGTGGTGGTTTGAAAAAATGACGGATGACTGGTGGGGCTTTGGAGCACGGGAGGGGAATCGTCAACAAAGGAATCCGGGTACCACGAAAGAAGAGGCGGGTTATAGACCAGTTTTTTCCAAGTAAGATGAAACCGACCTGGGGAAGGATCGGGTGGTGAAAAAGGGTATTGTTGAGGGAACAAAATGGGAATCTCTGTGGATTTTCTAGGGGAAAAAAAGCTGGGGTGCGGGGGAACTGGGGGGACTTAATCTTAGTGATATGTGGTTAAAGTCGGGGTGGAGGAAGAAGTAACGTGCATTCAAGTCGGGGGGAAAGGAAAAGGCCAGCACGATTAATGCAAAAACTTCGAGGAACTCCACGCAGTGAACACCTAGAAGAAGGGTCGAGGTAACTGCTGGACATTCTCTACGGGCGGATCCAGGGCTGAAACTCCGCTTTGTGGGCGGGAACAGGAGAGGTGCCAATTTGGGAAGGAAGCTTCAGGGTTTAACGGCCAGCGCACGAGGAAGAACCAGCGGCTTAAAAAACACCGGTGTCTTGTTCGCGCGACACAAGGAGGGACGGGTTTATGCTCTCGGGGAATCTGGTGGGGGAGGCCAAAGGAATCGGGGATAAGGAAAGGGATGAAAGCACGTGTGTTAGAGGGTGTCTCGGTTACTGTCCACGCGGACTGGGCCGCCGAACACATTGAAGTTTGAGAGGGGAACGCTACGAGACTGGCTTGGAAAGGTGATGATGAAGGGATGGAGGAAGCGAAAGCCTGCGCCTAGAAGGAAAGAGTGAAGTAGGGAAGCTGAGTTTCCGCAAGGAATGAGTCGTGCGGGGCGGTGACGTCAAAGAAAAATACGGGCAGAATCAATCACGATGAAGTTTGGAGACTGATTAACGGTCTAACCACAGGGAGCCTAGGGCTTAAAGGGGGGGGGTTAGGAATATGAGCCTGGGGAAGGCGAGGCCGGTGGCAACTTGAAAAACGTTGTCTCTTGCAGAGGAACCACTCCCTGACCCTAAGTAAAGGTTCCCCTTGCAGTCGAAAGGGCTGGGCTGTGAGGGGGCCGGTCGCAAAACTAGGGAACAAAGATGTTGCGAAAGGTTCGGACCCGTCGGGAGGGGAGGGGAGGAGGTCGCCTACGCGCGACCACTGGCCCAGTCAAGAAAAAACGCGACAATATCTTCTCCAGGGAACATGCATTTCGGATAACTCTCACACCTCCCTCCTCTTTGTGCTCGGGGGGTGGTGGGGTGTGGAAGGAAGGGAATGTGGCCAGGAAGAACGAAACATTTGCAGAAAGTTTGGAGATGGCGGGGAATGGGAATGGGACGAGAGGACGGCATCTGGCAATATAAACCCTGTTAAAGGTCCTGTGGATTGAGCCCGCTTGGAAAACCGACAAAAAAGGTCACACACGCCCCCCCTGGATGAAAAAAGAGAATCGGGGGGAGGGACATGTGTTCAGTAGTAAAAAAGGGAGCAAGGGAGCAGTGATCCCCCGCGAAAGACCTGTAAAACTCCAAAACGTAAACTAAACGAGCAAGAGTTGGACTCGAGGCCTAGGCAGCAGATGATTACAAGCTGAGCGGTAGATGTAAGTGTAGGACGGAACTCCCGATGATGACGACGGACACACGATATTTGAAACATAGTCATTGTCGTCGGGTCAGGGAAAGGGGTGGACATCAGAGTGCAAGGGGGACATAATTCAGACCACTGAAAAGGTGCCGCGTGAACGCTTTGAAAACAGGGGAAAAGACACTAAACTGCAACAAAAAAAGGAAAGAACAGCTGGTGGACCCCATTCGGGAAAGTGGGGCATAAGCAAGACCGGGCCAAGAAGTTGCGAGACGATAAAGAAATACTCGCCGTGCAAACTCGTGGGGTTAACATAGAGCTATGTTCCACCCATGAAAAGGGAAAGAAGAATTATCCATGTTGGAGGACGCAGTCACGTCACGAGGAAATCCTGGAGAAGTCAATAAGACACAAGGGAATAGGCCTAAAAAGAAAAAGTGAAGGGGTGTGTTTCAAGCCGAGTTCATCTAGAGAAGGATTGTATGGCAAAGGACCTGAAGTGTAATTGGGGAAGCGAGCAAAAATCGCCGGATCTAATCTATTGCGAGAGGCAAGCAGGTACTTCTCACCCTGGACACGGAACCTGGCTGTATGGTCTGGAAGACACGGTGCGGACTAGAAAGGAAAGAATAGATATGCAAGATTCGACTGAGGGAGAATGCATATTTTGGGGAGGAAAATCAACCGCTGTACGGAAAAGAGAATACATGTGCTGCTAACTCAAAATCGCACGTCATTTCAGGATGAGACAAGTGTCATAGAGTGCTCACAGAAAAATGGATGGGGGGAAAAGGGGGGTGGAAATCGGGTCGCATATGGACGATCCTAAGCACTCGGTTGGTCATTTTTAATCACAACGGGACGCGGTACAGTATTATACCGGCTTCAAGACATGAGGAGTCAAGCCGCACCTGGGGGTGGACGGAAATTGGCTGGCCACTGTGGGGGGAAGTTCAAAAACGGAAAGGGAAATGACCGGTGTGCCTTTGGGTGGCGGGGGGCTAGACTTCCTCCCTTCACTTGACAGAAAAAGTGGAGGAAACTCATAAGAGGGAACGCGGGAACGTGATTACGGCGGAATTTTCACTGGTCTTGAGAAAACCGGCAGAAAAACTGAGAAGGACACACAGCAGAAAAGAAGTGGAAGTTCTCACAGAGGACATCGACCACAGACTTTGCGGAGAGAAACCCTCCAGGAAAACTGGGAAAAGGTCACGTAGTCAAATGGCAGCCAAACCACGTCAAATTCAGGAAACGGTTACTAATCACAAAGTTTTATGTAATAATTTTGGAGGTCAATCACTTGAGAAGGAACTATCCCTGGCAGTTGGGTGACTCAGATTGGGAGGCCTCGGGGACAGTTTCCTGAAATCGGGGGAGGAGGGATTCTGGGGCAAGGCGATGCACAATGAGCCCTTCACTGTGCAAAGCATTGGTTGAACGACAAAGAATCGCTTAATCAAGCGGGGGGGGGAAAGGGCTGAATACGGGTAAGGGTTTTATCTCAGGGGTCAGGAGCTATAAACGCGGCTCCTACAGTACATTAGGATGTGGGAACTTACTTTGCATGGGGGGGAGAGCAGGGGGGTCCAACGGCTGTCTAGGTGGAAAAGTACTAAGGGGAGGTTGAAATCGGTTCACTGGAAAAGTGGGACTAAAAACTAAAACGATTTAAATTCCTTTCTCTCTTACGATGGGGGAAGGAGGAGGTATCAGTTGAATCTCAAAACAGGGAGAAATGGAAGAATCTGAATCGAGTCCAAAAAAACGATCTGTCAGATGTGTTAGACGAAGGGGGTAAAAAGGCTGCTCAAGATCAGATAGTAAGAAAGAAAGAGAATGATGGCTTGGGGGAAAGGAAAAAGTAAAAATAGGGGAGCTACAAATCATAAGGATAGTCATTTGAAACCGTACCTAACCTGCTGAAAGGTGGCAGGAACGCGTATGGTGGGTAAGACTTTGTCTATTATGGAATCAATGGACTATTTTGGGGTATTCAGGGGGGGTGAAAGATGTTATCGGAAGGGGAAGGTCTATGTGCAGTGAAACCGAAGGCAATGCAGAATAAAAGAGAGACCAATCAGTTATCCAGCGTGGCTCAAGGGAACGACTCTCCAATGAAATGAACCACTCCAGCCTTAAGAGTTAGCTCGTGGGAAGAAAAAAAAGGGTTGCGGTGCGGTCTCTGGAGTTGAATAATGTATACTACAAAATCAGTGCAGTCCCATGGGGGGAGGGTGGAACAGGCACGTTTAGAGGGCTCTATTATCCGGAAAATACACGCTTTGTCGGGGGGGGGGGGTATGAGGAGGGTCCGTCAGAGACAAGGAGCTACTTTTTCTCTCACGAGCGTAGGGGGAAAGGGTCTTATCTAAGCTGAAAACAGGGAGTCGAAAATGGTTATGGATTGAGGAGGAAGGCACTCCGGGGGGCTAAAATGGGTTCAGTAAATGAGCTAGGAATCAATCTCTCGCAAACCTGTTTACTTGGGGGGTGGCCTGTGGATTTGTGGGAATGCTAGTAGTATGGGGGTATCGCGAAATGGGACTTAGAGGGGGGGGTGGGAAGAATTCGGGTAATGTGAGAGGCGACGGGAAAAGCAAAAGTAAAAAAGATGAGCAAAAATGTGAGTCCGCAGCGCAACGACTAAACTAAAGTGGAGTATTCCAGAAACCAGGGATCTGACAGGGGGGGGAAAACCATTACTAGCGCAAAAAAACATTGGGAGCAACGATATCGGGCATGGGGACACCGGACCGAAAACCACAGCAAAGAGAGCAGTGGAGGTCAATAATCAATAGAGTACGCCATGCTCAAAAAAGATGTGCGAAACGGGGATATCACCTAAACTTCAATAAAAAGACTACCCAGGGGGGGATTCGGCATTGTTGCACAAAGAAAAGAAGCTATAGAGAGAGGGTGAAAGGGGGAAGTTAGCGCACGAAACGCTTAAAGTCCTAATCAATCCTCTACCTTGACTCTCTATGTCGGGGGCTCCTTGCGAAAAAAAAAAAACTCAGTTACCCAAGCTACAACAGCCTACGGTGACGCCAATTTCGGGAAGGGGAAGCCAATCAATCAAGTCAGAAGAATAGGGCTAAAGGAAGAGGTTCCTTTAAAGCAGAATGGGGCCGGTGTCAGTGGTCAAACGGGGGGGAAAAGGAGAAGGGCCTATCGAGGTCATTGGAGGACAGTAAATCGGTCTGTTCTAACAAAAAAGAAGAAAAAAAACTGTCACTCGACGGGTTGGAGTAGGGGTCAGCTTCAAACAACTCCGAAAGCGCAAAGTGCTCAATCACGCGTGGGTACAGACGGATCGCGGATCACGACTGCCAAGTAAACGTGAAGTTGAAGGTAAAGCCAGTAGGTGGGAGGAGGATGAGAAAAAGGGAAAAAGATGACGTCACAAATAAATATATTGTCGGAGAGCTATCTCTGAAACAAAACTGACGGTGAGAAAAATAGATGGGTCTGGGCTCAAACACTCAAGAATTGGAGTTGGGGGAATGGGTGTACTGGGGGGACAAGTTCCACAGGGGGAAAACCCTACGTGGTTCTAAGGGTCAAACACTGGGCGGGGTGCATAGGGCCCAGTAGCATCTTGATCACTGATGAACTGTTCAGTGTTTATAGGGGGTTCTGAAAACTAGAAGGAGATACTGAAAAGATAAGAAATAAGGGACAGTTAAACGATCTGCATTCTGACCGATGGATAATAGGAGCCCTTCTTCAAAATGCAGTAGGGGGGAAAAAGAACAATTCTGCAAGGTTCCATCCCACGTCAAGAAAGATATATACGGAACGGGAGGATTTGTGAGGTAAGGAGAGAAGGGGGGAGGGCAACAAGAAGGGGGGGGGGCTTCGGGGCGCGTGGGTAAAGAGGAGGCGGATGAGCTATACCATTCCAGATCTAATGGAGGAGCGAGACGGGAACATTGCAGGACGCTAATCACACAGGGGTTGAATCGATCATCAGATATTGTCAGTAGGCACACACACTTCAGTCGAGCCATTGTCTACGTGGTAGTTGAACCGGCGGCGCACATGGGGTCTGCTGGGGGGGAAAAAGAGGGAGTCGTCGAGGGGACGGATCGGAAGTAGCAGTCTTAACAGGGGTTTCATTCGGAAGGGCCTCAAGGGTACTTAAGGGAGTAGAGCTTGGACTTGACTTACGGGGGGGGAAAGTCAAAACGTTCCTTGGGTGGACATGAACGAACATGCAGCGGTGCAATGAGAACCGCGTACCGAATTAGGCTCAAAGACTCGTCTGAAGCGAGGGGGGATGACCCAGAGCATGGGGGAAAGGGGACGTGGGGGTCAAGTCCCCAGAGTGTGCAGAGCAATCAACATCGACTTATGGCGAGACACGATCACGGCACCCATCAAAAAACGAAAGGCTAGAAAAATGGGAAAATATACAGTGATACAGAATAACAATCGCGAGTGGCCAGCTATACGCAACCCTGGTGTTCCTGTGCAAAAGGCGCTTTCAAGGGGGCAGCAACAAAAGAGTGATCCGTTGGCGAATGCTCATCAAGCATGTAGGCGAGACCACCCCCCTAACATAGGAGGGGGGGGCGAAAAAAAAATCGCGCGGTTGAGAATGCTTATCTACTAACCTAAGGTAAATAGACCACATAAAAACTCACAGGGGAACCCAGGGATAAAAACTAAAAGTGCACAAATTCGTAGGGGGGTAAAACGAGATACCCGGGTACCTGGGTTTTGATGCAGGCGAAGTCACATACGAACAGAACAAAAGCGCGGCTGTGACCGCGAGACAAGGATGCACTAGATTTCGACAGGAACGAAACTGGACTGGGGGTGCACTATTAATGGGAGGGGCGGAAATGCATCAAAAAACGAGAGGCCCTAAAATTTTGTTGGACCGCGTGATTGTGCAGACATGTAGCGCGGGAATGGTTTCCGAGTAGCAGGGAAAACGTAAGCTAAAGGGGAAAAATGTACTAGGAAGGGCACACGAATGAGACAAACGTAACGGTCCCGCAGAGGGTCGGGAGTTCGGCCTGACGTAAAAGCGCTTTTATGATCTCACGGCTAGGGGTGCGAACAGGGAGTTAAATGGGGGGGACAAAGGATAACCGCGAATCCTGACTAGATAGGGAGAGTCTTCACACTTGTAAACCGGTCGATAGTAAAACGAACATAGTACGTTTCTGGGGGAGGTACGTGGGGAGAGGCGAGAGACGCATTATGGGGCACGGAAGGGGGATCATCACTTTTTTTGGTAAGAATTCAATCTAAGTGCGGGGGAGTAGAGGAAGTAGTTTCGGTTCAACACCGGTGAAACTGGTGGGGGAAACAGTCGGAAGAGCCCCTCAGGAGGTGTCGGGACGAGACATAGGTTTAGTGGGGAAACAGACTCCAAAGTCATTTCTTCAACAACGTGAGGCGGAAGGGAGTAAAGCGTGCAGAGGAAATGGGAAAAAAGAATCTAAAAGGAAGAGAAACGGGGAACCACCGTGCTACGGAGATTTGTGTTATACCTCTCCAACGCCTTCTTCCAGGGGGGTGTGATACAAACCATCCCTGGCACCCTATGACGGAATTGCTTCCCACCGAAAAGAATACTCCTGGAGTCAAAAAAACCCCCGAAACTTCGATTAGGTCGCACTCACGCTGACTCGGCACACAAAAGTCGGTCAATTATTTTGCCATGAGACGTCACGTGGACAGCATTTCTGAGACCGGGCGGTGGCCTACTGGGGAAAGTTAAGCCAAGCTGGACGGCGAATATTTTCAGATGAAGGGACAGGAGTATGACTCTGGAGAAATCATACCGCTCCGAGCGCGGTCGCGGCATTCGGAACCGGTGTGCTCCTGTAGAAAGGGGAACTTTTCAGAAAGGACAACATACAAGCGGCAGGCAAGGGAGGTTCTCAACATCTCTTCTAAAGGGTGGACAGGGGAGCTCTCGGATAATCAGAATCTGACACAAAATTGTTGGTAAAGGGTTGAAAGACGAAACACTCCAATCGGCAACCAAGGGGGGGACTGGGAAGCCTCACTCCCAGGAAAGGGGAAACTTCTCCAGGCCCGAAAGCCATGTAAAAATGCGATAATTCAACCGGAAAGGCCGACCCCATCCTTTGAGAAATCATCCGGGGAAAAGAGTTGCCTCGAAGGAAAAGCGTTGGGGTCTAGTGACAGTTTTGGGCTACTGGACATTCTGACGGAGGTATAGGTAATGAAAGAAATATATTCGAGGAGGGGGAATCGGGTCTCGAGCTGAGTCTTGGAGCAATAGGGTACAAAAGTGGAGGACCCAAACAGAATGAAGTGTAAGTCAGGGAGAAAGTGTCTCAGAGGCGGCTCGCAGGTACTGCGGAGTACATGCATCTGAAAAGGGACATATGGGAGCGGTGCCAGCGAAAGACAATGTC
>Ga0179593_1814627_pt1 | contig 18383 bp, 30 predicted proteins | sample CZODoug2_1_08_16_FD_185931 | JGI IMG/M metagenome (GOLD analysis project Ga0179593, IMG submission 185931) | Vadose zone soil fungal communities from Angelo Coast Range Reserve, California, USA - CZODoug2_1_08_16fungal (PacBio error correction) | ecosystem: Environmental > Terrestrial > Soil >...
GGCGGTAGGTAAAGGACCAAGAAGGGAGAGCGTGTTGAAGCTCTCGGAGGTAGAAAAGCATTGGAAAAAAAGAATAGTTACTCGGGGGAAAAACTGAAGAAGAACGACAACACAAAACACACAACGAGAAAACAATCTTGGGGGGCGACCAGTATAAAGAAGGAAGGTTGGACGGATGAGCGAGAGTGGAAAAACTGGGGTCTGTCGAAAAAAAATTCCTTCTTACATGTTTCGAACGAAGCGCGAGGGTAGAATCCAAAGAATTATCATCACTGGGATTGGGGGCAACTAAAAATTTTGAGGGGGAGTTTCGATTAAAATGGAAAGTCCCCACTACCAAACCGAAGGGGCTGCCAAAGTTGCAAACAAAAGCCTCGCTAGGGGGGGAACACGAATCGCCGTGAGTGGAGGGGGGAGGTCAGGGGGGCGGGAGAAAGGCGGGGATAAAGCACTATTCCCAAATTGCAAAAGCCTCACAAGAGTGGAACACGCGGAGTGGGGGGGAGGAGCAAAAGGTTGCGTGCAAAAAATGAAAGGGGATTGAAAAGAAAAGAGAGAAGAGGCGAAGGGGGAAATACAAGCCGCGAGGGACCACCTCCAAAGCTGTACAGCTAAAGTCTATTAAAAGGAAAGTAAGAAGGTGTGAGGGCCGGCAGAGAGAATTTGCGCCAGACTGTTCTAAAGGCGGTCAGAAAAGGGAAAAACTGGGCCTTCATGGGGGGTAGGGTTACAAAGAAGAGGAAGGGAATGTGGGAAGGCTGAACCAGGGAAGGTGGGGGTCGGATCCAGGAAAACAAAAATAAAACTACCGGAAAGTAGATTAAAGAACAAGGATGACTCAGGGCAATAGAAAATCGGGTTGTTCTTAATAGAAACTTTCAGCCTAGGATCAATAGGGCTTGAGGAGTGGGGAAAGAAGATAGACTGGAAACTCTGTATTGTTTGGTGGGAAATGGAAAAAGCTCAGAAAACTGGGGGGAAGGGGGAAAACCAAAAGAACATCAGGAAGAAGTAACAGGCAGGTACTGTGTACCACGCGGGGACATGCTTGATATTGGGGTGGAGAAAGAAAACAAAAAAGGGGGGGGCGGCACCGTGACTATAAATTGCTAACAGAGAGAAACCCACGCTTTAGCAGGTTGAGAGGGGAAAAGAGGTTCAACAGGGCAGGAAGCTCGTGGGGGGTTTGGAATATTCCGGAAACGGGACGACTCATTGCCAAAGAAAAATGGGTTGGAACAGGCTGAAAAGGAGGGACGCAAGAAAAAAAGGGGGGAAAGGGAACGAACCCTCGCGCTCAAAGGGGGTTGAAGGTACATTCTGCGAGTTGTGCAAAACTGGGATCAGGAAAAAGCTGGAAAAAGCGGGGAAGCTTTGCAAGTGCGGGAACGAAAGAGGGCGGTTCATAAAACGAAAAACAAAAGGGGGCGGAGCAGGGGCAGGGAGGGGGCAAAACCAACTAAAGTCATTTCTGGAGGAAATCGGGGGTTAGGAAAGCTATTGGGGGGACAAAAAAGGAAATGCTTCATCCGTTAGTTCGAAAGGGAATCTCCAGACTGGGAGGGGGTGCAAGGAATCTAAAGCAGATATCGAAAAGGGATTCCTTCCAGGTTCGAACTAAAAAAAGTAAGCTGAAAACGCGAAGAACCGCTGAAAAGACCATGAGTCGGAAAAGGGGAAACGTAGGAGAAAAGAAAAGACTTTTAAAGGGACAGCGGGATTAAAAAAGAGGTTCCGAGAAACCCTAGACAAGGGAAAACCAAGAATCCATGAGGAAGGGAACTGAAAAAGAGATACCTAACCGAGGGCCGCTTAAAGGCGATCTAAAAAAATGTCCAACTTAGGAGAAACAAAATAAAGAAGAACTCGGAAAAGACCGGACGAAAGTGGACGCCCAGGGAAGATCGTACACCACTCATCGCGTAGAGGGGGACGCTTCAGACTGATCTCCCACATCTCTCTCCAAACGGGGAAAGAGGAAAAGGGGATGTGAGGGGGGGGGAGAGGGACGAGCAGCAGACAATAAGAAAGGGGAAAGGTGTTTCAAGAGGGGCGCTCGTGAGGCTTAAGTATCATCGAAGAGGGGAGGGGAAAGTGGGACTGTTAGATCGAAAGGGATTTTCGGGCAGCCTCTAAAACTGCCCAACTGGAGGGGGGGGGAAGTTTATCTCCTAGGGGAATAACTGAACGAAAGCAGGGGGGGTCAGGGGAAGGTGTGTCAGGGGGGGAGCGAAAGAAGACAAAGATGAAGGGAATAAGCAATGAAAGTGGACGGCTTGGCATCAGGGTTAAGTGAAAGGGGCAAACAAAAAGTTTGGGAAAGGAGGATGGAGAGGAAGGGGGGTCTCAGGGCGATTCGGGAGAAGAGGCAGGAGGGGGAAGGACATTAAGGACAAGGCTCAATGGTGCAAGGGGGAAAGAAACTAGGGGGGATCCTGGTAGAAGGTATCGTACAGAAGGGGCTCTTTGCTCAAAGGAAGGAGGGGGCCGGGGGGGGGGGGTGGGGGGGGGGGGGGTTGTGAAGGGAACTCGGGGGTTTTGAGGAGGGACTATCTTCTGATCAATTTGGAGTGACATGGCCATCTTCACCAGAAATAATGGGGGCTCTGGGGTCAAAAAGAATCAACGTACAAGAATAAAAAAGGGCGAAAAAAAAGAGAGCGAAAAAATTAATGACTGGGGAGGAAGAACCTCTTTTAGGTTTTCTGGGGTTCACGGCGAGCCCCTTCGGAAGTTTTACAGGAATTTGGGCATTGGGGGAAAGTCTTCGAAAGGGCAGACATAATTCCAAAGCCCTAAGGATTTCCTGAACGAAGGAAGTGGAACGGGAAAACTATCAAGAAGAAGGTGGGGGGAGGACAGCAGGAAAGAGTCAGTTGCGACGAAAAAAAAAGGGGCTGCGTGGAGAGAAAAATCCCTGGGAATCCGGGACTGGGACACTTAAAGGAAAAAAAAAATTTAAAGGTGAGTTCTCTATCAAGAGAGGATAGTGGGCGGAAATAAAGGGGCTATAGGAAGGGGGGGGGGGGGGGAATTCAGGAAACAAACCAAGGCCCAGTGAAAATCTTCATGAAACTCTGTGTAGGGGGAAGACGTGATATATAAGGAGGGGGCTGAAAGGAAAAGGGTAGCCCAAGGTCCATCAGGGAATAGCCCGAAAGGATATCAAGTTTAAGAAGCGGCGCGGTAGTTAGGGTGGAGGGGTATTAAGAAAAATTCCACCTTTTTGAACTTAAATTTCCCGGCCAGAAGAACACAAAATCAACCGGATCAAACGAATGCAGGGCGGAAAGAGCCAAGAAGCGGGCCAGAAAAGGAGCCAAAAAAGATAACTGTTTAGGGGGGGGGGGGAGGGGGAAGGGAAAGGAGCCCAGAGCCGATAGATCGTCACCGAGTTAGACATTGGGGCATGAGGGGAGGGACCATAGGAATAAGGAAAACGATGGACACTCAACCTCGTAACGAATCGAAACGTGTAAACCAATATCGATTTCAAAGGTGGTGTGGGGGAAAGGGGGGGGTGGGGGGGAGAAAGTGTTTCGAGGGCTCGGGGCGGCGAAAGAAAGAATCCAGGAGTCTCGAAAGGACGACATGATTTAAAAAACAGGGCTTTTTTTCGAATAACATTGGGGGAGATTCAAAAAAGAAAAGCATGAGAGGAACAGAGAAAGGTCACTAACTCACGAAACTCGCCTAAAGTCACAAGAGTTTAACAGCGATTCAAGAAAGGGTCATGGAAGGAACTATCTGAAAATGACTCTTCGGTTAACCATGAGCTTGTCCTCAGAAGGGATCTTCTCGGGCGTTGGGGAAAGGGGGGGGGAAGGGTGGGGGGAGCCTCATCTAGAGCAACCACCACCCCTAGGGGAAAGGAGGAAATGATTAAAAGATAAGGGGACCAGGGGCTATAGGTTCGGGGGAAAAAAGCTGAAAAGAAGAGGCACTAAGGGTACAAGGTGGGCGGAACCAGATCCTTACGCCGAAAGCTTTTTGGGAAGAAGGTGAGGTGAAGGGGTCGTAAGAAAGGGGGAAAAGAAAGGCGGGACTCCCCCCCCCAACAAAACCAAAAAACACCAACCAAAAAAAACCACAAAAAAAAAAAAACACGTTCTGGCTTCAGAGAAGCCCAGTTTAGCAGAATAGGTTAAGCTACAGGAAAAGTAAAACAGTGCAAGTGGCTGGGTTACGGAAAAAAAAAAAAACGCAAAACAAAAATAGATAACAAGGAGCCGTGAAATGCCACCTTTAAAAAAGCCGATCCTCGAAGGTTGTAAGGAAGGGCTGTGGAAATCGAGGAGAAATGCCGAAAGGAAGGCCTTCAAAATGCTAAATCTCTAGAAGAAGGGGGGGGGGAGGAAGGGGGAGGGCGAACAAGCGAAAGACCATCACCCGGGCCTAGGTTCCTGCAGGTCTGTGCAAAAGGATCTAACAAAAAAGGGGGAGGAGTCGGGGAAGAAGGGGGGGTGGAAGTTAGATCGGTAAATGGGGACGGAACAATGTTAATTTGAAGGATCACAAAACGAAAGAGGCGACGGGAGAAAAAAGGGAGTGGCGGGAGGGCTATCATAAAGAAGCGATCGTGGTCGAGAAGGTTTCTATGGAGCACAACCTAGGTCATAAAAAAGGTTAAAAGGTAAAAATGCCTGAAGGACGAAAAGGTAGGGGGGGGGGTGGGTGGCCCCTCAAAAAATACCCGGTTGTCTAATTTACGGAAAGAAAGGAAATCACTGGGGGACCCGAGATTGGGGGGACTGGGAACTGATACATGTGAGGGGGGGGAGGGAGGGGGGAAAGAACGCACACCTGGTTGTACGTAAAGGAGCTTTCGGAAATTCACCTATCTGGAAAAAAGGAGGACGGGGGAAAAGTGAGGACCGAGGCTCGCATTCGGGGGAAAAGATCCCTTTTGGGGGTAAGAGCGGTGAGGGGGTTGTATGTACTGAAACAAAAAGAAGGGGACACTTGCAGGGCCTGTTTTGAAATAGGCTGAAAGGTGGGGGAAGAAGCCAAGAAAAGAAAAAAATATTGGCGGGGGAAAGGAATCAAAGGGAAGCTGCAGCGACTGGAGTTGAAGACGGACTTGTGATTCTCAACCGATCAAAGGGAGAGTTGCAAGGGGAAGGCTGACTTCGCAGACGAAGCCTCACTTAAGAAAAACTGATAGTAAGAAACACAAAATCGTGAAGGGGGCAGAAAAAAAAAGGAAAAAACCACAAGTCAACCGGGGGAAAGGGAAAGTCTTTCCGGGGAAGGGGGGCCGCAGTCGTGGAAGCAAGGGAAGGCTGTCAGGTAGGGCGGATAAACTTTCAGGAAGCAGCATGGGGGACAAATTCTCCTTCAAACGTAGGAAAAGAGGGGCTCTTAAAAAAGTGGGCCTCCCAGGAGGAGTCTAGCCAAAGCGAAGAACGGAGCAAAGGACATGAACAATGACCAGGGTAAAATTCCATGTACTGCAAAGGGGACATTCAGAGGGGGATGAAAGGTGACCCCAAAAGAGGGGAACAAAGGCATAATGTCGGTCATGGCCTTCTGAAGGAATCCTAGGGTTCCAGTTGAAGTGGCTAAGAATTCGGAGGAACTGAAAATGGGTAAAAAAGACATAACTTCAAATAACACTTCAATGACAGGACTTCAAAAAAGGCTAGATCGTAAAGGATCTCAGTAGGGGGGAAGGGAACTGCAATCTCCAAAGGGGAAGCCGCCAACAACCACCTCTAGTGAAGGAAAGAGGGGGGTGCTGGAGAAAGCCCAAAGCGAGGTGAAGTCTGAAAATTCAGGGAGGCGGACAGTCCCGTTCAGCATGAACACGGGGGATAAACTGTGGTGCAAGGCGCTCAACCGACTTGGGAGGGTCTAACGGGAAGAAAATGACGTAGATCGCTAAAATAAATGCAAGTCTGTGAAAAAAAAGTGTTCATTCCCACTGGGAAGGGGAGTGGTAAAAAAAACAGGCCAATGCATCTCCCTAGGGAATGGGGGAAAAATCTTGTGTCGCGGCTTGATTGAAAGGACAAAAGGAACAGAAATTGGAAAGTGCGGGGTCTGCGAGGGGAAGTCTCTTTGGGCGAGGGGCTCGAGGAAAAACATAGCACTCTTTTCTCAGGAAAGGGGGATGAGAGATTGGGACTGACAACCATAAAAGGGGATTGATGAAGGGAATAAACTACGGCTTAACATTGGTCCAAAGAGGGACACCTAGAAAGTCAAGGCCTAAAGGAAGCTAGGGGAAAGGTTTGGGCGTTGTGGGGGTTGTAAAATAAGTTCAAAAACGGATGTATCGAGGGTCGTACGCGGATCGTGGGGGGGGGGAACGATACCGGGCTTGAAAGAAGCATGAAAAATGAAAAAAGGAGACGGCTAAAAGGACAGGGACTCTAAGGGACACGCACCTCCATACAAGGGGATGAGAAAACACCTTCTATGCGAAAGTCTCAAATACCTGTGACTATACACTTTGATTTTTAAAAATTGGCCGCGCACAAACGAGTGCGTTGAGCCTAGATTGGAAACAGGCAGGGGGTGGGCCCTGGTCTTCAAGGGAAGGAAATAGCACACCACACCGAAAGGAAAAACAAAGAAACTGGTCCGGCATGCCTGGGGCCGATCACTTCGAAAAAAAAAGCTGGTAGGGGTGGTAGCTTCTTGAGAGGAAAGGGGGAACGGGGAGGACCAACCCAGAGGATGTTAAGGACGGGGCAAAAAATTCTCAAAGGCATTAAAATCTGTCAAACCGTTCAGAAAGATAGGAAAGGAAAACAAACCGGTTTATAGGGGGGGGATAGGTTTGAAATCTAAGATACGACCCACCTTATGATGGGGGAAGAAAACCACTGCAGAGGAAACAAGAACAACCTTTCCCTGAAAAAATAGCAGGTTAGTGTGCAACCCCTCGAATCAAAGAGGATAGAAAAAAAGGGTAAAGGCGCCAAGAAAAGGGGAAGACCCCCGGATTGGCTGGAAAAAAAGAGGGATCGAAAAGGGATCAGAAATCGGAAAAGGAGGAAAATCGGCGGTGGTTGTGTGAAGGATTGCGCGGAGCAAGTTCCAACTGTGGGGCCCAAAAGGCCGAAGAAAAAACGCAGTGGGACGCAGAGGGGGGAAAACAGAAAATTGCTCTGCTTCCATAGAAAGGAGGAGACGAGGGAGAGGTGAGTTAATCGGAAGGTGATTCGGGGGGGGTTCCTTGGGTCCTCTAAGGGGGGTTCGCGAGGGAAACAGACGGGGAAAAGCGGGGTATCCTTTGGGGGGAAAAACATATTTAAATTTTAAAAGGGTCTGTTCAGTAAAAAAAGAAAAAGTAAGAAACCCGAGGAACAAGAGCGACGTGTACAAAACCCTATCTAAAGGGGGACGGGGGCCTTTGGGGGAGACCAGGAAGGGGGTGGAATTGTGGGGGGCTCGAGGGAACAGATAGGCAAAACATCGGGTGGAGAAAAGGGCAGGGGGGGGGGGGGGAAAATAACGTTGCTTTATTTTAGGCACTAAAGGGATGCGGAGTCAAAGAGGGGGAAGAGGGAAGTCCTCACTCGCGAAAGAGAAAAAACCACGACAGATATTTGTGAAAAAGCGAGAAGGGTAGGGACGGCTCCTCTTTTGGTCAAAGGGGGCGGCGTCTAGCGCATTTAAAAAAAAAAACCGACTCGCGCCGGCGGGAAACAGGAAAGAGGATTCCATTTGTCTCAAAAAACTAAAGAAAAAACCACAACTTCTTCAGGTAGTGTGAGATATAAGCATAATTGAAGGAAGGCCTAACAGAAAATCGATAGGGGAGGAGATCAATGGGCAGAAAAGATGAGGAGCTCTTTGTGAAAAAAAATGAGGAATGGAGAAACAAACCGAAAAAGAGAAGGGCTTTTGCACAATAGGGGAAAGGTAGGTTGCCGTGCGCGAATTGGGGGCTAAAGGGGGGGGTAACTACGCTTGCTTCGGGTGGAAAAATCAGGCTCGAAGGAAAGGGGCCATGTAAGGGGAAAATAAAGGGAGAACCTGATGTTAGCATCAAAGCATCCGGAATGAGGGGTTAACAAGTGCATGCGGCTGAATATGCGCTAATCTAAAGGGGGGCTTCGTGGGGGGGGCTTCCAGGCAGAAACAGGGGGGGGGGAGGAAGAAAAGTAAGGTTATTGGGGACGTAACATGTAGTAGGGGAAGTTAGGACAAAGCCTCAGCACCCATAACAGCAGGAGGAGAAATGATCTAACGGGAGGGGGGACGAACATTACTAGGGTGGGAAAGCTACAGAAAAAAGGAGAGAGTGTTGGGGGCAAAAAAAGAGTCTCAACCAGGAAGACGGCTTATGGAAAAGGCTTGTGACGGGGTACGCCCAAAACGACGGAAACGAAAAAAAGTAGAAAAGAGAATCGGCACGGAAGAAAAGAAGGAAGAACTGAAATAGATAAGAGAAAAAAGAAAACGGACGCGACAGGCCGAACAATTGGGGTCCAAGAGTGAGGAAAAGGGGAACGCCGCGGAGAAAATCCACAAACCAGAAAGGGGTCAGATAAGAACAGACCACACAAAGGAGGGCTAAGGGAAAGGGAAATTGCTTGGAGATGCGTAGCTGGCCTACAGAGGACACATCAAAGGGAAAGAGGCAATGTCGTGCGGAAGGCCCGGCGTGGTGGGGAAAAAGGGAATCTCGTGAAGAAATGCAAATGAAAGGTAGGGCTTGTTAGCCGGGGAAGATTGCACGCAAAGCCTGACACACAAAGACTTTCGGCAAGAAAAGAAATCCTATTTACGTTGAGTAGTGCACAGACGCTGGAAAAGGGGGGGGCACGGAGAGCTAAAGAAAAAAGAGTGAAAGGGGGAAAAAACTGGAAGGAAAGAGAAAGGCCCCTTGGGGGGTAGCGAGGAAAAGAATTATAACCGGATCTGGGTCCCGACAAGAAAGAGGGGGGGAGGAAAGTAAGGGGAGGAGGGTGCAAGGGGGAAATGCCGGCAAGGGAGGAGAAGGGCCTCTAGGAATGGTTTTTACTAGGAAGAATGGACAACTAGGATGAAACTACTACCGCCTCTTCGACGAGGGGAGGAAGGGGATCATTGGAAAAGAACATCTAAAATCGGGATGCAAAAAGAGATCCATAGAGGGCTCCTTGCGGGAAGTTAAGACCGGAAAACGATGGGGGAAAAGGGGGACCACAACTGTCCTGCGTCAGGGTGGAAACAAACCGGAATGTAGGGGGGGGAGGGTTACTTACCAGAGGAGGAACCCCGGCTAGAGGAGGGAAAGGACTGGGGCATGCAGGGAAGGACTCTGTATACCAGGAAGATTAAACCAAGCAAAAACAAGTCGCGGGGTGACAGCCAAGAAACAAGCCTTCTCGAGAAAAATAAAGAAAAAAAAATCTGTGCCAGAAAATCTGAATAAAAGGACGTCTTGGTGGGAACTCAGGGCATCGACGATGCTGGGTACGCGAGGGGTAACTGCACCTATAGGGACAGGGCCACTGCCAAGGGGTTTATTTCGGCTGGAAAAGTGGTACGTTACGGGAAAGAACTACAGAAAATAAAAGGAAGGAGGTGAAGAGAAAATTGCACAGACGGGGCAAACACCAAAAAACTCCGCGTGGTGGAGGGATGGGGATACTGGAGCAAGTACAGTGGAACTTCAAGATAAAGCAAGAGAGGAGGAAAAAATTACCAGGAGGGGGGGAGGGAACATCTGCGGAGGGAGAGGGGGGGGACTGTGCGAGACTTCTGGCAGCCACGACAAGGAAGAAAACGGTTTCAGCAACCCCAATAGTTCTCCGACAGGGAAGCCGAGATCAGATAAACAGAAATCTCATCTAGGGGGAAAGGAGAAAATGGGCCAAAAGGGGGGGAGGTGCAAGATAACCTCCAAAAAAAAAAAAATGGAAAATTACAGGCAGGTGCGCCCCATCGAACGAAAGAATTACTGAAAAAGAAAAGTTAGGAGCAAGCCAAGGGGGGGAAGGGGGAGTGGCCTCGGTGTGTGGGTGAAAGGGGGTTGACATACCAAAAGAAGGGAGAGTACGGAGACGTCATACACGTTGCCAATGACAGAACAAGAAAATGTGGCAAAAGGATCCTCCAGAGAGGTCCGACGTGGAAATGGAGAGAAGGCCAATGGAACAACGGATCATACAACAAGACGAGGAGATTCACAAGACGAATGAAATATCCGTTCAGACGGGAGAAAATGGGGCAGGCAAACTCTGTAGGCCAAAACAAAGGCAAGGTAAAGAGAAACTGGAAACGACAGGCTACCTCCTTAATGAAACCAATATGCAGAACCTGGAAGGGAAACGCATTGATCTACACGGGGAAAGGTACAATTAAGGTGTGATGTAGAAGGAGGAAATATGGGGGAGGGGGATGAACAAGCGGAGGGGGCACTGCAGGAAAAACAAGGAGAGATGCGAGGAAAAGGAAACGCGAAAAAGTCCTACATGGGGGAAAAAGGGGGGGAAAGAGCAAAACCAGTACAAACATACATACTACTAAGAACAGAAGAAGTTCGCAAAGAGAAAGGGGGAAGAACACAGAAGGGTTGGGGGCATCAAGGGGGAGGGAGGGTCCTGTAGTGCCAGAAACAGGGCTGAAGAGGGGGAAGGGCGACAGGTCGCATTGTGCGGGACGATGACCAAGAGCTTCAAGTCTAAAGACAAGGGAAAAAAAGATCTCACGGGGAAAGAACACCACACTGAAGGGAGACCGATAAGCGGGAGAGAAAAAAAAAGCTGAAAAAAGCCGAGAATCTGACAAAGGCGGCCAGAAGAGGACGCAAAAAGCAGGGGGGAGAACTACTTGCCAACTGCACCACGGGTACACTGGTGAATAAACGAGGAGAGAGAAGACACAACACAAAATAAAGGTAGATGAAATATCAAAAGGAAAAGGGGAATCCAGCACAGGGGGAAAAGAGAATTGTAGAAAAAGCGAGAAAGGAGCATCTATGAGGAAAGCTCTCCTAGTCTTACGGCAGAAGGGATGCGTGGTGAGGGTTCAGGCCCCAGGAACAGTCACAGACGAAGAAAAAGAAAGAAAGAGAAATCACGGGGGAGAAAACAGTTTACGGAGGGACAAAATCGCTTGTCAAGGGGGAATTTGGGTGACGAATGAAAAGGGAAAACTTAGAAATCGGAGGGACACGAGACGGGGGCATTTCTGATAGTTCGGACCTTCAAAAAGAAACGCAACAAGTGTAAGTGCGCAAAAAACAGCCGTGAAAGAAAATCGGGCGTGTAGAAGCGTATGTTGGCGGAAAAGAGCACAACCAAAAAAAGATATGAAACTGTGTAAAGGAGAAAGGGGGGATCTTGACGGAGGGGGGGGGTGACGCAAAGAGGAGAGACCAAATGAAGAGGGAAAAGCCAAAAAAGGTACAGGGCCTGAAGGACTGACACACAAGAGTGGCATCTGGATTAATACCGACAAACGGCAAAAAACTCGTACGAAGCAGGTAGAGCTGGGCTGTTAATAAGGGGGGAGGGGAAGAGGGGTCTGCACGCAGGGGAAAGTAGGGGGGGGGCGGGAGCTACGGCCAGGGATCAGGGCGACAGCCTGTCATAGACTCTGTTGGGTGTGCCGAGAGGGAAAAAGAAACGGGGGAGGAAGTGTGTCAAAAATGGGGACATGGGAGGAGAACAACGCTCAGAAGGGGGGGATAGGCAGACATTGATAGATCGTCCCTAGAAAACTTTTGCCACCAAAAGGGGGGAAACACGAGGACGGAAAGCCTACGAGGCCTTCTGAAACCTGAGCGGGGCTGGGGGTGGAATGGGGGCGTAGAATGTATGAATGGGGAAAAGGGCATGGGGGGGAGAAAAAGGGGGGCCCAATGAAATGGGGGGAGCCGCTAGCAGGAGAGACTTCGGAGACGCAACGTCTGCGAGGGAGAAGAAGAAAGCCAGGCAGCAAGGGGCGTCTGTGAATTACCACGACCAGGGGGGAAGTCCAAACAACCAGGAAGCAGGAAAAAAAACAGACGCAGGTGAAAATTACATATCTGGAAACACGCGCCGAAGAAAAAACGAAGGCATCACAGAATCGCCATCGAGCAAAAACAAAAAAGCGTGGGGGAGAGGAGGAAAAAAAGAGCTGGGCCCTGGGAGAAATAAGTAGAAGGGAAAAACCGTTAACAATGAAAGGAGGATACCTAGAAAATAGGGTATTTGGTGGTAGGGGCGTCAGGAAAGTAGAGGTATCACAAAAAGGGAGAAGAGGAAGTGAAGGTAGGGGTATCGGGGGAAGGGGGGGGAGTGGAAAGGGGGCATTGCCACACAAATCTGGAAACAAGGTGGGCATCACAGTGCGTATATACCGCAGAAAGAAAGGAGCTTAAGAAACTTTACGGAGGGGAACCAACGGAAGGAGGGGAGGGGGTCAGTCGCTCAAAACAAGCTAAAACTGGCCAGGGGGAAGCAATGTTTGATTAGATCACTACACCCTTTGGCGATGAGGGAAAAGGGACCGGGTGGGGGGGGGGGAGGACGTGAAAAAAGGAGGGAGCCCCTGTGTCGGAAGGAAGAGGGGATTAAAGAAGACAGGGGCTCACAGTCTCAAGGCCCTGAGACCCAAGTAGACGAGGTGGAAAAAAGAATGATGGGGAAGGGACGAAAAAATAGGGGAAGATGAAAGAGTTTGAGAAAAGCGGTTGACAAAGCGGACGTGGTGGCTCTCCTCCTCAGGTAGGAAAAGATGAAAGGAATCTTCAACACCGGGCGAAAAAAGAAGAAGCCCGTCCGAAGACTGCATTGTCCAGTGAAAATCAAAAGAGGTGGGTTCAAATCGAGGGTGAAATGGGTATCAAAAGTCAAGCGAAAGTGAAACCGGCAAATTAAACGAGGAGAAAAGTGGCTTGTGAAGGAGGCTCCCCTCATAGAAGGGAACGGAGTTCCGGGCGGCGAGCATCGTCAAATCGCAGAGGAAAGGGAATGTCTCAGAGAACGGGAGGGGGGAGGGTAAAAGAAGAGGGGAAAAAGAGAATCGGGGGAAAAAGGGAAAGGGACAGAAGGGAAGTCTTGGGTACAGGGAAAGGTGTGCATGGAGGGGGAACGCTCCACTTCCACAACAAGGCCTATCAGATATGGGTGAACGTGCAAAAAAAAGGTACACTCTGAAGGCAGCAAGTGAAAAAGGGGGGCGGAAAAGAGAGGGAAACCAAAGGACGACACCGAGTTAAAGCCGCGATGTCAAGAGAAAAAGTGGAAGGGGGAGGGGGAATCCAAGAAAGCGGGGAACGGCAAAGGGGGACTGCGATAGCCGGGACAGCTTCAGGAAAGCATCTAGTGGAAGGACAGAGGGGGGGACACTGTAGTGGCGTGCTACGAAGAAGCCGAAGGAAAGGAATAGTGGGGCAAGTTGTATCGGCACCAAGGGGGGGGACGAAGCGAATTGAAATTAGAGACGAATACACGGAAGTAGCCACATAAAATCTTGAAGGGAAAGGAGGGGAAAAAGCGGGGTAATGGAGGGGGGAAAGGGGAGGGAAAAGGAAAGGGGGAGAGATACAGAAAACGACACGCATTAAAGTCAAACACGAAGAACGGGGAATGTGACAGGGCGTCAGAACGCGTGTTCAAGGAAGAATAAAATAGGTGGGGGAAGAGGGAAGGAAAAGGTAGCGGGAAGGTGCGTGGGGGGCCAGGTTTAAAGAGGGGTCAAAGGGTTATGGTGCGTCAAAAAACAGGACCGGCTTGCTATGACGTTTGGGGTCTCTAGGGCGGAGGATTCTCATGAAGAGGAGCTAGGAAAAAAAAAAATTTGGAGAAGCAAGGGCCATAGTGCGTTGTGGTTCGAAACAAGAAGGAGCCCAAAAAAGAAAGGTGCAGGTGCCTAAACATTCGGGGGGGGGAAAAAGAGGATTCAATTGAATGGAGCTAAAAAGTTTGTGCGCAGATCGGCTGTGGTTGCCTGTATTAACAAAGAAGAAGATGACACCGGGGGGGCGAACAAAGAAAAGGAAAGAGGAAATTCCACGAGGAAAAGAGAGGCACGCACCGGGAGAACGCGGCAACCTACGGGAGGAGGGGGGTTGGAAGGGTGTTAAACATACACTGCTCATCTTATATCAAATGAAAGGGGGCAGGGAGGAGAGGGTGACATGTGGGGGGAGAATCGGTTGGGTGGGGAAAAGGCGAAATAGGGTGAAGCTTTTAATTAATAACCATCTCGAACGTGGAGTCTCATCCACTCAGAGGAAAGCTATTGTGTAGCGCAAGGGGTCAATGCTCCGAAAGGGAGGGGGGTGGTCGCGGAAGAGGGGGGAGGCGAAAAGAGCGTGTATAGAGACTCATCTCTTTAAGGAAGGGAAGAAAAAAAAGCTGAGACAGACATGGGAAGTAAGACAGTGGAGGAGCAAGGAGACGATCAAAAAGTGCAGGGAGAAAAAAGAACGCGGGGAAAAAAGGGGGGAATTGTCGGAAGAAAGGGAGGCGAGACCGATAAAGGCCGTGGTCGAAAAGCTCAAATAAGGGCAGTAACCCCGCGATACAACCTAAAAGTAATAACCTTTTATCGTCTGACGGGCATAGGCTGGAGGAAACCAACGTGTTGCTGGGAGGAGGCTGGCAGAAAAAGGGAGGAAAAAAGGGAATGGACCAAAAAGAATAAAAATGTGGGAATAACGTAGGTGTGTAACGCAAAATCGGCATCGGAAAAACTGGACACTCGCCAAGAAAAAAAAAGAAGCACGTGTACCAGGAGTTAAAAACTGAGGAGAAAGATCACAGGGGTGGGGAGGCGGGCCAGCGGGAGGAAGCGGGCGTAATTGGGAGGGGGGGAATTTTATAAAACAGGGAGAACCTCCAAACAAGACGGTGTACCGGCTGTACTTCAACTTGGCCGGGGCGGCGGGGTGCGCAATCAGGGGGAAAGAAAGGAAACGAGACAAGAGGAAGGGCTAATCCACGGACGGAGGAAGAAGGGGCGAGAAGTAACGCCTAAACAACAAGTGAGAGGGTTAGGGAAAAGAGGGGGGAAGCACGAGGCCGTACCGTGCAGCGACATCGGGGGTGAAGCGGGAAAAAAAAGGGGAAATGCGAAAGAGGGGACCGAAGAAAGAAAAGGCCAAACGAGAAAAATACGCCAGGAATAAACTCGAGGGCAAGAAAAAACAAGGGGTAAAACCAGGCAACGGCATGCACAGGCGGGAGAGCACCGAACCTCTGGAAGAAGGGAAAAAAAACGAAGGAAGTGCCCAGACAACAAAAGAGGAGGCGCCGTCGTCGACTGGGTGTTGTCCGAGGGAGGAACTTCAGCACACACTGATCACCGGGGGACAAAAAAAAAGTTGTGCCACAGGGAGGAGCTACGGGAGGGGACTAAAAAGCCGAGCAGGAAACGCCCCGCAGCCTTGTCTGGAGAGTCGAAACCGTCAATCGTAAAATCGCGAGGACAGGAAGGTATTAAGGGGAGAGCCGATAAAAAAGGGGACGCGGGGGGGTCTTTATGGCGAGGGGGGAGGCATGGCACTAAAAGCATAAAAACCAACAACGAAAATTGCAAAAAAGGGAAGATTCCGAAGGAATAATATGAGATTGAAAGGGGGGGGACTGAAAAGCAAAGGGAAAAAAAAAGGGCAAAGGAAGACTCCAGAAGCGTGGCTAAAAAAGCGTAAAAGCTGAACGGCGTGTGACGGAGTAATGGGTTGGGAGGGGACATGGGGGGGAAGAAGGGGACCAGGGGAATTATGTGACCCACAGCGCGAAAGGTGTTCGAATCCGACTGTCCAGGTAAAACCGGGGGGAATAAAATCAAGCGTGCAAGAATAGGGCTACGAGGAGAAGAAGGCAAGGCCAAAGGGATATCGGGCTACGAGGGGGGGGGGGGGGGGATTGTGAAAAATCTACTCCTGTGGGGAGGGAGGGGTTCAATACGTGGTGTCCGACCGAATCCCCTCCGAAAAAAAAGAAGGGGCGAGGGGGGGAAGGAGAGAGGAACGGGGGATAAAAAACAGGTGGGAAAAAAGAGGAATGTATATCCGAACGGTGTCCTAGAGGAGTGTGTGGCGCAGAGGATTTAGGGTTTGGAAGGTGTCACTGTAGTGTAAGGGGGAGGACCAAGTCACGGAGGGTCATAGAGGGAAGAAGTGAACTATGCAGTAAATCACAGGAATCCACGCGAAGTAAAAAAGACTTACCTATGATAAAGAAAACATTCTCGCTATTAATAGCTCGGGGGAAAAGAGAAGGGGTGCCCTCACAGACATAGGCGGTGGCTACCGTACGTGGAGAAATAAGGGCACTCCCACCCTAGTGTTGGGGGACGTACATGAGAGGGCGGTCGGGGGGGGATACGGGTGCTAGGGTCGGGATCTCGTGCGCAATGAAAACAAGCTTTGTCGATAGCAGTCCTTGATCTTACGTCTAGGATTTAAAAGAGTTAGAATCAGAAAAGAAGAGCTTTGTTTAAGTATGGGGAAGGAAAAGGAAAAAGAATCGGCATCGCAACAAAGAGCATGAACGGAAAGGTACCAAAGTTGCTGGATTTTCTAGCAAAGGTGGGGCACGACAATATGCTTCTAAAAGGTGTCGAAAGGGCGAAACTGGTTAACTCGAGGGGGGAAACAGGCTGAACAAAAGGGGAGAAAGGGAAGAGGCGTCAAGAAGGCACCGTCGACAGGGGTAGAAAAAAGACTGCGTGAGAAGTTAGAAAAGAAGTTTTAGACTGGCCATGTAACAATCGTTTGGACCGAAAAAGGAAGGGGGGAGAATGGATCCACGCTCAGGAAGAGAAAGAGGTCGCCAGGGTGAAAAGAAGAAATGTCGTCTGGGGGGGAAAAAAGTTACGATGCAGAGAATGGCTGCGGTAAAAAAGCCTCAATTTCTGTGAGAATGAGAACGGGCCAGCGAGAAGCGATTGTGGAATATCGATCAAAGGGGGCAATCGTACAAATAACGAAAAGGGAGGTAAGAGGGAAGATGGGACTACATGAAAGGACCAACTCTGGGTGGAAAACTTTCGGTCGGAATTGAGGGGAGGAACTTCCCGGGCGAGCACTGCTCATCTGCCTGCCAGCAGCGAAGAGGAGAGATACAAACGAACGGGCAAGTTTTAAGTGAGGGAGGAAAATACAAAACAAAAAAAGGGACGAAAATACAAACAAAGACTATCCCACGCAGGAGGGGGGGGTTGGATGGGCAAGTCGTGAGCCGGCAGGCAGGGTGACACGGGTGAGAACCGTAAGACAAGAGTACTAGGGCATTTGAGGGGAGGAAGGGGGGGGCGCTAAATGGCGGAAAAAAAAAGAAGTATGGCGCACGCGAAGCTTTTGCTGTGAGAACGAAAGGGAGGGTGAGTATGGACAAGAAGAAAACGGAACAGAGGCTCGTCTGTGCGGAACCAGCCGCCACACTTGTCCCGTCGGGAAGGAAAACGTTGGAAAATTACAAAAAAGATCCAAAAAAAAAGTTCACAACTAAAAGAGGCGGTAAGTAACCGCCTACTAAGCCGCAAGGGGGGGAGAAAGAGGGGAGGGAAAAAGGCCGTTAAGCAGGGAGGGGATCCTTATCGTGGCAGGAGAAGTAGCGGCACTAAGGAAAAAGAATGATAGAGGGGCGTTCAGTAAAGCATGGAGCATCTATGCGTTCACGCGCCCAAGTGGCCCGGACAGGGGGGGCTTCACTGGGAAAGGAATCGGAGACAGGCCCCAACTAGGGAGAGAGGAGGAAAGAGAGGGGCACAGTAAATACAACTGCGTGAAAATGACAATGACTTCAGTGGCCCACTGAAGTTCCAAACGAAGCGGGAGTCGGATGGGGCCAATCAAAAAAATTCATTATCACGAAGGGGAAGATCTGGCTGGGGAGGAGGGCAGAGAAACGGTCACTAAAAGCGAATCTAGCGAAAGGGACAGAAAGTACATCAAAAGAAGCTTCAGGTTGGCTCACAGTTCCTCGAGGAGGAATGACAGACTCATGAGAAAAGGGAGTGCTATCGAGAAGAAAGGAATCGCGAAGGCAGAAGAAAAGAGAGATAGACGATGCTGGGAGGGTTCAGATCGGTTCGGGAGGCGGAATACTACGTGATCACTATTGAGGGGAAAGGGGGAGCCCGGGGTCAGGGATGGAAAGAATGTGGGGAGGGAGATCAGGATCCAAGCGTAAAGGATGGTATGCTCTAAGGGGCCGAGAGCCGTGGCCAGGAAAGGAGCGCCAGGCTCATGGGGGGAGGTGGGTGTGGGGGTTCGAAGGAGAGGGTTCCAAAGTGAGCGTAAATAGTCACGGGCTAAAGGGTTGACTAGTCTTGGGGGTTGCAGCCGAAGAGGCAGCGGGAAAAAAATGGGGAGGGGGGAGACAACGTGAGAAGGGGAAAAGAGTGAGCGAAGAAAAGCAAAGGGAGGGTGAGCGAGGGCAGATTGGGACACTAAAAAGAGAAATACACCGTGTCAGCTGGGGGGGGTGGGTTAGGGGGGGGAG
>Ga0179593_1482571_pt1 | contig 18382 bp, 24 predicted proteins | sample CZODoug2_1_08_16_FD_185931 | JGI IMG/M metagenome (GOLD analysis project Ga0179593, IMG submission 185931) | Vadose zone soil fungal communities from Angelo Coast Range Reserve, California, USA - CZODoug2_1_08_16fungal (PacBio error correction) | ecosystem: Environmental > Terrestrial > Soil >...
CAAACATGAGGAAAAGGAGAATCGAACGAGTGAGGGGGACAAGAGGGACACGTCTAAAAAATGCTCTGGAAAGTAAACTCCAGGTCCGATCAAAGAGGACCTCGGTCAGATCCAGGAAGGGGTTTCTCGAAAAGACGGCTGACAGCGGGTCGGATGCAAAAAAAAAACGGGGTGAAGGAGGATACGAGAGGACTTGGATGACAAGAAATGAAAATGAAGGTGATCGGTCAGGAACGGGAGAGTCAAACGTGCAGTCGGAGGCCGGGATTAAAGGGTAATCAACACCCACAACAACGCTGGGATGCGAAATCGATGGTGTCGTTCAGACCAAAAAAAGGAACTCTTAATATCAAAAAGAATCAAAACGGAAAGGGTACTCAGAGCCTGGCTTCCGCCACGTGGGTTCTCAAATCCCTCCGGAAAAAAAAAGAAGCCTGCCTACCTTACGGAGACTTAACCCGAGGGGGGGACGGAACTTGGGAAGGGAAGAAGAAATCCGCCCCTGTGCAAACGGCAAAACCGTTTGCGGGGGAAACGCAATGAGTTTCAAGAACGGACGCCGAAAGCGGCAACGCACCCCAGAAAGAACTGAAGAGCAGGTCTAGTCGTCCGAAGGGGCCGACAATGCATTACGCGGCTTTTAACGAGATAAAAAAAGAGGAACTACACAAACAAAGCGGTCCGACAACAGCCTACAAATCAGAAACATGCTAGGAAGGAAAACGTAGGGGAGGCGGCAAGGCTCAGGGGTGAAAAGTTCGGTTGTGGGGAGACCACGGGCTAGCAAAGCTTTCAAGAAACCGGCCCAATTACACAAAACAGGGGCACAAGAAAAAAGCACCATTCTTGGGGATCCGATGAAGGGTGGGCATCGGGGTAGGAAGAGGGTGTCATCGACACGTCTTGGGTTTTGGATTACCAAACACTCTTCACCTCGGTTGAAGGGGTAAATAAGCCGGGGGTTTTAAAAACTTGGTCTGTAAAAGCTTGTGAAAGAAAGGGATGTCGGGCATGGGGGGGGGGGGGATCGAAATAACTCAAAAAATCTCCTCACGTCAGAAGAAGATACAGGGCCCATAAGATTGCGAACAACGAAGGAAGCATCATGTAATAGGCGATCAAGGTAAAGGGGTGGGGGGCAAGTACGGTACTAGCCTGAAGGGTGGGTGGGGACGACGGACAGGAAGAAAAAATATTCGGGCAGGAAAGGGACCGAAGGACCGTTTAAAAACAGAAGAAAACAATAGCAAGATGAGGATCAGGGGCGAGTGGATCGAATTTTACTCCATCGGAAAGGAGGGGGGTGTGAAGTAAACCATTGAAAGGGGTTTGTGAAAAAGAGACTCCGGACTATGGGGAAGAGGAGCACAAACATATCGTTTCCGGATAATACGGGGTTTACATTCCGAGTCGGAATTGAAGATCGGCAAACGAAAGGCAAAGTCCCAAACCCCTCCTTGAAAAATTGTAAGGTAGAACTGCGTGAAATATCTATGAGAGGGGTTGCAATGAAAGATGACAAAAACGAGTTCAGTACACCACGAAGTAAGGCATTGATATCTGCGGCGGAGGTTGCAAGTGCGATGTGACTTCTCCGGTCCTCACGGAAGGGGAAACACTTGACTGACGTTTAGAGAAAGAGAACAGGGAATTACCTGGGTTGAGAATAGGACGCAATGTAACGATCCCCAGGCGAAAGGGGACCACACACATAAGGAGCAGATATCATCTGGAGGAGTACTGGGAGCGCAAGCTATTAGGAGGTTGGAGAAAAACTCAAGGACACGGGTACAACAGCAGGATTTGAGGAAACTGGCAACGCTTAAGAGAGTGAGAGCTCCTATAGGGGGGGGCAATTGATGCGTAGATGACGCTATCTGGGTTGGGGGCGAGGGAAAAGAGGGGTGGGGGGAGGGCTCCCAGAGGGGAAACTGTCCCGCTGCCGGAAAAATTTGTTTCGGGTGAGGCCGTATCAGGGGGGAAGCTTAGAGCGACGGGGGAAAAGAAGCACATCCTTTCTAAGGAAAACCGGGATGCTCCAAACGATTCGCGCTTCGGACTGGGGAAGACCTTGGTAAGAAGAAGCAGCACCCGGTTACCTAGGTCGTGAAGCCACTGGATTCTGGCCTTGAGGCTCTGAAAGCCCAGACCCCTAGCCCATGGGCTCAGGACTACTGCCCACACCGCAGAAGGGGAAGACGCATTGTTCAAAGTCGAAGCTTGCTACGCCAAGACTTCAAAACAACAAAAGGAGGATAACAATAAGTAAAGTTTGCGGGGTGCACGCCGGAGAAGCAACAAAAAAAGGGAGCCATGGCAGAATCAGGCTTGTGGCATACATAAAAATTTGAGGAAAAATTTCTTTGGAAAAGAAACTCTGCAAGAGACAGAGGAAATTGATTCAACACGACAAAGTAGGATTTGGCGTGGCCACCTTATGAAAAAAAAAGGAACTCTGAAAAAAGAGAGAAACGGGTAACTGGAGGGACGGGGAATTGGGGAGAATGAATGTTCGACCTGTCAAGGAGATTCTCAAGGAGAATAAAGATACGTGCATGAAATAAAGTGACGGAAGCGGTACCGGCTCATAAACAATTCCGGAAACTGGGGGGATACAAAAAAGAGAGAGGAAAGTTACGATGTACATTACAAGCGTCATTACCGTTAATCTCCCTCACACAACCCGCGGGAAGCGGTTGCAGGACTCTCAGCGAAAAGAAAACCGAAAGAGGAGCGAGAATCAAGTTGTAGTGAAGTTGGGTAAATAAATCGAAATTTAAACGGAGTCCGAACGTACTAGCAGACTACCTAGATGGAGTGCCCTCACGCCTCGCAGTGGCGCTAGGGACATGTATAATAGGAGAACGTTAAACCGATAATCTGGGAGAGAACAATGGGGTCACAAGACAACGGCCAGGGAAATAAACTGTAAGAATCAAAAACAAATACCAGGACCTTAAGATATCCCTTCCAAAGGGACGGGTGAGAGAGCAGTGGAGTGGGTTCATACGCAAAAGGCGAAGACAGCGCGGTTTAATCAGTATCGATAAGAATTGGATCTGAGTCTCCGCTGAACTTCGGGGGTTCCGGGGAGAGGAAAGCCTACGGAGTTCGGCGACAACCCCATGGGATTACAGTTAAAAAGTGCGGGGTGATGCATCTGCATAGCTTCCGAAAAAAAAACACTGGAAGGGGGTTTCGGACAAAGTCAGGAAACGCGGACTAAACAGTCTCTTCAAACAGCTAGAACGACATCAGCGGGAGGGAAAAGGACTTGTAACAAACTGCAACCAGGGAAGCGAGCCATCGCTAATCTTGGGGATGCAGGAATTAGCCCCAATTGCCGGACCAAGACAAAGTCAGTCTTACTGATCCGGGATGCACACGGGAAGAGGGATCGCAAGATTCAGTGCAGAGCTCTTGCAATCAAGGGAGTGCCCATGAGAGTGCGGAGGTGATGTTAGGAGAAGGATCCAAGACTGGATGCCCCAGAAAAAAAGTACGAATCGAAATGAAGGAAAAATTGGAAAGACACGTCACACAAGCCGTCTATCAAACTGGGAGCAAAAAGTAACACGGGGTATCACCTCACACTTGAAGAAATGAACTAGAGTCACGCAGTACATGAAAATCGTCCGAAAAAAATTTGTCGGGTATGGGGGACCCTGGGTGTACTTGAACCCGGCTAGGGGAGAAAACTCTTGAAACCAGTGACTAGACCTGTGGTTCGCCAAACTCCAAAAGATGGAAACTTTGAACAATGAGATACCGCCGCCAACTTACAAACCGCCCAAGGGTCAATTGGTAACTCAGAAAGAAAAGGGGAGAGTTGGGGGAATCTAAAAGGGGGGTTCGCCTCTTGCGACCCGTGAGTCGAAGGTATCGCAAGAGCTCAACAATCATGAGATGAAGACGTTCGAGTCCTGCCTAACACTAGAAGGCTCTAAACAGCAACTTCTGGGGAGAGTAAGCCTCTGATAAGGATTCACCCTCCCTCTTGCTGGCACTCCCAAAAAGGGGGGTTGAGGTGGCACAGTTTCAGGATGACAATGTAAAATCTGATCTTCAAAGTCAGGAGGGCCCTTATAAGACATCTTCGATGGGGTGCAAGTAATTGAATTTAACTGGGTACGTTGGATAACCCACGAAAAAAAAAAAAACCAGTAAGGGCGAGCTTCGTGATAAGTGTGTGAATGGACTCTGAAGTAACTATCTCGAGGTTTGAAGGAAAAAAGATTACCCGGACAATCCAAGAGTTCGCTTAACACCGTGAAGCTAGGCCGCTATGAATGAAATCAACGGTCCTGAAGACAAATGCGCGTGGATACTATTTTTTTGATGTCATCAAGAAAGGATAGGCGTATGGAAAGAAAAAAACTTCAATGGGCAAAGAGAATAAAAAGAGTGTGATCAGTAAAGCTTACGGAGAAAGCATTTAGACCGTTTTATGCATCGCTAAGGGGTCGGACAATCTTGATCATCCAGATGAAGGGCCACGGGGTTCAGGTCCGTGGTGGGAAAGGAAGAAGTAGGGAGGAGAGGCCTGGGAAAATGGAGTCAGATAAACACCCAAAAGTAGGAGGCGGCAAAAATACAGAGAGGGTGCAAAGGAGTCTAGAAAGAAAATTGACCGGATTTCCACCCCCTGGATCGAATCTTGAGTTGGACGTCAAGTCCATACTTGCAGCGAACGGAGTGACGAACCTCTATCAGAGTCCAAATGGGAGGAAGGCACTACTGGGGGCAGGAGGAAGACACATTGTAGGATGATTGTGGCACCTTTTGTCATTTTAAAAAGACGTCGTGAGGGAAAGAGATCTAGAAAAGGGAATGGCCGGTAATATCGAAGCTTCCCGGTGGGGAAAATTAAAGAACCTCTTGCTGGCTCCGGATCTCTGATGGGGGACAAGTTTCATACCAATTTTCTCTCAGAGACTCAAAACTGAGCATGAAGAATCATGGGGAGTGGCGATCACAGTTGGTAGAAAAAAAGACCATCCGGAATCAAGGGGACAACTCCAGAAAGGAGTCGTCTCCCGCATCCGGCGGAGAGCATAGGAAGTACAGAGAATCCGGGGGACAAAATTTGACACCACAGGGGGGGGAGTGCCCGCAAGAGGATTGTGGGAATCGCGAACCATAGCGGAAGTACGCAAAAAAGGTTAGTAAGGAGGGGAGAAGTTGTCCGAGGACGAAGGTCGCAGGCGACGGGTTTTAATTAGGCTAGAAAGGTTACTCCACCTACGGGAAGCAAGGAAACAAACGTTGCCGGGAAAACAGGACAAAGAGAAACACAGCTAGGATTTAGACAAGAACAGGGCGGTTGTGCTTGGATCTCATGATCAAAGTGCAGATTTTTGGTCTGAACAACAGGTCGAGAAAGTGGGAAGCTGAGCGACAACTGCCCTTACAACAATCAAAAATACCACCTCAAAACAAGGAGTGTGTGTACTAAAGAGCGAGAGGAGTTCATGATCCTCGGGATTTGGTTAAAGAAAATATACAGCTTGAGAGAAGGAACTGTTAGCCGGGTTTGGGCATTTGGAGGCAAAAGATTGTATCATTCTGGAAAAAGAATTGGGGACAAGAGAAAAAGGAGGAAGGATCCTATGAGTAGTCATACTCAGAAAGGAAAAATACGGGGCCGTCTTAAAAACCTATGACAGAACAAGTAGAGAAAATTTCCCGGGGTGCAGGAAGTATAGAAGTAAAAAAAAAGCCGCCTTATCTTGTGGGTGACGATTCAATGGGAGAAGCGGCATACCACGATAGAACTAGGTCTAGCGGACAGGGGGGGGTTAGGAAATGCTACTCAAAAGAGGTGCTCGTGCAGAGAGGGTGGGGGCGTAAACAAAGGGGGACTGCAGCTGACCTGCGGTGTGTTCAAGAAAAAAAGGAGGGGGGTTTGAGACTCCGGACAGAAGGAAGAGTGCAGGCAAGATATATGGGGCACAACCTCTGGGTAGGAAATCCGCTTCGGTTAAGCGGGACACGAAGGAAAGTCGAAGCGGAGAAGACGTTGCAAATGGAAGATAATGAGATGCAGTAACCGTATGAGGAAGGGGGAAGTGGGTTGCACGATATTAAGACAAAAGGGAGAGGAAACCTGTAACGGAAATATGAAAAGGGGCCACGGCGGGGAGGGCTGCGAAAAAAGGCAACTGACCGGGAAAAAAATTGGGAACGGGACGTTACAACTTCGAAACCGTTCGCGAAGAGAAAGAGCACGTCAGGGGTTTTATAAGAGGTCCCAGCAATGTGCCTACCCAGGCGAGAAGAGACAAGAAAAGCATAGGGGGGGGAAAGAACGTTCTTTCAAATTGCCAGGTTCTCAGTCACATCGAAAACTTCAATAAAACGATTGGCGAGAGAGGGGGGGCTTCGGTCGCTGAAGAGATCTGCAACGACCAGGGAAGGTCATGGGAAGGGACATTGCCCAAACAAAAGAATACAGATCGGTAATGTTCGCTGAATGTGCTGGCTTCGAAGGTACACCGTTACCGCTCTTACATTTTTGGAAATGGGAGACGGGAAGGGGAGTATGCGGACTTGAAGCGCGAACATTCCTGTTCCAAGGCGAAAGTAAAGATTCTCTCTCGGACGGTCAGGCAAAGGGGGGGGGGGGGTGAAGAAGCAGGAGGGGCAGCGAAATTTGAAAGAGTCGTAAGAACGGATTTTCTGGGCAGGGGACCAACAACGAGGCCGGAGCCAATTGCTAGGGTAACCACGAAGCTCCGAGTGAATGGAAAGGGGGTTGTTTCTAGTCGAAGACCGCAAAAAAAAAAATCACGGACGGAAACAAAAGGGGAGGGGAAAAACTATAGGGGGCTGAAGCACAGGCGACTCGAAAAAAAAAGGGCTGAACTTGGAACTTGTGGGCAGCGATAAGAAAGGGGAGATGGACCGGGTCTGGAGACTTCAGACTCCCTCAATGCCAGGGGCTTGTCAAGGTAAATGGGGAGGGGGGCCAAAGGCAGGGCCAATTCTCTTAACATAAGGTCTAGTTGCTTAATTGGAGAAAGAATGTGCAGACTGTCCAAGGCATGGCTAACATGACCGTGATAGAGAAAAATAAAATGGGGGACAGAGGGTAAAAGATGAGGAGAACCAGCCTCAGGTCGAAATTCTAAAATCAGAGGTATCTAACACGGAAGACCATAGGTAATGAACCGAGCTCTAAAGACCTGCGGAAGAACTCGGACCTGCGAAACGCGCTGGCGAGGGGAAGAAGAAGGCCAGTGGTGTGGATGGGAGGCACATCAAGGGAGTAACAATTCCCTTACTGGGAGAAGCCGACCTAAAGAGGCGTTAGGCCCGAGACTAGCCTGGAAATCTAGCACATTGAGGAAATTGTAAAACTTTACCGGGGGTACTTGAAAAAAGAGGGAAGTTCGCGAAAGGGGGTGGGAGAAAGTCAAATGGACTTACAGAGAGGAATGGAAAACTCTCAGAAAATCAAGAGGAAGATATCCCTCCGAGAAAGTAGTGTAAGAACTGTAAAAATGTGGGACATATCTGGAAAAAAAAAAATGCGCACATCAGCGGGGGGACGAAAATATTCCTGAGAGAAGTTGGGTTCAATAGGATTCTGATCTTCTGACGATCCAGCGAAGTCAATTCCGAAGATGTGAGGGAAAACGAAGATGGGGAACAGGAAAGGGCGTGAGACAATCGGTCAGATCTAGGAAAAAAAGTCTCTCAGGGGAAAAAATGGAGACAACCCGGCAGGGAGCATCAACGGGGGCGATGCACTTCACACCTCTCCTACAGCATCATCCGTGAATGAGAGTACACAAGTTCCTCTGCAAACCGAAGCGAGACATCGCAGACGATGTTGTTGCCGGAAGGACAAGCCGGAGTCCAAAGCGGAAGTGCTCGCCTCAAACGAGGGGGAAAGAGACCACGAATGACCTGATCTCGGGTTCGGCAAGAAGGGAGGGCCATTTGATGGGGGGAGGAGAAACGAAGAATGGTACGAGAAGGGTGAGGAGCAAATGAAATTCGAGCCTCGAATGAGAAAAGCTTTGGGACAGCAAAAAACTTACGTAAAACACTCCGGGAAGGAGAAAAAAAAGTGGAAACGCTGAAAGGGAATTCACGAAACAAAATTGGGTATATGACAGACGGCTACTTCGAATGGTACCAAACATCGGCGAATATCGAGGGGGGGAAAATGGGGAACCTTGGGCGGCAGGGCCGGTCCGCGATCAAAGCTCAACAAGGAAGAATTTGTAGGGAGAAAAAAGAATGAAACTAAGGGGAAATCAAGGATATAACCAGGGTAACCCTTTTTCTGGGTAGAACTCAGAGCCATGTTTCGAGGTGTCGCAGGTTCCTCAAATAACGCTGGTCTCTAGTGCCAGGGGAAGCTGTTAGGAATGAGTAGACACTACGACAAGACTCTGCAAAAAAAAGGCGATCGTACGCCAAGACACATGATTCGAAAGCATCGGATTTGAACTTCTCGCCGATTCTGGTCAATGAGCAACAGAACTCATGGAGGTCACACCAAGCCAGGGGGGGGGATGGGAAGAACGGTTAAACTCTGTTGTAAACGGAAACAAACGGTCAAAGGAACCAGAACAGAAAAAAACGCTAAAGGTTCATAAGGAGTTTCATGGTCGTGAACCCAACTTGGTGAGCACACGAAGAAGGGCTAATGATAACATGTTGGGGATGTCTAGGAGAGAAAAAAGCTCTCTTTGGATAATTCAAACAGGGAGCAGGAAACGGAGCAGGTTACCTTGATATAAATAAAAACGAGGTTAACGCGATGGAAGTTCTTCACCCGTTTTTCCGACGGAATCACCTTAGGGGCTCTAGGCTTTGTCGGATCATCAAAGCAAAAAGAACGGCGTGCGGCAAGGGAATGTCCAGAATAAAAGGGTGTGCAACAATTTGCTAGAAAAATGGCCGGAACTGGGCCAGAGGGTAGTCATGCGTTTGACGGGGAGGCCAATGGGACTGGAAGCAAAAAGAAAAGGGGGGTCCTGCAAACCTGGGGGGGAATCAGGAGCAACGAGAGGAAATTGCAGAATGGATCGATATCTCAAAAAAAAAAAAACGGGAGGAGAAAGGGAGAAAATAAAAAATAGACTCCATTAGGGAAGGGAGTCTCGCAATTTCGGACTTGGAAAACCGGGGTAGATAACCGAGTGAGGGACTTCCAGGAGGGCACATCAAGAAACTACCGCGAAGCATCCAAATGGAAAAAGGCAGTGAGCAAACTTGGAACGGGGTCACACAGCTTGGTCGTTTCGGGTGACAGTGATGAGATACGCCAAGAGCTTACGGGAAGGAAGAAAAGAACAGCTGAAGTGAGAGGAAGGGGAGGGGGGCGTCAATCGCGTCATAGCTTCCGTAGCCAGACGCAGTGGCTGGCTCAGTTACTATGGGAACCGGGAGTCCAAGATGAGTTGGAGGGGGGATCAAACTAAGAAAGTATAAGAAAGAGAGCGGATGCGTGGAAAAAAAGTGTGGTTCTCACGACCAATCCGGAAAAGATCATGACTCGTCGACAGGACTTCTTCAAGTAGGGGGCCTCCTGGAAGGCGCTGAAAGTACAAGGAATCCGACACTGTGCCACGAACAAAACGGGTAGGGGGTACACGCAATTAAAAGGGGGAGGTGTGCAACCATCCTGAACAGCGACGGCGGCGGCAAACCCCGATGAGGGGAAGGGTATAGCTTCACCTCACAGGGGGACTCTTCATACGGCGAGTTTATATTGATAGAGAAAAAAGTTTAGACGAAGGACTGGAAAGACAAAAGGCAACACTGAACAGGAAAGGAAGGACAAGTAAAGCATGGCTTATTATTTATTAGAAACAGGAGGGAAGGGTCGTGAGCGCATTGAGGGCGTCAAAGTTTTGGGAGAAAAAACATGTAGAAATCTTGTATGAAAGAGAAAGGAAATGCAAGGAAACATTTTAAACCAATACCCCCGGAGAAACTAGGAGACGCTATTTTCACAGGAGGCACGAGAGGAGAGACAGAAGTGAGGGGAAAGTAACGCCACGCCTTTTGGCAAGGGTTGTATAGAAGGGTTCCTCGGGTGGGGGGGAGTGGCAAAGAAGGAGTCATAAGTTGTCGGCGGCTCGAAGTGGGCATTTGGTGCATCTGAAAAAAGGCGAAGGAGACCAGAGAAAAAGACCAGAGCAAAAAGGCATCCACTTAGGGACACAAAAACTCATGATCCAGGGCTCGTTGAGAACCAGAAAGGCAAATGCTAAGGAGCAGCCTGAGCTGTCTGGGGGGAAGACAATGTTTTAGCGCATGCATACAAAACAAGAGTCGGAAAAGGGGATACGCTTCGAGGGTGGGGGAAGAAGGAACTTGAGGAACCTCATCGCAATGAATGACGTGGCAGGAAGGTTGACAACAGACTTCAAGAGATGGCCTAGGTCGTCCTCATTAAAAAGTTGGGGGGAGGAAAGAAAAAGAGAGGGGAATCGGAAATTCTTTGGGGGTCCGGGAGCTCGGCAAAACAATCATGGGATTCGAGCAAAACACGAAATGAAGAAGATGAACGAATCACATTGAAACGGAGAGATAAATCAGCCTTGCGAACCTCTCGGGAGCGAAAGTGTTGGTAAAGAGGAAAAAATTAACAAGGCTAGTACCAAAATCGGCAACGGTATAGCACGGCAGGTTGCGGGTAGTTTACAAAAGGAGAAGGGGGGAACTCTTACCTGGTGAAAATGGGAAGGAACCAGGGTTCGCGATCACTACAGGCCGGCAAGTCGGTAAAGGGGATAATAATGTAGTGCCTGACGGCCCAGGCGATCACTGGAACTCAGCTGCTAGCAGAGTTCTCCCTTTAAGGGGAAGCGGTTCGAAATCTGGCGATTGAAAAAACTACCGAAAACGGAGTAGAGAGAAAACTTGATTCACGGAAGAGAACTCTACAGAGAAGGGGAGAAGCCCCGGTAAAAGGGACGATTGGTAGGTCGATCGTAGATATCCAACGGAAAAGGGGGAGAGGGACAAGAATGGCATCAAAAAAGAAAGACGGGTAACGAGACTTTTCAGTGAGAAAGTCACGGAGGAAAACGGCGAATGGAAAAGAGCGAACTTTTGAGAAAGGAAAGGATGCCGATGCTCGCTTCTTGACATCAGAGGAAAAAAGTTTAAGAAAGAATGAAAGCGGGAAGCCATTGAAGCCCTGAGGCGAGGTCTTGGGGGTGTCAGAGAAAAATAGAATTCTACCAAAAGGCGATGCGTATGACCAAAAAAAAAAACAAAACAAAAAACAAAACACACCAAAAAAAACACAAAGAACCAGAGCCCGGGGGCGGAGGGTGTTGCGAGTCAGGAAATGCAAAAAAGCGCAACATCTTCGCAACATAAAGGAAAGGAAAAAAAGAGGAGGGGGGGGCTTTCGCACAGCGTCGACTAAACAACGGGAAGTTGCTACAGGAGAGGATGGTGAGAAAACTCAGAGCAAGAGCCTAGTTCTGGGAGAAAAGGACTGCTCCGCAGAGACAAGGGGGCTGAAAAAAGAAAAATAAAAGGGCGTGCCAGAAGGCATTCGGCTTAAAAATGTCCTCCGTACGGGGACGGAATAAGCAGAATCAAGTTACTGAAGAAGAAGTTCATGGGAGAAGATTGTGAAACTCGGCGGGGGAAATCGCTTAGTCCGATTAAGCAAATGCTCATCACAGGAAAAAATGACTTCAGCTGTACCACGTATGGCCAGGATAGGAGAAGGAACTGGAAAGCAAATTCAGAAGAGCGAGTCTATAGAATACGTTCAACGCTACCAAGAGTAATACAACGGGGAGATCATAAATCACCGCGAGTTGGAAGAATGAGAGTCAGCGAAGAAGAAAGAGGCCAAGAGGTAGTTGGTGATTGGGAGGACCAAAGCTGAAGAAGGGAACAGATTCTCAGAGGCTAGCCTCAAGAAAAGACTGAGGGGCCCGCAGAACTAGGAAATTGAGGAAATATGATAAACCGGGAAGACTTTGATCGGGGCAAGGATCTCGGAACGGTGGCAGCAGTGGAAAAGCCGGGGAGCGGAAAAAAGGAGAGGGGAAATCGCACGAAAGAAGCTTCCTATATCCCGTTGGAAAAAACCAAAAACTTCAGGTAACTGTAAGGGTTTCTTCATAGAGTTTCAAAAAGGCGAAGCAGCGGATGGGTAAAATAAGAATACTAATTTGTTAAATAGATTCGTCAACTGATGGAAGGCCTTGGAGTGCCAGCGAGTCAATTCAAACGCTCTTTAGGACTGACCCAATAGTGCATCATTGAAAAGCCTTGCGAGGACAAGCTAAGATACCGAGCTCTCCGAAAACAAAGGAGAAGTGGGGTTTTCAAAAAAACCGAAGGGTAAGACTCTGAATAACATGTTTAGGAAACAGGCTGGCCCTAGAATCAGAAGATGAGTGGAAACTAAAAACCGGAAGGAAAAATCAATAAGGGGATTCTTCAAGGGGACCAAGGAACTCGTCCACTACAAACGCTCAGGTATTGCCTTTTTCCTAAACGGGAATGGGGAAAAGAGACTATGACATTAGGGGAAGGAACTAGGCAGACTGGGGATTGCAATGGGTATCAAGGAAACGAACTAAAGCGGATTCCGAATTTGGAGATGACAAAATGCAGAGATCAACGAAACTTTAACAATCGGTGACCCACCGGAGGGCAACCCGCTAGAAAAGGAAGAATTCCGAAAAAAGGAGGAAAGGGGGGGAAACCTCACAAGCTTTGGGTGACAAAGAAAAAAAATCTAGAACCGAGGCGAAAGACGCAAAGTTGTATTGGGTTGCAAAAACACCTGGGAAGGGGAGACCGGGCTTGAACAGTCCACCGTGAAAAAAAGGGGTCGCCAAATCTGGAATACTTTGATAAGGAGAAGAAAACACTCCCCGCCCTTGCGTTGGAATAAACGAAGCATTTCACTATTGTTCGGCCTGTCACTCACAAGAACTCTGTCGGAAAGAGGGGCTCATCAAGGGCGAGAGCAAGATCACCATCGCCAGTACTGAACGTCCAAAGTCCAAGAGAGGGAAAAGACTGACAGAGAGGACAAAGCTCTGGGGCTGTGTCAGCCTGAAGAAGTCATTTTCGATGAACCATCCATTCTGGCGGGCAAAAAAAATAGTCGGGAAAGGGGAGGGGAGTACTCTGATCTTAAAGTCTACACAGTTAAGGCCCTCCGAGGAACATAATCGGGGGGAGATGGCGGTTAGATGGGGAGGGGGGAACACACTGGGGGGAGCGAACACTAAAACATGGGAGATTTCAGGAGAAGTTTTGTTTCTATGAGCTAAGATAGCAGGGGGACCAGGCAAAAACTTCAGAGCCCGCAAGGGAAGGATGACGGGAAGAATAAAAGAAGGAAGTCGTTTAAAAGGTAAATCCGTTCAACTGATCACCGGAAAAGGAACCTGTGCAGGGGGAGGTAATCAGTCCACATCTTCAGTCGGAGAACTGACAATTAAAGGTAACCAAAAAGAGACCAAGGGTCGCCTATTGACAGAAGGAAGATAATCTGCTAAAGGTTCGTCATCTTTGGATTGAGGCAATAGAAGGAGTGCAAAAAGAGCGGGGCGCTGGGGGGAATCGCTCTCGTGTAGATAGGAAGGGGGAAGGGGGGGATAGAATCAAAAAAAAGCAGATTATGGAGAAGAGGAGAGCTCAATTCTGTCAAAGGGAAGAAAAAGAAAGATGGGCGGAAAGTATTTACCCCGATCGAACTTGGAAAGTAAAGTCCATAAGTGGGAGTCACGTCAGAAACCTCTTATCATATCCAAGGGGAAATGAGTACCGGGCAAACGTCGCAGAGAAAAAAAGAGGGGGTGGAGGATTTTGGAAAGTGAAGGTGGCATCGAACCGACGATCGGGATGTCTGAAAAAAAGCCAAGACTCATGATTGAAAAAAGAGTCGGAACTTAAGATTCAGAAAAGGAAATCGGCTTCACGGGGAACGAGCAAAATAGCCAGCGCTTGGGACTTACTCCAGGAAGAAACAGGTGCCTTTTGAAACAAAATATCTGGGTCTAGGAAAAAGAAAATGAGAAGGGAAAGCGAGCCAATTTATGCGGGCCTCCAAATGGGTCTCAAAGACGCCGAAAGGAATCAGTCCGGAAAAAGAAGTAGAACTGGCCTCCTCAAGGGAGGGTCCAGACTGACCCCTTTAGATCAGCTGCCAAGTAAAAGAGAAGAACCAGGTGCAAAAACGGGACAAAACAAAAGTCGTCGGGGGGAGTGGAAGTCAATTATGTGAGTGGGGGACAGCTTACCAGAATAAAGGGTAACTTGAGACCAAAGACTTCTAGGTCTAGAGGGACGTCGGTCAGCAAGACCTTCCGACGGAGGGGTACTTAATGACGAGAGAGAATATGACTCCTGAAGGCACAAGCTTCTGCCCTCTGGCCACGAATCAAATTCAAAAAAACTAAACATGTCTAGGAGGTAAAGAACTGGGGGGAGGTTGTTAGGGCTAAGCATTGATAAGGGAAAAAGGTTTGGTGGCAGAACCCGGTATAAAGGAAACGGGGAAGCTGGGGAAAAAGCTTCCCGGCACGAAACAAAAGAAAAAAAACTCAATACACACCGGAAAACAGTAGGTAGAAGATTGCAGGACAGGGAAAAAACGGGGGCTCATTGGGAGGCCAATTATTGGGAGGCGATTACCATGACTCCCTTCGAACTATTCAGGGATATTCCGTGTGGGTTGGAAACTACCTGGAAAGTCCAAAGGAGTTGAAGAAGGGGCGGGGCGAATTGACATTTGGGGAAAGATCAACGGCGGGATCAAGCTCGTAGAAAAAACTAACAATAACAGGTGCACACTTCTTGAGAACACCGAGCTCGATTCATCAATGTGAATAAAACTAGACCATCAAAGGTGACAGGTAGTAAGAATGAGCTGTTTGTAACAAAGGGAACGAAAAAAAAACAGCATACACAGATTCCTGCGAAAGGGGATAGTCTTCTGTTGTTCAAAGAAAAGGAACGTAGCCAGCAGGGAAAGACAATAAGAAAAAAAAGTGGCATAGGAAGCGCCGTTGGAAACGGAAGAAAGGCATGTGTGTCCGAACACGTTAGAATTGTTTGTTACGAGAAGACTCCGACAGGAAGGAGGGAAAGTTGGGAGAAAATGCGTTGAAAATAAACTCTAGCAACATATTCGGATGTTTTAAAAAACGGGCTGCCAGTCCATCTAAAGAAGACGATGTACATTAGCCTATAAGGGGGGGGGAGTCTTGCGCAGCGCTGACTGCGATTTGTGAACGAGATGAAAAGGAAAGTTCGAGGAAACAAACCCTAAGTACAAACGGAGATCGCAAAGCGGCTTGCGATGGAACGTAGAGACAGGTTCCGCCGCCGTGCCTCTTGGGGGGGGAGACACCCTTGCTGAAACCTGGAGGAGATGACAGTATACAAGTAGGTAAAGATTCTCCGAGGCCTCAAGGTCCTACAAAAAAAGCCTAAGCCAACGGGGGACAGCACGCATAGTGTAGCTAGCCAGGTTGGCTTTCACTGGAGGAAGCGGAGAACTCCGGAGATTTTGCGAAAACTTTTGTGGTTTCAATCGCAAAGGGAAGTACGATAAGAGGACTTTTCTCTTAATATCATCAGGCACGCTTGACCTGGAGTCACGGGAAAGGAAGATGTAAGGAGTGAGGCACGCGATCTGTAAGAGGGTTTCAAACGCTGTAAAAGGGAGGAATTATCAAGAGCCATCCGGGTAAAAGGCAGGACAAGGCTGGTCAGGTTTATGCCCGAAACAAAGGTGGGATGAGGCGAAGCGAAATGGTTTGGACAGGAGCGCACAGGACTGGGATCAAACATGACGGAGTGACTCCAATACTTCTCGCTGACGGGGATGAAGACTTGGGACAGAAAGAAAGGCCTTCGAACTGACAATGTTCCCGGTATGGGAAAGGACCGGTTGGGCATGGAGTTCTTCGAAAAGAAAAGGGACATTCTAACCATGGCCGAGTAGGAAAAACTGTGGAAAGGCGCAAGTGGGTTTAACTGGTACGCGAGGGAGAAAAGCACAAACCACGGAGGAGGAGGAAAAGAGAAGAGGTTTCGGAGGGGGAAACGAAAGGGACTCGAAAAAGGTGTCGCATGGTCAGCATCTAGCCTTTTGTCGAAGAAGAAAAAGGGGAGAAGGCCGGGTCTGGAAAAGAACCTGGCAAGAAAACACCGAAGCGCCATCGGTAAAAAATGGAGTGCAAAGAAGGAAGAGAGGAACAAAGGGCAAAGGAACGCGGAAGACTATAATCTGTGACGGGAGCATCCGTCTGAGAAATAATGTTCTGCCAGAATGGGAAGGGGAATCGCACAGAATCAAAGGCAGAAATCAAAATGGGCAGAGGGTACCCGGAATGGAAGAGCGGCGGAGAAGCCCACGACGGGAAGAAAAAAAAGAGTTCACTTCTCTACTGGGGAAGGAGGAATCCAATCGTCCCAAGTAAGCTCCCTCAGAAGGAAAGCGGAGATGCGCGATTCCGCGAGCAACAAGAACTGGGGTGTTCGGGCGGTGAGGGTCCGGGTATGGGGAAGGGTAGCACAGAGGATAAGCACCTGAGGGAAAAGACCAACAGAAGAATACAGGATGGAAACCGACGCGAGCGTGGGACAAGGGCAGAAATATAAAAAACTTAAGAAGGGACATTTAGATCTCGAAAAAGGTTAAGCACATGGAAAAAGGAAAGGAACTGCGGAACGGGAGAGTGAATGGGCACCGCAAATCATTCAAGGAGAAGACAGGTGCAAAAGAACTGAGTGGGGGCTAGAACTGTAGTTTCATAGAGGCAAAAAGTCTCAGATCTTTTACGCAAGATTCCGTTCTAGAAAAGGGTGTGCAAGATGAATTGCAGCTCTTCCTAGCAGTTTGCCCGACTGAAGAGTGCGCACAAGAATTGTCTGAATGACAAAGATAATTGCGTGGGAAGTGAGATCAGAGAGTCCCTGATTCTCTACAGAAAAAAACACTTAATATGTTGCAGTGGTCATCACAACGTCATTTACAATGGGCCAGGAGGAAATGGCGCGTAAAAGTGACAACGAGAAGTATTAGACTGAGCGAAATGTGAAACGGATCCCTGAACTCAGAAAGAGAAACGCGTGGTTATTCCGTGTCCTTACAAACATCCCCGAAAACAGCTCAGGCGGATACGTAGCCGGCTTCACGTTGATTGGGAGGGCATAAATGATGCCTGACTAGTTGCTCACGAACTTTCGGCCAACATTTCTCAGGTAGTTTACGAAAGAGGAGCTGCCGCATGGGGAGATGAAAAATGAATGCAACTAAAGCATAAAAAGGGGAATGAGGTGCACGCGAAACATCTTCACACACATCCTGATATTAAAAGAGCCAATAAGGAGTCACTGGGGAATTTACCCAAGAAAAAGAAGGGGGGGATTAAAACAGCAGGAGCAACTGCCCGGAAGAAATGTCAATCTTCGGGAAAGAAGGTTGAAGGGTATTGTGTGCACCCTGTGGGTACGTGAAGGATAGGATTGAACCAGCTCCGCTTTCAAAAGGAGAAAGGGAAAAGCAAAATCTGAAATTGTAAAGAAAGGAGAGAGAAGCAGCTCACCGCCAATGTGGGGGAAAACTCCCGAAAACCATGTGGCGATTGTTGGACTGTGGCCCTCAGACATGGGTAATCATATTGCCCTGCTAGTCTCACTACTTTAGAAGAGAGGGCAATAAAATCAACACTACATGCCGTACTGAAAAGAGGAACGGGTGGGAAAAGACTAGAAACTGCTAGGAAAAATAAGGGAAGGGCGCCGGGCGGCCGGAAGGAGGGTACGTATGCCAATCCCTATTGGGGGGGGGGAGGGGGACACGGAAAAAACGGGGGTTGCCGTGGCACGGGGCTTAATACTTGTACTGAGCGTACATAAAGGAGTAAAATCGGAGAATATACTGGAGAAAAGGAGGTCAAATTTTTGTAACGGTTGAAGTGAAAAACAACGTGGGGCCAAAAGCACAATGGATGAGCTAGAAAATGACAGGGGGGGGGGGGATGTCTCAGGTGATCAAAACTAGATATCTTTGGTCTAGGGGACACCTCGGAAAAAGACACACAAGAGGAGTAAAAGTGCTCCGTAAGCCAAAACCCCAAAACGGGGGTAGGAGGGGCACGGGACTTCTTCCAGTTAAACTAGAAAAAACATGGACATCGTACTCTATTGCGGGAAAAGTGCATCCGAGGGAAGCATGAAAGGAAGGGAACCAGCGTCAGAAAAGCTTTGGGAAGCGTCAAGCATTGAGCAAGGGAACAGTTGGAATCTTCAGCGCTAGGTGCGGATCTTGGATAGGGTGACGCAAGGATGGACTTGGAAGTACCAGGGGAGAGCAAAGTGGGGAAGAAAAAGGTCAAAGTGGGTATTCCGTGTCAAATGTCAG
>Ga0179593_1132476_pt1 | contig 18381 bp, 13 predicted proteins | sample CZODoug2_1_08_16_FD_185931 | JGI IMG/M metagenome (GOLD analysis project Ga0179593, IMG submission 185931) | Vadose zone soil fungal communities from Angelo Coast Range Reserve, California, USA - CZODoug2_1_08_16fungal (PacBio error correction) | ecosystem: Environmental > Terrestrial > Soil >...
GTTGCCTCCGTGAAGAATACAAAAAACGAGATACCAGTGGATTGGAGAGGAAGCGGCAGTTGAGAATGGCGCAGTCGACGACCGCAACTGGGAAAAACAGAGGGAAGGCATGGTTCAAGAGGGAAGAAAGGGGGGCGCTGAGACCGAAAACTCTCACTACAGGTTCGGTCCTACCTGGACGACTAGGCGAAAAATGACCTCTTAATGCACAGCGGGGGCGGCCGCGCCCCTAGTGCAGGAGGGAAAGCGCCTGCCGCAGCTTAAAGGGTACGCGGGCGGAAATAGAAAAAAACGCGACGTTTTGTCGAAAAAAGTCGGGATGTGCTGTGCTGGGCCAACTGCCGCAAAGGGGCCTTGGTCAATGAGTGGGAAAGTTTGGAGTAGAGAAGGAGGAAAAGGAGGTGAAATGTCTTGCGTTTCGCATGCAAAAAACGAGGATTGAAAAAAGGAAAAAATCCGAGATAAAAAGGAAAAAAAACGAAAAGAAGAGTGCAGTGTGGTCTTATGCAAATCCCCATGCCAAGAGGGAGGAGCAGCAAAGCTAGAGGGAGGGCCAAGGGGCTCCCTCCCAGGGTCCTAGGAGCACAGGAGCAGGTTGTTGTGCTTCGAAAGCAACACCCAAGCCTTTCTGGCGGGGCACCACAGATCGATCAGGGGAGGGGGATGGGGGGAGAAAACTCGAAGACATGGATGTTATAAAGAGCATCACAAGCATGAGGGGGTTTGTAACATCAGTCAAGGTGCGGTCAAGGGGGCGGAATATGGAGTCGCGCGATTCAAGGGAAAAATCTTCGAACATAACATTTTCTGTAAAAACCCTATGACTACCGTCTAAAAAGGAAGGTCGCACCCACTGCCGTGGATAAGACTTCAGAAACCGTAGCACACAAAGGGGGGGTAAGCTATTTGCGGCACAAAAATTCAAAATTGAAAGTCGGATTCGTTCGGCTGGGAAAAAAAGGGCGAATATGCCAAGTGAGCGTGGCATCTGGAAGGAATTCCTCTTTTAAGCCACGCGAATGGAGAGCAAAGAAAAGGGCCCTTGCGGCGTTGGTTCTGGCGTCGTGTCAGGGGGAAAGGAGACGCGGTTCCATAAAATCTGGGCGCAATCGATTGTACATAAGAATCGTAGCCATCGGGAATGCAGAGGTAGGGGGGAAAAGGGGGGGAAACTTGCTTTAACCCACAAACTGGATGGGGGGAAGGAAAAAAAATAGACTTCTGCAGGTCTGGTCGCAGGGCTGGGATGCCGCTGTAGTGGGTCAAGGGACCCGAGAATACGAGTGGAAAAACACTGAAAAAGCACTCAATGCGTACCGAGCGTGATCGTCACATTGAATCATGCATCGGAAGCTGTCGAGATTTAGCAAAAGAAGAGAGTCGTCGAGAAAATAGACGGATGAAGATCTTGAAGAGGGGAGGAGAGGAGTGATAGCATTGGCTCGACGGTGCTTGACTAGTGCCTCATTCTGGGTAAACTAAAAGATCAGAAAACACGGGTTTGACTTTGTCATGACTAAGTTACTTTCAATGTAGAGGGGCGCGTCCTGCATGCCATGCAAGGGAGTTCATCATCAGAGCTAGGGGAGTCATCACAGCGCCTTATGCGCCGAGAAAATAAGGCCCTCGCGAGTGGCACAGGGAGGGGGATTCGCAAGGGGAGACACACGCAAGATGAAGGGATCGAATAAGAATCGGTGATATGGGAGCTGGAAAACTATAGCAGAAAAAGCGTCCGAGCAAAAATAAAACGGGTTCCAAACAGAAGAGAGGTAAAATTGGACGATCTTACTAAAGCGAGAATTAGGGGTACGATTGCTGCGCGACGGGAAAAAAAAAAAATGCTACTGGGCCAGTAGATGTGGAGGACTGACTGAAGGTGCTGGAAAGACAGTAAGGGGCGGATAAGCGTCGCGATAAGGTGAGGATTGCGAAGGCGGAAAAACTGAGTAATCTCCTCTCATCGACGGTTTGCTTCGGAGGGGTTTAGCGTGAACGGGTTCGCGACTGATTATTCGAATGGCTCTATTAAAAGACCGTCAGAAAGCTAATTGGGAGCTGAAAAAAGACGATGGCTGGAAAATGGAGCACGGAAACAACGAGGGAGGGGGGAGTCGGGAGTTGATGTGGAGAGTCGTCGGCTCAGACACTGGCTCAGACGAAAAGGTGATGTGCGCTATCGACGCAATGAAAGCCTGGCGTATGCATTGAGACGGTGGTTGGGGTATAGCCTGGGATGTAGAATAGCCCTGGAAACTCAGGACCCAATCTCGCAATCGGGCGATGAAAGGGGGGAATGGAAGAGAGCGATGGGACCGGGCCCTCGGTGAAGGAGAAGGAGAGACCCGGCGGTATGTGTACAGTCCGAGGTGGGGAGCCGCGGATGGAGGCTTGACTGATCCTCTCTAAAGCACCCCTACAAGGGGGAGGAACGTAGGAAAGGAATACATATCGGTAAACCATTACAGCGTCTGAACCTCTTACCTTACGACAGTTCCGCCGTGGGCCCAAGAGAAAGAATAAGGACAAGAAAACCACTGGACTCGAGGATGTTGAGCGAGAGCTCAAATTCCAATAGCATCGCCGGAGCAGGGATGGTCTGATCTCATTCCGAAATACCAGCGGAGAAACTGCCGTTTAACCCCTCGTCATATGACAAGCTAAAAGGGGAACAAGAAAAAATGGGGGGGGAGAGGAAAGCGCGACTGCCAAGATAGAAAAAGAAGAAAAATTCCGGGTAAAAGGCAAATGGAGGAGGTAATACCATGTGTCAAAGAGAGTCTGTCTGCGCCGCCCAATCTTCACGTGAGCGCTGGCTAAGGGTCGATTTTTCGGAAGGAGACAACATCAATCGACAACGTTTCCGAAAAAGGGATACGAGGGTGAAGAATGCCGTGCTAAATCTCGCAAGAGATAGACGACGCCATCGAAGCTATCCTGTATCACCACCCAGGACGAAGGAAGAACACTCCGCTGAACCGTAAAAGAACACGTCAGTCCACGTCCAGAGTGGGGAAGAAGGGAAGACGCGGAACCATATGTCATAGGGGTTAGGGTAAAAGTTGAAGGGGCGGCAGTAAGATTGCGAGATAGGCAAAAGAAATAAGAAAAGAAATATCAACAAACATAAGCGCGACCCGGCGCTCAGACATCGAAGATCTCATGGTGTCGGCATCGGCTAGGAGGGAAAAAATCGGAGGAGGGCCAAGCGATCATGTCGCGATCGCGCAACAATGAGGAGATGTCCTCGACTGCAAATGGGACTAACAATCGTTCATACTCGCAAATAATACAGCTTCAAATTCAGTAGAGTGACACAAGCAAAGGAAGGGGAGAAAGGAGAGACAGATGACATGCCAGAGACAAAAGGGGAGGACCCTGCACTCAAAAACTGCAACATCTCCAAAGGAAAAAAATCAAAGGGCAGGGAGAACGCTCATTTTCTGCAAAAACGAAGAGAAAGCATAAATTCGAAGGGGGCAAGGGAAGGAAACTTCCCGGCAGGAGAGGTTCGCGAGGACGTAGAGGGATTTCTATGGGATTGATAAACCTCGTAACAACTGTCTTTTCCCTGGTTTAGACACACTGCAATGAAAAGAGACGAAGAGAGGAAGTCGCGAATTGGCGAAATTGGTCAAGACGTAAAGACTGCGTGCGTAAACATAAAGGCAGAAGAAGTGCGGACGAAAAAAAGGGGCACGGCTCTATCAGGAAAAATGGAAAAAAACACTAGTCAGACTTCGCAAAGGTAGAAAATCGGAACAAAGTAAACGACGTCCAAGCGAGAAAGGAATAAAAAAAGCAAAGTCAGCGTGCAAACGGAAGGAGAATTGAACTCTTTCTCTGAATGAATGATAATCGAATACTAAAGGAAATCACCTATAACAAAAGCACATGGGCAGAAGCAAAACGCCTGGGTTCAAAGAACGAAAGAAGAAAAGAGACCGATCTAGTTCTGCAATATTCTTTTCATAGAAAAAGGATGGGGGAGAACCAGCGAACTCGAAGAAAAGATAGTGCGGGGTCATTGTGCAAACTTCTGAGAAAAGAGTTCGATCAATGGGCGAAATTCACGAATGCGAATACGCAACTAGAAGTCTGAGCAATGGGGAAGTACTGGACACTAAAATCGCTTTTGATAGCAAGGAATACAATCCAAGTTGAAGGATGTTAAGAAAGAAGAAGATCGGATCGGCAAGGCCCTCTCTTCACATCTTCTACAAGTGAGCGGGGGGTGAAAGATTATGAAAAAAAACTCTCAGTCCGCCTTGGTCAGGGAAGGGGGAGAAAAGGACCAGTCGACTTGAGAAAGGGAAATCAAAAAAAGTCCTGAAACGGGAAAAGTTTGCCTGGCAGATGCCCTCCACAAGTTGAAACGCACTTCTTCAGAAAAGGAAACCTCATCAACTTACCAGCTCCAGAGAGGGGAAGGAAAGGAGACCGGTTGGAAGGCCGACACGCCAATAAGTGAAAATGCCAAAAGCGATCTCCACACCGCAAAAATAGTCTGCCCCAGAAGAATCATTATAATGAAGGAACATGCATCCAGACCTCGCCCACGCAACGCTTAGGATATGGTTCCTGAAAGCCAGGGAACCGGCATCTGAAGAGGCTCAAAAAGATAGAGGGAAAATGATAGACGTAGAAAAGGAGGGCATAAGGTCAATCGTTTTCGACAGAAAAAAACCAGGGAGGACAAAAAAAGAAAATTCTAGTACATCAATCGAAAAATCGGAGGAAGAAGTCAACCACTGAAAACATATGACGCGCTTGTAAAGAGATCCGCAATACGGCATAACCACTAAGTCCTCGATAAAAAGCCCTAGAGTAATCCCAAAGGGGGAGCTCGGGACGGCGAACGGCAGCCACAGGCAGAGATTCAGAAACAAACAACGTAGATTAGGAAAGAAGGAAAACATTTTTCTGCCGTTCAGCCTAACGGATCACACAGTTGTGTCATTCAGATCGAAGGGGATAAGAGGGCATCTGCGTATGCAAGAAACTCCTAGGGAATCAGCGTAAGGCATTTCCGGTGGGGGCTGGAGGACGATTTAAGGGGAAGGATCCGAATACGTAATTTCTCTGGGGTCGGGGAAACGACGTTTAGTCGGAGGTCGAAAAAAGTGGGGAACCAGAAGGGGGAGGAATTGCGCTCCTTCCTGTCCTCCTAGAAGTAGTCGCCCTCGCCGGCCAAGGGCACGTTCTTTTTTAGGACAAAAGAGGAGACGTGAGAAGTTTGGCACGTGAAACGAGGCGGGATCGGGATGCAAATGGAGAAGGCATATATCATTGCATAACGGGACAGCAGGGGGGGTGGGGGGGGAGGTGTTGAGAAGAGGCTGCGTCTTCAACATGAGGGGTAATTGCTTCTTCCTTCCGACGAGCAGGGAGAGAAAATCTCTTATAGGGGGCAAGTTCTTCAGTTGGCTAATACTGCCAGGCGGCAGTGTGCTATGCAATTCACACAGAAATGAGAAGTGGAATACCAGAAAGACAAGGAAAGAATGGAAGGCCGACGGTACGTTGCTCCCTCCTCCTCAAAGTAGGAAGCAGAGGGGGGGGCTGAGAAAGTCTACAAGGGGCGCAGAAATTGAAGACAAGGGATCGAGAGCGGCTTGACATCGAAAAGCAATCACGTGATCCGAGCTTCAGGAACCGAAAAACTTACATCAGAAAGAAAATGTTCAAAGACTGGTCTAGGTTGGGGGACTGGATTTCTCAGAAGGGGGGAAAAGTTCGAACCTTGATCGACCCGTCTCAGTCCTTGCTCACAACTTGGCCGACTTCGCTGAGCGGCGAAAAAGGAGGGTGAGCTAGGTTCGGACACATCCAGCTCGGGGGCTTCTGTATCGTTCGTCTTAAAAGCAAACATATCCGTTTGAGGGGGGAGTGTTCTTTCAGCTGGCCGAATGGAAAAAAAATTTCCGAAATAAGAGACTTGCGCGGCAAGGACAGCGCATGGAGGGAGGGGAGGGGGAGGAAATTTCGTCGCATGGCTTTTTCTACTCTTTGCATATGGACCAAGCTGATTGATCAATCGGGAGCCCTCGTTTACCTACTAAATTGAGCAACGGGCTCTCACTAGGCCCGGATGTGGAAGAAGCAAGGAGGGCTGCAGAGAATGAAGAAGTAAGACTTCGCTCGGGCGTTGTTATCCTGCATTGGACCAGGCATTTGTCGCCGGAAAAAAAAGCATCTACTATTCAGAAAAAGTAAGCAGGAAAGGCCGCGCCACGGCTACCGCGCGAAAAGCAAAATTCAAGGGAAAGTCGAAATGACTGAAGCGTCAAGAAAATGTCTGCTTTGGAAAGAAGAAGGGGAAGCTGCGGGCAACGGGGAAAAAGGATTCAAAGTAAATCGTTAGTTGCATGGCTCGAATAGGCTCGGACTGGACTCAGCAGTCAGTAAACGTGACGCAGAAACAAGTGGCAGGGGGGTCAAAGGAAGGAATCTTTATAGAGATCTGGCTGTAAAAGGGGGGAGGCGCTGGCAGAGGAATTCTTACAAAGAATCTATGTACGAAAAGCGCATTGTTGCTCGATACATCATCCAGAAGGAGGAATGACACAAAGTGAGCTAGCTGGGATAAAGAAGGAAGAAATCTCAAAGGGGACAGATGAGATCGCCTGCAGATCATGGGTGGGGAGTGGGGAACTTGGAGGCTCCTATCTCTAAAGCTGTAAGGAAGAACCCTTACATATGTGCAAAAACCACACAAGAATCTGCCAATTTGTCAAAAGAGGAAGAGCCACGCATTTGACGTGTTTGATGCACTTTTTGTTTCATGCTACGTGGAGAGTGTTTGGGAGGCCTTCCCAGCGGCTTCTCAGAAGCTTCATATCGTCGATAAAGAGGAGGAAGGAGATGCCCCACGGCTTACAAGAGAAATAGACTGAGAGACGGACGGTTGACTCGGAGGTGTAAAGACGAAGGCTACCTGCTGAAAAGGGTCCCAAAAAAAGAAGCTATTTTAGAGGAGAGATCTAAAGACTGGCATAGGGGGAAATAGGAAAGACCGGAAAGGGGCATCGGCTGTTTATGCGCTCTTGGCGATGTGAAAGCATTGTGCACAAAAACGAGAACTCAACATTTGCTTGCGAAAGCGAAGTGAAGGGGGGAAGTAAGAAATAAGGGGGGGCGAAACGGCAAACGTGCATTGAAATCAGGTAGGTTGATGAAGGAGCTCCGACTCCACGCGCGGGCTGAAATTTGTAATGGAGACTAGATCGATGGATACGACGCAACGGGACAAGGGGGGGAAAGCAGGGGAAGGTGGACGTTCACTATAACAAGGGCGATGGGTCGAGGTAAAGGGGGTTTAAAGTGGGCTGCTTGCGGAGTCTCGAGAACCACCCCTTATTATAAAAAAGAGAGAGAGTCGGGGTCAACAAAAGATAAAGGGAAAAAATCGGACATTTCGACGCAAAGAATCTCAGGAAAGGAACCGGAACATACTACCAGTTTGACCGCTTCTTTAAAAAAGAGGAAATACGTCTCCATTCCAAATAAAACGGGGGGAAAATGGAGTGCGGAAGAAGACCGACATAACAAAGGTGCAAACGAAAGGAAGAAAAAGAGTGACCACGACGTCGATCGCAAAAAAGCCAGCAGAGAGACCGAAATCGAAAAACTGAAGGAATCTCCTTACGGTCGTCATATCTGAGCGCCAGTAAAAAAAAAGCGGAAATAGGATCTCCGAATTTAGTTCGGGGTGGCGCTGTAAGAAGGAAGGGAGTCGTCAAATCTCAAAATTAGAAGAGCGTCGATGTAGAAGAAAGTCAAGGGTCAGACGATTCATCTAATCAAAACGATCGAACTTGAGGCAAAAGAATAAGGACAGACTGAGAAATCTAGCCCAAAATAAAGGAAGTAGAAGAATCAGGCAAAATCACTGGGACGCAGATCCTTTCACAGGCAGGTTATTGGGGAACTGAGTTTTGCTGAAAACGAAGGGGGGGCGAAGAAGGGACAGAGAATAGCCAGCTAAAGAGATTATCGAGAAAGAGAGAAGCGAGGCAAAAAAAGTATAGAAGAATGTGTCGATCTGAATAGCGGCCACTCGCGAGCACGATAGAGGATATTATCGCTCAACAGCCGCTGTGATAAACCTCGCTCACGCGAGCACGAAAAGAAAAAGGAAAACAGGAAAGCAGCAGGAAGCAGAAAAAAATACGCAAATATCAGAAGAAAGGGAGAAAAGCAAAAGACCCTTTGCGGCACTATCTAGGGCAGATGATGCCCGCAAGAGAAAAAACGCCATGCACTACGCGAATGCGGAAAATTTCCCTATACCGTCAAGAGAAAGGTATACATCAGACAAGGGATGAGGAAGAACGAGTTCCATAAAGAATGAAACGCACTGCCATGAAGAGTTCAGAGGGGAAAAGTTACGGAATGTGAGAACTGGAGGGGGTAAAAATCCTCTTATCTGTAAAAACCAACCTCACCAGCCGGATAAGCAGAGGGAATTCGAGGAAAAGGGACGATTTCAGGAAAAAAAAAAAAAGGGCGCAGGAACAGAGGGGAAAAAGGAAAGTGAGAGACCCCATAACAAAAGAGAAAGGTAACGAGGCGCCAAGAGTCAGCTTCAACGGGGGGGGGGGGGAAAATCTGCCTCATCGTCGAAAAAAAAGCAAGCTATTCCTAAAAGAATCAAGAATTGAGCGGCAGCCTTTGCCAAACAGGCCCGCCGCTCGTCACTCAGCGAAGGAGAAAGGACCGACAGACAATCAGAAAAACTAGGAGAATGGTAAAAGAAATAAAGATCCAAAGATCTAGCGTGATGGGGTGCGCATATCTGCACCAAGTGAAAGACCTCGCATAACTATGATAGTAGGAGGTTGAGAAAAGGCCTTAGAAAAGCAAGGGGAAGTACCGGAAAGGAGAACTATGAGACATAAAAAAAGAGCACCATTCTTCTCACCCTTGGGGATGGATGTAAAAAGCGCGGGGGGCCGGTGAAGAAATGTTAGTATGGCTGAAAAGAGTTCCGCAAGCACGCTATCTAAAAATCACCACGGTCGCTTAAATAAACGTAGCCTAGGCATGAAAATGAAAGAAAAAAAGATTCTGAAAAAGCCGTTAGGGGGGGAGAACTCTCGGAGGACAAAAAAACGCTGAAAGCTATGGGGCTTAGGGTAAAAGAACATAGGCTCCAGAAGGTGTCCTTTGACAATGACAAAAACAGAAAAGGAGGTCGTCTACTACCGCAGCAACGAAGGCGTAATCATCAGTTACGCGAAAAATGGGGGGACGCAGGTGACGACACAGAGCAGACAGATCGCGTTACTTTGTCAAATAAGAAAGAACTCGAGCTCCAAAATCAACCTCGACCTCCAAAATCAGGGACAAATAGATGAGGTGAGTATAGACGGGCGCATGTTTCAGTCCCGATGGAAGATCAAACCATACTCGAGAATCTTAACTCTATCTTTTGACTCCTACCAAGAGATTACGGAACTGGAGCAGGTCGATAGGGACCGGGAAAATGGCATAGCTTAAGATGATGGGACTCTCAAGTCCGCATTGTAAGCGCCAGTAATCGGTTGGACCGGGACCGCGAACCTTCGAAACAAAAAGAAGAAATGAGAGGAGAGTGGATCGAAAATAAATGCCGCGCAACAGGAAAAGCAATGATCGCGGCATTTGTTGGAACCAATACATTAAGAAGAGAAAGATGGCAATAGAGAAACTCTTCCAGAAGAAAACAATCCAACTTAAGTCTCAGGGTGAAAGACGACCGGCCGCAGGGCATAGCTCAAAAAAGAGTAGAAAAAGAGAAAAGGAGTGAGGATGCATCTAGGTAAACAGGGGATGGGGAGGAGAAGAAGGACCGCTGGAGCGAAGTGCTGCATCTTCTGGGAATATGCTTCGGACAAGCCGCGTCACTGGAGAGTGGGTGGTCTTCTGACGATTGCGGAATCGATAAAAAAAAGAGTAGGGGCCGACTCGGACCGTGATCAAAAGGGAAACCAAGAAAGAGTTGGACGCATGGCTCGCTTTAAGGGAAGCCTTCCAAGGAGCAATATCCCGGCCAGCTTCCAGGGCGGGGGGAGGAAATATCTAAGGGGTGGAGCTTGGCGATCTGTGAAAAACTGCCCCAAAATCTATTGCAGGGGAAGGATGTTAAAGTTTAGGGAGTTGGAGATCATGGCTGGATTGAAAATGTGGTCAAGTGTCTTGACGTGCGAAGACAAGAAGGGGGAAGCGCGAAGTTGGGACGTAAGGAGGGCAGGTTTACCTCATGCGTCTAAAATACAAACTGCATAATCCCTTTTGGGAATATGTAGCAGCAAAAAAAAGAGAGGTTATTACTACTCAGAAAAGATATAGTGACCAGCGCGGAATAGCCAACGAAACCAACTCAGAAGGGAAGACAGTTTTTTTTGACGGAGAAGTAGAGGGACAAGCCTTTCGGCGTGAACACTAGACTAGTAAATGAGGGCGCAAAAGAGAAGCAAGCACTGGATCCAATCTAAAAGAGAGAGTTGGAAACCTAATAAAAATTGGTGGCGAACGAAAGTCGCGTGGAGTGGGGTAGGCAGAGGGTCAACGAACCTTACTCTAAATCCGGGTCTCAGGCCGTCGCCACGAACTGAGATCAGGAATTCGCGCGGGTACCTAGTTTACCAGCTATGCGCAACATCAAGCAGAGATATGAGGATTCTGGGGAAAAAGAGGGAAAAAAAAGGAGGGCAGAGCGGTGAGTGCGTGTCGGGACTTGGAAAATTAGGAAAAGTGAAGATCCAGGAGGGAATTGCAAGAAAAACGACTCCATTTCTGGCGGTGGTAGGCTCGTCGCACTTGGAAATAAGAGTGCAGATGGTAAAGAGGGAAGAGAGCGTGGACCTCGTTGCATGCTCAGTCTAAAAGAAGAGGGGCAAACCGGATGTTAACGCCGCAGCTGGTCTGAGATGACAATCGACTTGAGGTCAAACTTCGCTCTGCTTTTTTCCGAGGTGATTTTTTAGCCGGGGCCCTCGAGAAAAGGAACAAGCCGCGAGAATAACCGCAAGGGGAGGAACGCGAGAGAGAAAGGGCAGAGCCGAAAAAAAAAAAAACTTCAGAGGGAGAGATAGTCTGCGGAAATAGAACGTAAGACCTTGATCACTTGCCCTCTAGGGGGGAACGTAGTGAGAGCAAGACTCTTGGGATCTCAGGCGGGCATCATCTGCTCGATCTTAACGCAAAAAGGAAGTGATTGTCATACAAAAAGTGTAGCGGAGAGGGGCGCTTCCTGAACTTTACCGCATGGTCAGTTCTGTGAACGCAGAAGCGAGTACTAAAAAAGCGCGGTTTGCTCAGGATCCGAGGAACAGCCTCGCTGACGCAATCGCGACCCGGACCAGGAGAAATGGAAGAGGATGATCGCCTGGCGCGATCACTTGTGGGCGCTGGGAGGGCAGCATAGAGAAAAATCAGACGAAAAAGGAGGTCACCACATCCTATATAAAACTAACATGGTTGCAAGCTATCAGCGAAAACACAGGGACGATTGAAAAACGCTTCAAAAGAAGGGAAGGAGGAGGAGGACGTCAAGCAGAGTGGTCTCATACAGCTTAGGGAGGTAGGGAGGAAAAAATCGAGAAAGAGATGGGACCTTCTCCGGCCTGAAGATAAATACGACTCTCTAGCGGGAGGAAGAGATTGTTTGACGACTGACGAAATCGGGAAAAAACTTGAAAGCAGATAAAAAAACCGCATAAGAGGGGGGAGAGCGCACGGAGAGCTGGTTTGAAAGATCTGAAAAAACGAGAAGATATGAGTGATCGCTCTTGCGCATGGTCGCGCTCTGAGAAAAAAGTGGCTGGGCGATCAGACAGTCGTGGTAAACGAGAAAAGGCTGAACCTCAAGAGCGTGACCTAGGGAGACTGATTCTCCGAAACACCGTCGCGATGCTATTTGGGGAATGGGGAAAAGAGAGGGATAAAGTACAGCAGGGGCAAATTGGGGTGGGGGGGAGTGTCTCCTGCTGACTTTAAAGCCACGACGGTGACTAAAAGGACGAGGGAGTCAGTCCCTAGATGGAAGATATAAAAAAAATAGAAAAAAAAGGGAGATAAAGAGGGAAAGCAAGATCACAGAAAAAAAAGATCTAAAATCAGGATGGAGGGAAAAGACGGACGCCAGGTCGTAACTTATCGACAGAAAGGGGGGAACTAGGAGGGGGGAATCGTATCGGCTCATAAAAAAAAAAGAAGGAGATGGCGTCTGGTCTCAGAAAAAAATACAAACTATGAGCACCGCGAAGGACACAGGAGGAGAAACGAGGAATCGCAAAAATGTGGAAAAAACGAAAAAGATAAAAAAAAGAAAGATCAAGCCCGCAGGCCCGTTTCCCGTCATAGCGGGAGGGAAAATGTAACAGCGGATCGATGACTAAACAACCAAATAACTTTAGTAGGAATATAGAAAGGGTCGGATGTGCTCATTGCAACAATCAGGGAAAAGGTCGAGAGCTAGATGTAGAATTTATAAGAGGAGGGGGTGCCCTCTCTTTCATCGATCGATACTATCATGAGTCCTGGAACAAAACAAAGAGGAGAAGGGAAAAGCCATTCAAAGAGAGAATGACGGGGGCTCCGAAAACAAAAAGCGTGAGAGGATCGATGCCCCAGGCATAGGAGTTTTTAAAATTATGTTTCTCAGTACTGGGATAGAGTCCTCAAAAAGACCAATACTCAAAGATGAATCTAACAGGCGATCATCATGGAAAGTTCTGAGTGGTTTTCGGAATTAAAAAAAACACTTAAGAGGACAGGCGAGTCGTGCTCTTGGACAGAGGATCTCTCGAATCAATGCAATGACAGATCGCCTTTGACACTCAATAATGCAAACCCGGCATCAGTGTTGAAACAGAGAGGAAGAGAGATATCAATATGGAAGGCAGTGCAAGCAACAGAATGGAGTAACTATCTGATCAATGGGAGACAGCAATATATCAAATGTCGAGAATGCCTCACCGTCTCCCAGAAAGGGGAACCTCCCCTTCAAATAATCAGGGGGTAAAAAGCCGCACAGTTGTCTTAAACGGGAACGATTGACAATTGAGAAGAAAGGGGAAAGGGACATGCTGGACCCTAATGGGAAGGGAAGTGCGCTGATCTCAAAAATAAATATGGGGGGTGAAGACTCCTCGTACTATGGCACGCTAAACGAAAACGCAGGATAAAAAAAACGAAGGACAACGATTCGACTGAGGGAGCAGCCGCAAACATCCGGTCAAAAGGGGGGACAGGGGTCGCGACCATGCAGCCTCTAGCATGGGGAAATGGGATCCACGATCATCTTCACTCAGATGGACAAGCTTAAAATCTGTCGAAAAGTCCGCGAAAGAGACAGAAAAAAGAAATCAAAAAGTGCACTGGAGTAGTGCCTTGAGAAAGGACAGACGGCCTTCTTGCACAGCGATGCGATCTCCCGAACAAGCCACCACTAAAAGGTTAAGAATTGGAAAAAGAAGACCGTAGAAGCATTCTAGCTAGTAGCAATAGTGTCTAAACTGCGGTTAGATACCGCCTCGAAGATATGGAGGGGGGAGGGCACGGCCGATAAGTCGTGTCGAGAATTTTCAGAAAATGCTAATCTGAGAAATACACAAAGCTACAGTAGAACGCACATGGGTTGTCACCGATCGGATAGCCGGCGCAAGGGAGGAGGGAGGGTGACTCCAAGCAAAAAGGAAGTATCGGGAGAGTTCTCTTCACGCTAAGCTGTGCGCGCGTATGCATAACTTGTGCTCGAAATCTTTGAACTGGGGGAGCAACACGGCCGCGAGTTAAGAAGAGTCTGTGGGCGGGAGCGTAATCACCTCGACGAAGCCTTGAATTTGCATAGACCCAATAACGCAGGGGAGCCTACCTCACCTTACGAGAAGAGAGGGATCGAAAATGCGCTGATACAGGCAAGACAGAAAGAATGTTCAGCGCAACCGAAAAGATCTCCAATCCTGAAAAAACTTGGCGCCCCGCATGCAATGCAAATGAGGGAATTGAGATCAGTTGAAGAAAGATCCAGAAGATCGCCCACGCAAAGAACTGCCCGTCAAGATTGGAAAAAAGAACCAAAAGGAACGGGGAGAGAGCCTACTGCCAATCGAGAGGACGAGCAATTAAGCAATTGGGAAGGAAAATCCATCTTTGTCAAACAACCGAATCGTCAAAGAAAAAGGGAGACCTGAGATATCGTTGCCAGCGCAATAGGAGAAGCAAGACCCAAGAAACATCATACGAGGGGAGTGTTACTAACGCAGCTAGACCGCATAAGAGATGGGCGCCAAGGAAACTCGGCAAGGATATCCTCCATAAACCCTTGATCTGTTGACGCGTAGGAAAGGCAGCAATCATAAAAACCAAAGAGCAACAACAAACAAGGAGTGAGGGTTAGGAATACAAAAAAGAATGCAGGTTATGAACGACCTGGAAAGAAATAACAAGGGTTGTTATTGGATTCTTCGCACCCGGAAATAAGAAGTCTCGAGGGCAGGAGAATGCTTCTGGACAAATCCTAGTAAGTTTCCAGGGGGAGGGAGTGGAAGATTAAACGCTGCGGAAGATACTCTCAGGGAGCGGGGAGGGGAACGACGCGGTTCGCGGGGCGAAAGAGTAAAACGGTGAACCAAGAGGACAAAGAATGGAAAGTGCTCTCTTATGCTGAAGTGCATAGAAGTAGGCGCTCGCCTGCGAGTGGAGGGGTGGGGAGGAAAAATATACTTCAAGTTTGAAGGGTGCGGACTTAAACGGCTGCCCAACTAAAAAATGCAATTCATGTGATGGAGGAGGAAGAAGTGGGGTGCGTGGTGAGATCAGGAGATGTCGGAGAGTGAGTGTCAAAGGTGCCCACCGCGCAAATTGTCTGCGACGAAAAGCCGGAGCGGTCGTTGACTGCGGGGCACGAATACTCCTTCGTTGAAGTGAATGGGGCTGATCCAGTCATCCAGAAAAAGGTATGAACGCACAAGCCCAGAGAGAGTTGAAAAAGGGCAAGGGGCGCCACCCCGGAATAGGAAAAAAGAAGGGTTGCATGCAACCATCGCAAGACGAAGTGAGACGTGAAGAGCACGATCGATAAAATGGGCCGGGGTTCTTCAATCGAAGAACGCACTGTTGGCCCCTCATAAATTGAAAAGATCAAGAGGGTTCTAAGAAAGCTCTAAAAGAGATAGATAGGGAGACCTTATCAGAACAGCGTTCAGCCCGGAAACCAAGTAAGAATGCTGCGCTAGCGTCGGAAAAGTTCCAAATCCAAGCTCGGTCTTCGTATTCTGCGTAATTAAACAGAGCAATGGAGTGGGGAGGGGTCGGAAGTTGGGAAAGTGGGAAGAAAGAAGGGAAAGGGGGCGGCTAAAGGCAAGAGCATCAGTGAGTGATGGCTTTTTAGTAGCTCACGGCGATAAGAGTGGGACTAAAAAATGGGGTTAAGCAGAGGGAAAAAGCGATTGAGCTGCTTTAAAGAGGGACAGCTCGATTGCGCATGGGCTCCACTTCTTGGGTGAATGCCTGATTTTTAAACGCCCGCTGAAATGGATTAAATCTAAAGTGAGGGGCCGACGCGCTCGCTTGTTAATACCGCTGGTGGCGGTTTTGTAGAAGGAAAAAAGAAAGACGGTAGGGGGGAGAAAAGAAAGAGAAATTCCGTCGCACCGGCCCGTCCGCGCGGAATCGAGGTTCAGCTTCACGAATTCGAATTCACTGGAACCGAAAGAATAAAGGGTTCTCAAGGATGAGTACTTGAAGGAGATCGGAAGGGGAAGCGCGGGAGGAATGGCCGACTGGACTAAAAAACTGGTGAGGGGAAGAAGATGATCGATCTGTAAAAAAGAATTTCTTGGGAAAGGCGAATGAACTGGAACCGTATCAGAAACTTAAAACTGATAAGCGAAGAGGCGTGATCCAGAAAATGCAGAGACAGCGCATTGTCGGAGAAGAAAAGGCCAGTAGCGGAATAAAAGTGTGGAAAAAGAAAAAAAAGAGGGAAAGGGGCATGAGGATGAAGACTGGCAAATGAAAGGGTGGGGATCTTTGTCTTCTGCTAAAATAGTCCTATCTCGAACTCACCGGCAAACATAGTTAAAAAAAGAATAAATATGCCAGGGTGACATAGCGATGAGCGCAAAAGTCTGGAGGAGAAGGTTTTCATGCTTAACCGCGGGGGTGTCTTCAGATGCAGAGGCTGGAAAACCGAGATTCAGTAACGATCGTGAATATAAATCCCAGAGGAAAGCTCCAAAAATGTCATCAAGGTAGAGAACGTTGCTCGTAGGGGGGGAAGTACTTCAATAACAGGATTAGCGAGTTCCAACAGTCGGGACTATTGGTCGCAACGAAGGGGGGGACAGAGAGAGAGATGAAGAAAGGCATGCTAACTATATTGAGAAGGGAGGTCACAGAGAGCGGGCTCTCAAAATTTGCTTGCTCGATCAGGGGAACGCAGGGTGCCATCCGGTGGCGGACTGAGACGTGCAAACAGGGAATCGGGGGAGTGAGGACGGAAGCCGAAGCACACACCCCAAAAAAACCTCAACCCAACAAAAAAACCAAAAAAAAACCAAAAAAAAAAAAAACCAACAAACACACAAAAAAACCCAACAAAAAAAGGAATCTGAGATGCTATGGCAGCGAGACTAAATCGATTAATTCCACAGGGGCAAAAGGGGTGGAGGTGAGGAGGAAGCTCCCGATATCCCCGGAATGGAAAATTTCCGAGGTGGAAGGTAAGGGAGGGAAGGGGAGATTGAGAATATCAGCTCAAAAAAAAATCTGATTAAAGAAAGAGAATCTCAAGTCAGTCAATACAGCCGGCTAAAAAGGAAGGTACAGGTCGACCAATCCTAGACTGGGGTCTCTTAAACTTCAGCGGAGAAATAACCCCGCGAGATCGAAGGAAAGCAGGATAATTAAAAAAGCATCGGATGCAAAAGAAAGATATCGAGGAAGAATACAGCTAAGCTTCACGGCTCTCAGTTGACCTCACCAGGAGTGACAACGGACTAAAAAGATCAATCTCAAAACTTTTTATAGAAACAGCTAGCGAAGAAAAAAGGAGCAAGGATAGCACTGCAGTCACCGGGGGACGGCAATCGATCGAAAAAAGATCATAAAGGAGAGACCAAGACTTTTAAGGGCGGTTAAGCTAATCATTTAGACTGTTTCTGGCATAGAACAACACGAAAAAAGGTATAGAAGAAGCTATGGAGAAAGTAAATCCTGAAGGAAATTAATAAGCGGATACGAGAAACAAAGACAGAGGAGGAGGAAGAACATCCCGCGGCCCAAATGAAAAAGGAGCCTAGAAGTGAGTTAGACAGATAGCTGTGCACACCATTGGCTTAAATGGGGAAGAGTTTTCGCAAATTTCAGAGTAGGGGGACAGAAAAGAGCCAATATCATCACCAATGACTGCAGCTCGACAAGAAGAGGAAAGAGACGCGGTGTCGGCAGAGTCGGATCGCGCCATCCTGCGAATTCCAGAGATCGGGCCTGTCGCGGAAATCAAAGCACTAAACTAAACGCTCTCTTCTGATCACGGGAACGAGGGGAAGGAAAGAAAGAAAAAGTTCGCTCGCACAGAAAAAGGAGCCAGGTGACAAGCACCTGGCAGTGGGGGGGCGGTCACGACGCGCATAAGGAAAGAACAGCAAATAGCCATAAGCGCGCCAGAAGAAACACACTCCTGCTCCTCAATTAACGACAGCGCAAAGATCAAGGTATGGAATCCGGCGCATGGAAGGAGGAACAAGAGGGAAAAAAGGAGAAAGTGCCAGGCTGCTGACCTTCGCTTAGAGGGAATAAAGGATAGAGATTATGTCCCGTAATAGAGACTGCGGCGGAAACCTCACACGAAGTATAAAACGCAGAAGCGAAGTCGCGTAGATTTCAGCAAGAAAAGCAGAGAAAAGAAGGGGAAACGCGACGCGATTGAAAAACCTAGGGGAAAACGGAAGGAAATCATTGGAAAACACAGCGTCGAATTCAAAGCGACGACCAGTCCTAAAAAAAAAGAATGCTCTGGCGGGACCGTGCAAGGGGCGAAAGAGTCCGAAGTGCCTCGTCCACGCAGGAGGGGAAAGGGGAAAAGAGAAGAAAACAGAAGGAAAACATCACCAAATCTGAACACTTTTCAAAACGAAAAGAATCCGCGGAAGGGAAGGGCGCGAAAATTTACCACTTAGTTCATCAGCGCTCGCGTAAAAATGAGGAAGGTGTGCAACGCCTAAAAACGAGTAAAAGGAGAAAAGGAGCAATCTTTTCGACAGGCACCGCACGAAAAGGTTTAAGGTCACGCGCTGGGAAAAGAAGAGGAGGAGTGCTTTCGAGTTTAACTCCATCAATCCGATGAACTAGAGTGCATCTTAAAGAAGATGGAGGGCGAGAAGAGTGCAA
>Ga0179593_1513559_pt1 | contig 18381 bp, 14 predicted proteins | sample CZODoug2_1_08_16_FD_185931 | JGI IMG/M metagenome (GOLD analysis project Ga0179593, IMG submission 185931) | Vadose zone soil fungal communities from Angelo Coast Range Reserve, California, USA - CZODoug2_1_08_16fungal (PacBio error correction) | ecosystem: Environmental > Terrestrial > Soil >...
TGCGTGCCTCTCTTCCGTGCCTCTGAATCCGGGGGGTTCTTGAGGGGGACGGGGGGAACGAATAAGATAAAGACAAGGAACTGCCGAAGGGAGAATCACCTCAAATTCATTTAACCTCCAAAAAGGGGGTTCGCCGGAAAAGGAAAGGGGGAAAAAGGGAGGACCTACGACGGCCTATCTCGGGAGAAAAGGCACCACCATTCTCTAATACCAAGTCTCGACCATCACATCTTTCCCGGGGAAGAGAGGGAAGAGACGCAATGGTTTCGAGGCAGAATTCGAAGAAGAAAGGATCCAGCCCCTTCGAGACTCCCACTTCATTTTACCTCTCACCGGGAAAAGACATTCAAAAAGAGAGGGATTGTATGAGACCTCAGAAGGAGGGGGCCTCCACGATAGGGGCGACCACATCTTTTTCCACAAAAACGCTCTCTGCGTTGAACGAGAGAAGAAAATCACCAAGGATTCCACGGGAGTCAAGGGAACACTGTCGCGCCCGAAAGTCTAAGCAAAGCATTACCGTCTGAAAGGAGGGAGAGGGCCTTTGTTGGAAACGAGCTTCTACTGGGAGTCTTCCGAGGCGCCTCTCAGTTTTTGGAAAAAAAATGAAAAGAATTTACGGGAACCGCAGAGAGACGACGAGCAATGCATCCTCCTAGAGAAGGAGTTCGAGGAGAAAAGAAAAGGAAAGGGCGTCACTCCCGCCTTGCAAAAAAGAAGCGTTCATTACATGAAAAAAACTCGAATCGCGCGCCGTTAAAGGAAAGGGCCCTTGGCGTCTACCAAGTAAGAAGAGAGTCTCCAACGAAAAATATGACGTAAAACTTCCTGTTTTCAAAGAGCCGTCAATGACGAGGGGCCAACGGAAAGAGCGTACAACATACTGATGTGGGAAAGCACCTTCTAAAAGGTTTCACGGAAAAACGACCCACACCAACGCTGTCCACCTGCCGACTATCTCCCTGGGAAAAAGCAAGACAGGGGCCGAGGGGGGGGGACACGCCGAATCGGGGATGGTCTTTACCCCGTCTCATTAATCACTGGGATTTCGAAAAGTCTACTTGACACACAATTTAAGAGATCACTCGGGGGGTTCGTATCCGCAAGATTTCCCAGAATAGCCAAAGGCTGGAAGAAGGTTCACTTCCGAACGGGGGATTTCGCGGCAGAGCACGCCGCAAAACCGCTGGGGTAATGACGGAGGAAGCCCCCAGTTTTAGGTCGTTCTAAACCGTGCAAGGAAGGAAATCGCGATAGGGGTTGTTGGGGAGGGTTTGACTACTCGGAAGTGTCACTCTTCAGAAAAGTACCTGCTCATGGTCGGAAAACCCGGTGTCGCAGCAACTTTCGAGGGAAGAAGAGTCACGGCCGACTAGGGGGGGGGACCGCATTGTATTTCCCGCAGAGGAACTCGAAGGCAATAGCGTGTGGGGGAGGACTTACTACCACAAAGCGCCGGGGGGGGGAGTGGGAACTTCGTCAAGCCCGAAGAGCCTCGACTTTATAAGACGGCAAGAAAGTACACTACAACATCGAAAAAAAAAAGGAGGTGATCTTTTTTCAAACGCTGCCTAGCCCGGAAAGAAAAAAAGAGGGTCTTCCTCTTCTCTCAAAAAAGGAGGAACAGATAGAGATTTTCCTCCTGCCGTAAAAGGGGAAAAAAGCATCGCCTGACGATCGCCGTTTTGCAGGAAGGTGTGAGACTCTTTCCGGACAGGCTTCTCACGTCGAGGCGCTGGGGGGGGGGGGAAGGCTGGCTTGACGAAGGAAAAGATACAACGGGGGGGGTAGTAAAGGCATGGAGTATCCGGGGAAGGCCTTCTGATTTTCCAGGGGGCTGCTCGGAACTCATGCGGAATCGTCGGGCCGTGAACAAAAAAAAAAAAAAAATTTATCCTTTAGAGAGAAGACCTTCTTCGAAAAAAGGGGGTGTTCGAGGAAATGAGCAGGTACTCGAAGGGGTGATTATCTTTTACATCAAAACTGTCTCCAAATCGAGAAAGTGGGAAGCATGAGGGGCTCCACGGTGATAGGGGATCTCTTGAGTCCTCACGACTCAGAGAAGACGAACCTGTGTGGAGTAATCAGACTGGAAAAGCGTTTCGTCTGAGGTTTCTGTCTCCATCCTAGGGGGAAGGGGTGAAATCATTTTCCAGAAGGAAGGTATCTTTAAATCTGTGAAACTACAACCGTTGTAACCCCGAGAGAGGTAGGGAAGCCGTTTCGCCAGTCGAAAGGGGTAAAACAAGAAAGGGAAAGGTCCTGAAGCCGTTCCAAGAAAAAGAAAACATGACATAACCTCTTGTCCCACTCAATCTTTGAAGAGGGAAGAGTCCTCAGCCAGAGAATCGGAAAAATGGGAAGTCGATGAGGTTTTTGCGGTGGGCAGCCAAAACATCGTGTACCGGGGGGGAGGAGATTCGACCTCAGGATGTGTTGGGAAGGTTGCGAAGAAACGAGTAATGCCGGCGATGGGGAAAAGGGGGACGTCGTTAATTCGTTGAGAAGGGAAGGAGGGGGGAGGTAGACCGCCCAGGGCAAAGGCGGGTCGACGACGGAAAGGCGCGCGCGAAAAGGCGAATTTTTAATTTACTCTTGACGGCGGTGATTACTGCCGGGGGAGGAGGATTGAGAGCGTACGTCCTGTCAAAAGGAGGTATTCAATCTTTGGGGGGGGAAGATCCCGATGAGAAAATCTTTTCATATTTGGGGGGGAAAAGAGAGTAGAAGAGAAGGGCTAGGCAAAAAAGCCGGACGGATGATTTCGTCCTCAGAAAAAAGGAAAAAAGGTTTCCAACAAAAGGGAAAGAGGGGCCCAACAGCGTCCGGCGCGTAGATGCCGATTTTTTCGGGGGGGGGGAAACGTTTCTTCGGGAGAGGGAGGCGCGCAGAGAGGTTAAAAAGGAGAGGAGCGTGATGGTCCGAGGGGTGTTTCTATTTCGAAGATCGTTTCGGCCCATAAAGGAGAGGGGAATAAAGCGCGAGTGCCTTCGAGAGGGCAGATTCTCTAGTAACGGGACCGCGTTAGCTCCGTAAGATCCGTCGGCCGGAGCCGTCCTGGAGGAGAAGGCCGGCATCGAGAGGTGCTGGTCGCGCAGAGATTGTATCGCGCCTGTGGTGCGGGCGTGAGCGACGATAGGACGGAGGAGGGCGAAATTTATCAGGGCCGGGCCGCGGTGTTGCTCTCTTTTCGGGCATGCGAAACCTGTTGCGGCAAAAAGCGGGGGAAGAGTTTTGTGGGGGAAAGGGCGCGTCGGCAGTGAAGGTGGTCGTATTCCAGTTTTAAAAAAACGGTTTCGGATCAGCGGAAAGGGAGCGTCAGGACGGCGGGGGCAGGACAACACAACGGAGGAGTAGAAAGTGCCTCGCTTCACTTTCAGCGCGAAACCGCGTGGTGAGTCGGTGGTCAGAACAAGGCTACATCAAGGAACTGCCCGGAAGAAAACGACGTCACCAGGTTTCGCATAAAGGGAAAAAAGACCGCGCAAACAAAAACCGTTGTGAGGGCAAAAAATACGACTGCCATCGTGAACGGCCGCGCAAAGCCAAAAAGAGAGATGAACCATCGCAGGGAGGAGCCGACCAGCACAGCTTTCCGAAGAAAAGGCGTCGCCAGTTTAGGAGGAAGGAACTACTAGCCGCCGATCCAGAAATTCGGAAGGAGAAAGGGGAACGCTCCCCGGCAGGGAGAGCCAGCCTTGTCGCAGACGAGGAAACATCTCTGCTTTATCTAAAGTCAATGGAGGGACCGCCCGAGAGAGGGGGGGGCGTCGACATCGAAAGAAAACTCTTCCATTGCTCTAAAAAAGAAAATTTTGCTGAGATTCCCACTGTCGCGAAAGAAGAAACGTCGAGCCGGCATCTAAAGGCGCAGGAAAATAAAGGGCTAGGCGGCCTTTTGTTGGGGGGGGCCTGCAACGACTGTGTACGAAAGGACGGCTGCCGAAAATTTGCCGAGACGCCTCTCAGTGGGGGGGGACTCAGGAGAAAAAATCCTTTAAGCATCGGCAACACTATAAGGAAAAGAGGGAATACCAATCCCTAAAGCTCGGAGCAATCCGTGGGGTTGAAAAAACGGCCCCTCATTAAGGCACTTACAATTCCGACCTCCGAGAATGCGAGGGGGGGAAATGAAGAGCTTCGAACAGAAGGGTGGCGGTCTACAATTCATCCATAAGCATTCACTTACGTAAAAAAAACGAATACCCGGGAAAGGCAATTACGCGTTGAACCAAGAAAAGGGCAACATCACTGAGGGCACCTTCGGCGGGACACGCTGGTGGCTTAAAGAGGACACCGCCCACAAAAAATACCTGCCGAAGGGGACCTGCAGCCAGACGGGGAAAGAGGAGTTGGACCCCAAGGGGAGCATTCGGGGCTGGACCCAGGGGCGTGCCCCCCGGATCGTTTTACACCTCGAGAAACGGCTTTCCAAAAAAGGAAAAATCGGGGGGTAACAGGTTGTCGGAAGCGGCTCCCACACCTTTAACTTCAAGGGAGAACTGCGGTTTGCACAGGAAAGGTACTTTCGGAGGGCACGCCCCCCAAAGACCGCCGGGGACAAACCGCTGGTGGGAGCTTAGAGTTCTTCCGGCGTGGAAAGGAGCCGAGCTAAACTCCGCCTGGAGAAAATAAGCTTTGGGAGACAGTTGGAAGAAATACAAGATCCCATTGTCACGAAAAATGGCTATCTCTCTCTGGAGAAAGCAGCCAAAACCCAGGTGGAGCCAGCCGGAGGAAGGAGGAGCATCTCACGGGAAAAGGGGTCCCCTCATGTAAATTCAAGACGTGAAGGAAAGAAAAAAGCTTGTGAGTAAAGGGAAAAAAGCTAAAATTACACCCTTTCCTTTGGTTGACTGAGTCAAGGAAATCCGGAGAGGAGGCACCATCTCCGGAGACTATCAAATTCAAGCCCTCTTCATTACACTACAACATCGGAGGAAAAGGGCGATGATCTGGCAATTCCTTACGTCCTGAAAAAAGGAAACTCCTTTTTCATCGGAAGGAGTATTAAAAGAGATAGATGGGGGGGGGGAAAATTGTTCATTCCGGAGGAACGATCACTCCTGACGTACGTTTTTCTTAGGGGAGGCCGAGAAAAAGGAGGGGATCGTCTTCAGTTACGTCTAGAGCTTGTGAAAAGGAAGGGGGGGAGGCGGGGCTTGACGACGGTCGCATGCTACTGGGTAGGGGTAGCCGTTCCTGCAATCCAAAAGGGGAAGGAGAAGTTCCTTCAAGAAAGTGCTTGGCTCTGGGAATTCTTACCACGGCCACATCGTAAAAAAAAACGAAAAAAAAACACATGAAGGCTTCTTGTTTTTTTAAAGGCAGTTGGCCCTCCTCCGGCTTAAAGACAACAGGAGCCAGACCATTATCATGTACTCGAAGAGATGAGCGGGAAAAATGGGGTCGAGGATCAAAAGGGGAAAAAACAGCTATCGCGAGAGGAGTCGCCCGGGGAAGGAAAGACCTCGCGAACGCCGACGGGGGGAAAAGTTATTTACCCAAAAAAAGACGGTCGGTGGCGGGAAGAAAGCGCAAATCCGAAAAAGAGGGAAGTGAAAAAAAGGTCCATCCCGTTTCTGAAGTAAGGGGTGCTCCGGCGGGAAAAGGTAACCCGAGTTGAGAGCATTGGTGAGAGCGAGGTGGTAACAGGAGGGAAGCCTTGCAATAGTCCAGCCCCAAAGAGGGGTCTTCGTGTCACCCCAACGAAAAAAAGGCTGCTGCGGGGAGGGAGTCGTCATTTACGGGAAGACGTTGTTGTTTTGCGACGGGGGGAACGGCCAAACAAGAGTGAGCAAAAAGAAGGTGGCGGGGGGCGCGCTTCGACAAGGTGTTACTGAAAAGGGGAGCGAGTGGTGGTCCAACAGACAGGAGAGGTCAAAAACCGTTTTCTACTTGCAGGGGGGGGTATACTCGCCTTAGTTAGGTGAGGTATACCGAAAAAGGGATGTTCTAAAAAAAAGGAACGTCACTTCTCGGTTTTTGAGTAAGTAACTCTTACGAAGGAAATTCTTTTTCATTGACTCCTAGAGTATTATTTTTGACTACCATCCGTAAGGCTCTCGGGATTTCTTAGGGTTTCGGGTCCCTTGGACGCTGCCGTCTTTTAAGTTTTTGGGGGGTATACAACTGAGCTACAAGCTTCAGGAGGATTCGTTCCCGTCAGAGTCCAACAATTCCAGGAGCCCAGCGGTAAAAAGAATGCAAGGCTTCTACTTTGTGTCGGGTGAAGGTGGGCTGAGAAAAAAGGGCGACGGCTCCGCAGGGGGGGAGCAGATATTTCTAAAGGAGAGTGATTGACGAGTGGAAAACGATGGTGGGGAACGGCCCAGGGAAGTCGTTTCTGACAGCTCGAGAAGGAAGCGTGTTGCCTTTCTCTTCTCTTCGCTTTCTACTCCGAAAGGAAAATTCTTCCGTTGGGGGGTCTAGGGGGGAAAAAGTTATCTCGGAAGAGGTCTCCAGAACTTCTCCTTCCGTTCAGAGGGAGAAGAAGAGCCTCCCTGGGGGAAGTCTTTTCTTTTAAAGAGATACGGCAAGACATGAGGGGTATACGAAGAAGGGTTTCCTTCAGACGACTAGGCCGTGTATGGAGAAGGGGAGGGAGGGAAAATAAAGAAGGGGTTTCTCTTGCGTTCGTGACCTTCCTGAGAAAAAAAGTTTCTCCGTTCCTTTGGGTCCTCTCTGGAGTCGAAGGGGGGATGTCTATTTGGAAAACCCCCTCCTAATAAAAAACGCATTGGGGAAAGATCATCTTACCGGGGTCATGTCTCGAATTGTCAGAAGAACACCACCTTATTGTTCGGAAGAGATGCTTTAGGAAGCTCTTCCCTTTAAAACTTCTCCGAAGGGGGAGTTTTTTTGAGAGAATGTTCTTTAACTTTCCGGGAAAACTACTCAAGGAACTGAACTGAACCAACAACGGACAGAAGGGCGCATCAGTAAACGCAAAAAAAAACCGTTTGGAAGATTACGGTTCAAGGAGAAAAGGCCTATCGTAGTCAAGAAGACCCACCAGAAACATCGCCTGGTCTTCCGTATCAAAAAGCTTTCCGAATGGAAAGGGGATCGAAAAAGGCGTCGCAATGGTTCGAGGAAACAAACAAAAAAAACAAAAAAAAAAAAAAAAAAAAAAAAAAAAAAAAAAGAAAAAAAAAAAAAAAGAAAAAATCCCTCAAAACCCTTTCCTCGCTCACAAAAACCACGCAGTTACTTCGAGAATCTCCATCCAACCGGAAAGAGGAAAGCAAAATCGCGCAGGGAGGAACCGCCTCGTCAATGGACAACGATCTAAATCGGCGTGAAAGAGGTTTTCCAGAGGGTATACACGGGAAGAGAAATGCGGCGAAGACCGGGAACTGCCGAAGACGGAAAAAAAAGACCTTCACCCTACACAACGTCGAGGAACTACGCCAGGAAAGCGGGCCTACCTCTAGAAGGGGGTTTCAAAAAGGCGCTTCGGAAATCATCCAGGCCGGGGTGTTGTCACTGCGGCAGTTGGGAGTCCAAACCAACTTCCAATAAGGGCATCTTGCTCTATACAGAGGAAAAAGACGCGCCGGGAAGCCGTCAGAAATACTACTCATAAGGGACTTACCCCGAGGGAAGTCAGCGTCACAATCCGCGAAGCGCGCAGAGGAAAAAAAAAAGTCGGCTGAGAACATGTGCAAAGGGCGACCTCAAATTCAACTGAGAAAAAAGAAAATTCACTTACTTCCAAAAAGAAAGTTTCCCTCGTAACGCGTTGAACAAAGAGGAAGATCGTAAAAGAGAAGCGCGCCGCACCACATGGCTACACGCTGTTAGGGAGGGACACGCATTCAACCACACGAAACAACACAACTCTTCAATAAGGGAAGACTATCTCCAGTTCGTGGGCCAAGGGCAGCAGACGGTGTCCGAGGGGGAAAGAATCTATTAAAAAAAAGGGGACCCCGTTCATCTTGCAAGTCCTAATCCATGGGTGTGGTACAAACACAAGAGGGGAGCACCTTCGGGAAAAGGGCGATCAACTCGGTGGGGAATGATCCCCGACGGAAAAACCCAAAAAGAATACATTACGGACGGTCTGGTAACTTCAACTTCCTCTGACGGGGTCTGGGAAAGGGGAGACTCCCCCAACCCTCTTGGGGAGAAGTCTTCGACTTCCAACAGGTCTGGAGAGGAGTGGGAAAACGCTACGAGATCCGCCTGAGAAGGAGCTGGTTTGGGGTTGTTGAGGGTTGACTACCGAAGGAAAACATTTTCACTCTCGGGGGATAAATCTGAGAAAAAGGGAGAAATGGTCTGCGCAAAGCGAAAAAACCCGTGTCGCCATCAGGACTGAGTAATTAAATCCTCTCACGGGGGGGGAGTGTCCAGTGGGGGAAAGAATCGAAGACTTGAAAGGGGGAGCGTTTTATTAATAACTTCTACGACAGGGAAGGATGTTTACTTCTTCAAGACCAGCCTGAAGGCGCACATCGGGAAAATGAAGAAAAGAGACCGCCCGCGGCAGTATAAAACGATCGTCAGGAGATGAAAAAGCGGGGGGAAAAGGCTGCCCGGAACCATTTGCAAAAATCTCTTCACAACAAGGGAAAAGAGATAGATGCCGAAAGGGCAAGGAATCAGGCGCGTTAAAAAGGAAAGGGGAAGAAACGATCGCCTTTTTCGGGGGAAGGGGGAAGGAGGCGCGGCCTTGGGGAAATCTTCAAGTCGAGGCGGGAGGGGGTCGGCGGGCTTTACGAAGGAAGGGGTAGTAAGCCAAGGGGTAAGCGGGAACAGAGGTGGAAAAGTTTCCTGACTGCGGCATTTCTGACCACGGCCCACGTCTTCCACGTCTGGAGGCTCAAAAGGCCCTTCTGACAAACTACGACCTTTTTGGGGGGAGATGTCTCCCAGGACCCATGAGGAGTAGAAAAAAGATAGCCAGGGGGAAAAAGGGACAAATTATTATCTGGGGAAAAAAACTTTCTCAAAGAGGAGATTCAGAAAGGAGGCGCCCGTGAAAATAGCTTTTCCTAAAAGATAACTCGAGGGGGGGGGATTCTACGACGTGGACCAAGGGTTTGTCTTAGATTTCTGAAGGGACATCTCCCGAAGACTTCCCGTGGAGTAAGACGGCATTAAAAGGAGGAAGTCCAGGCGGTGGGCGAAGCCGGACCACCTGGTAACAAGAGTGAAAGGGGGGGGGATGGAAATCGGGGGGAGCCAGCGAAGAACCCAGTTCATTCCTTCAGAAGAAGGGGAAAGAAAGGACAAACCTCGATTCGAGGGGGAAAAAAAGCTTTTCCAAAAAGGGTCCCAGCCAGGAGATCGTAGAGGGGGGGGCGATTGAAGAGTTGTGTTGGTGGAATGAGGGGGGAAGCCAAACATCGGGAAGGTGCGCGCAAAGAGAACTCAAGGGATGTTGGGTAAAAGAGCGGTTGGTCAACGCGTAAAGGAGGGCAAAGGGCCGTTTCGTTGAAGTTGTGATACAAAGGGAAAAGGATGACGTAGGGAGACCTCAAAGAGGCAAGTTTAATCGAACGACTTCGCTCAGGGGTTCTTATGTTGTGGGCGAAGGGGGTGAACGCTTACCCGGGACACCTTCTTTCTTGGCATCGGATGGGGGAAGCGTACGCCGGCCAGGGGGGGACTTCAGAAGAGGTATTCACTCTGGGGAAAATAGTAGAGCCCGATGGGGGAGTTTCATTTTTTAGGGGGATATACAACTTCGATTCTATGCTAAAGCGGAGGCACGTCCCATCGAGAGAAAAGTTTCAACAAAATTCCTAAAAAGGGGAAAGGGGCGGTCTTCTCGTAGATTCGGCCTACGTTGGTGTCGGGGGAGAGACAGTTTAGAAGGGACGGTCTCATCAGGTAAGCAGATAGTTTTCAAGCGAGGATGGACTATTGCTGAAAAAACGATTTCGACGCCAAAGGGGCGGCCCATCATGGAAGAAGATAAAGCGCGATGGTGGTGTCAGAAGTGCGACCAAGGCCTCGAGTAACAGAGGGGTTCCGTCGTGGAGCTGTGTCCGCGTCAACGTCCTGAAAAAAAAGAAAGGCGACTAAGGGAAAGGAATCCATTCGCAAGCTTTGATGGACGCTAGGGCACCATAAGGGGGTATCGCAAGGTGCTTTTGGGAAAAAAGCGTTATCGACGAAAAGATGGGGAAGGGGGCGAATTTTAGAAGAGTAATCCGTCGAAAAAAGAGTTTACCTGCATGCGAAACATGTGGGCTGGATAGTTGGTGTCATCGAAAAACAGGCAGTTCCTGGTCGTATTCAAGTTCCAGCAAAAAAAAAAAAAAAGGGGGAAAAAAAATGGGGATCAGCGGACCGAGGAAAAAAAGGCACGAACTTGTCATCGAGGGAGGAGAAAAGAAGAGAGATACAAGTGAAAAAAAGAGAAGTTCATCTTTCCGCTGATCCGAACATGTTGGGGAGATGGAGGGAAAAACTTCTAACATCAAGGGGGGGAGGACACCAACTACTTCACAAGGGGAAAAGGGAGAAATTCCTGTAACGCCACGAAGGGACAAAAAAAAGGGAAAAATGTTCAACTACGACAAAAGGAAAAGACGGCCTATCTGCAAGCCGCCTCAAATCACTCACTCTATACAAAGGAGCAGATCTGGCGGCGACATCACAAGGGGAAGGAGAATTGCTCGATGGGTTCGCTCATTTAGGCTGAAGAGGGGATCCCAGCACATTACGAGCTGAACTCCGGGGGGGGGGGTGTTACTCTAAAGGTACTTCAGAATCTGGGGGGGAAAAACATCTGTAAGCACAGAGTCGAGGGGGAGACGTCCGCCGCGTCATGGAGAAAGCGCGTGCATCGTTCCACGAAAAAAGAACGCTCGAGCAGTTATATAAGAACGAACAATGCTGAGAAAAAAGTTTCCCACTGGGAAGGGCTCCCGAAAAAACTTCTAAGCCGGCATTACAAGGGGAGGGGGAGGGGCGACAGCTCGGGGGGGGGAGGGGGGGGTGCCACCCCGTCCTCGCTTCGCGTTAAAGGAGGCGGCCGCGTTTTTTGGGAAAAAAAGGAAGAGCATTTTAGACTCTCCGGAGAAAAGATTTCGAAAGGACTCTCTTACTATCACACCAGCTTGTTAAAAGAAGCCGGCGTCCGCGAGGAAAGGAAGATCCGATTTCGTCCTGGAAAAATTGCAGTCAGCGTTCCCAAAACAACCTCCTCTAACGACCGGGAGGAGGATTCTAAAGGGGAAAAAGTGGCGTCTACCTCAGCATCCAGAAAGCGTCCAAAAGGCACTTAAGGGAACGGCCCTTGGACGCCATTAAAAAAAGCGCATTCAGGGGAAGACACTGAGGTCGAAAGCTCAAAAGGCACCCGCGGGGGGTCTCTTCAAAAAACTCAAGACAAACCTCCTCAACCACGCGAAGGAAGCATTCCTAAGAGAATCCATCAGGGAAAAGGAGGTCTTTTGGGAACTAACTAAGGGTGTCGTCCTGGGAGAAAAAGTTCCTCTTTCCCCCGGATGGCGTTTACACTTCTAAGGAGGGAAAAAAAACATACCTGCGATCAACAGGTGAGGAACGCCGGGCCACCGAAAAGGGGTGGACTTCAGCCCCGGGCTTCACTTCCTCTGCCGTTACTGAACGCGTCATGGTAGAACCGAACACAAAGACCGAAAGAAAAAATGGGTTAAATAAAGGAAAGAAAAAAAGTTCGGCGCGTGAGGGGCTCTATCACAACGGGCTTAAAGATCTGGGGAGGGAAAGAGCTGGGGGGGGGGGGGTAGACAGTTTGTGAAAACTCATTTCAGCGATCATACAAGGGGAGGCGCGTACCTGCTCATGGGAAGAAAAACAGCTCCAAACCCCTGGGGGAAGCCGTATATCACTCACGGGAAGGGGGGTCCTGAAGGGATTAACCCAAAAGGGAAGACTCGAAAGGAACTGCTCTCTCATGCAAAGGGTGGCGCGTTTTACTTTCGTCAAGGAAACGCACAGCGTCCTCGACTTTAAGAAAAGAAGACAAAAAAGTAAAAACAAAAAGAAAGAAAAGGAGGCGATGATCGTTAATGACGTCATGCACAATTTGCAAAAGAAACACAACAACGGAGAGGAGGGGAACAGGACGAGGGAGGGGCAAATTGGGGGGGGGAAACAGATTGCGGTCGAAGAAAGATCCTTGGAGGGGCTTCCTCTTTCTTCGAGGGCTTCACTTCAAAAAAAAGAAAAAGGAAAGTGGGGTTGGGGTGGGAGGCCGGGATAGGCCGTGCGGAGGGGGCGCGGCGACCGCGAGTGAGGGGGGAAGTTCTTCATCCAACGATAAGGAGGTCCTTCCGTCTGAAGGGGGGGGGTAACTGGGGCCATTCTTCCCAAGGGGACGTGAGGGGGGGGGGGGGGGGGGGGAGAATGCAACAAAGGCCGGCTGCGACACCGGGGGGTGTTGGCGAAAAATGAACAGGTACGCGCCGAAGAACAGGGGTGATTAGCGTGATTTGGGAAAAATGTCTCCCAAAAAAAAGAGGCGCGATTGAAGGTGAATATCGCGGGGAAGAAAAGAGACGCGCCGTCAACGTGGAAAAAGTTATTGGAAACAATCGTGTTGGAGGGGGCGTTCTAAAAAGGGAACGCAATCCTACGGTCACGGGAGGAAACCGCGGGAAAAAAAAAGGGGCTTAATTCAGAAAATCTGTTTTCGCGGGAAGGCCAACCTTTTAACCCGTGGGGAGAAAGGGGGAAATTCCTGGGGAGACATTCTAAGGGGGATTCTTAATCCCTTTTCAAGGACCCATTACAATAATCGATCGGCGTGGAAACCAAAAAAGTCGGGAGGGGGTAAAAAAAGTCTCATTGGTTCGCGGTGGTGGGGTTTAATTCGTGGGGCAAAACATTCTTTGGGGGAATGTGTCGGTCTCGCGAAGGGAAGTGTTACTAATCGGTTGATCGATTGGAGTAATTTAAAAAAAGGAGTTTTCGGAAGGTTAATTCTTGGGAGAGTCTTTATGAAGTAATTTGAGGGGTAGGATGGTCCGAATTGCCAGAAAAAGGAAAAAAAGGGGAGAGCTCTTCTCGGGGGGAGGAGGACTTCACTCTTTTCAGAAAATAGATGCGTAAGGAGAGCTTACTCCTGAAAGGGGAGTATCACTCTTGGTTGGGGGAGATTTCCCGATACGGCCGAAATCTTGAAAAGGGGGGGGGGGACGGCGATGATGCGAAAAAAGCGGCAGATGATTTCTTCCAAGGAAGAAGACTGTGGCCAACAAACGCTCTTAGCCATGCGCTTAGATGGCGGGGGCTGAAAAAGAGGGGGGGTAGGTGGTTAAGGCTTGCTTCTGAGGGGGGTTCTGTGCGGAATAGGTTCACGAGGAAGGGGAAGTGATGTACGAAGGGGAGATGTCGACGCCCGCTTCCATCCCTTGACGCGGAGGAAGAAAGAAGGGTGCCGGAAAAAGACTTCGACCGAGGAATTAACTTCAAGATGAGCTCTAACGGCATGATCCGTGGGGAATAGGAGACGGTCCCGGAGAAGGGCGACGAAAACAATCTCCAGAAAAAGCTGGTCTCTCATATACGAGAAAGGCGATGGTATCGGAAGAAAGGCTTTGCTGAAGCGACGATAGGCCGGAAGGGTATTCTGTGAACGATAAAAGGGAGACAACGGTTGTTGGGAGAGAAAGGAGGTTGTACCTTCAAGGGCTGTCCTCGGGGGTGTCGCTCTCGTCGGCAGACCTTGAAAGGACGTATTCAAGTGAAAAAAAAAGCCCGGTTCGGATCAGCGGACGGCCCGAACTTTATCAAAAGGAGGAAAAGAGAGAGAGAAAGACGGGAAAAAAAAAGGGAAGCGGTCCGCTGAGAAGAAAGGGGGGTCTCGTGGGGGGAAGGAATACGACCAATCTACATCAAAAAGGGGGCTGAAAAAACCACCACCAAAAACCGGGTCGCAGAAACGCCACGCAACACCGTTTTCCGCCCTCAACACTAACAAGAGAGGAGTCGCTAAGAAAAACCACCAGGGCGCATCCGCTTCCGTATCTTGGGGCTTTCCCGGTTAAGCGATGCAAGGAGGGGGCACTTTGTAGAGAGAGATCCTCACTTATCCAGAAAACCTTAACGCTCCCCCCGGCGTGCTGAAAAAAAGGGTCACCTCATCGCAGAAGGGAAACGCGCGCTTTATCTGAAATTCTGCAATCTTGCGAAAAAAGAGGGTTTCCACTCGTCCATCAAACGCGCGAGAGAAGAACCGCACCCTGCTGCGAGGGGGGGCTTTTCCAAAGAAAAAGACCCACGTCTAATCATTGGCTAAAAGGAAAAGAGAGCGGCGGGGGTTGGCACCCAAAGGAAAAGGAGACTCTCCTTGTACTAATATAGTCTGAAAGGGAGATCTCTCGAAGGGGAAGGGTCCAAAACATGAAAAGAGGGCTCTACTACGAGCAAAGAACGCGAGCCGCCCTTGCAAGGAGGGAAAGGACGAACCATACTCGAAGAAAGGGGAAGCCCTCCTTCCGGGGGGCAGTCCTAGGACAACATTCGAACAACCAGCAAAGAAAGGGTAATGGATCGTCCTTATTCCGGGGGAGGGGGGGGGAGGTCTAACCTCAAATGAAAAAAGAAACGCGTCTCCAACGAATTTCAAGGACTTTTGCCCACTCTCGCAATTAAAGAAAAAGAACCGATCGTACCAATAAAAAGAGGAGAAGCGCTCCCGAACATGCTACACTCTGTTTGAAAAATCCCACACCAAAGCGAAATCAGAGGAGGATAAGGCTGGACGCAGAAGAAGGGAAAAATGGCGTTGGACAGGGGGGAGTCTTTCCGTTCTTGTACCAAGGGACAGGAATCACTTTGGATTTTCGTTACACAACCGCGCTGGAAAAAAAGGAGGTCCCTACACTGCGAGAAGGCCAGGGGGTTGTCAAAGGAAAAAATGGGACCGACTACCTTGGCATTAAACAAAGGGGCGTTTTCACAGAAAAAGTGACTCGGAAAGGGGGAGAACCCACGACCAAACGCGCGTCCTCCCCCCAGAGGGCAGAGGCGTCCGAAACACCGGAACGCTGCATTCAGAGAGAATAGCTGTGTTTGGAGAAAGAGAAAAGATCCTCATGGGAAAAGCAATCACCCGGGGAGGACGCTTCCCTGCTAGGGTCTGGTCGCAAAAAAGCGAAAAAGGGGGAGACGCCGGGAGAAGGGGAAAAAAAGGCTCGACGAATGGGGGGAGAGTTTTCAGGGAAGAAGACTTGAAGTAACTAGCAAGAAAGGGAAAAGAGAAGACCATGCCGAGAAAACACCCTGGCCGGCTTGGACTTCTAGAAATAAAAGTAAGCCCGGAGAAAAGACTACGACGTGAGATACGACAAGAAGACCTACAACACGAAAAAAGAGATGAGCTCGTTTTCAACAAGAAGAAAAGCTTTGCAAAGAGGAAGAAGAGAAAAACACAACGGAGGAGGAGAAAGGGTGCAAATTGTTCCTGCCGAAAACATCATCGCTCGATAAAGTTGAAGATGGAGAGGGGACGAGGGCGGAAGAGGGGGGGAATCGTCTTCTAAGGGCCTGCCGATAAGGAAGCCCACGCTCCCACCGGCAAGGGGAAAGGAAAGGGAGTTAGCAGGGGAAACCTCTGCCTGAGGAGTCTTCTGACATGCAAAAATGTCGGACCACGGACATAGTGAAAGGCTCCGCAGCGCCTGCCAAAGGTTTTTTTGCGACGGGAGCACAAAGGGGAGACGCCGAGAGCAAGGTTAGGGGACAAAAGGGGGGTCGAGGAGTCCAAAAAGGGAAAGCTAATCTCGATTAGGCGCCCGGTGATAGGGCGGGACGAACGACGAGGAGGAACGCGCAGAGTCTACTAGAGGGGAACACCATCTGGTTGCTCGGGAAAGGGGAAATAAAGGGAAGGCAGCAATCCGAACTTCGAAGGAGGTCTCTCCCTGGTGGGAGGATTACAGAGGGGGGGGGGGACGGGCGGATCCGACAGAAAAACCCTATTGGGAAGTTTTAATTGTAAAGCCGGCGCCATGAACGAAGTAAAGGGGGATTCCCTGTCCACCCCCAGGAATGTCCCACTAAATCTTCCCAGTGCTGAAAAAAAAAAAAGAGGCGGGAAAGGGAAGTCTATGGGGAGAGGGGTGGCTGTGGAAGGAGGGGAGCCATTTTCTAAGGTTCTGAAAAAAGTTATTTTTTAAGAAAGGGGAAAAAACAGGAGGAATTGCCGCGAGGGAAAAACAAGGGTTGACGTAAGTGAATGAGGTGGGAATGAGTTTGAATTTGAGGTAAACAAAGCTGTTCTGAAGCCGTACATCAAGTTAAAGAAAAAGGAGTCGAATTGTGGACTCTGAAAAAGGCTTCGGGAGGGAAGGATGTGTCGAAGCGGACCGGCCAGGGATCGAGGGAGGGAAGGGGGAGCGTAGTAAGAAAAAATCTTTTCATTTGGGGAAAAACTGCGAGGCGAGGAGAAAAAAAACGAGCCGGATTATTGGGGAGAGGAAAGGACGGGTTCGCAAAAAAAAAGCTCGGGCGGTCCAGGTAGATGCTGTTTGTCTTGTGAATTTCACGAGAGACTTTCTCTTCTGAATTTCTTTCTTCGAAAGGTGAAAAGAGCGTTATTGACGAGGAGATTCTCCTCCAGAAAGTGGCGGCCCATCCATTTACCGGCGAGATAAAGGGACTTCGAGAAGGAAGGGAAGGGGCGACTTAACTTCCGTGGAGGAAGATCGTCATGGCTGGGATCAAAGGGAGGAAGGCCCTGAATCTAACAAGGGAAAACCGGCATCGAGCAAACGAATGCTGTGCTGGTCAAAAAAGGGGAAAGAACAGGAGATGTACTCGCGCCGGGGTGGGAGGGGGAGCGACGATAGGCAAGGGGTATCTTTGAACAGTACTACGGTGTTGCGCGGTGGGAGGGGGAAGGCGAAAAAAGTTTGAAGCGGGTGACGGTACATCGCTCGATTATGTTCGACTGGACGTATTCAAGGGAAAAAAAAACGACCCGGGTTCGGATCAAGAACGCTGACACGGACTGTCCTCTCTCCGAAAGGGGAGGTAGGAAAAAAGAGAGGAAGGGACGCGGGCTGCAGGGAAAGGGGGGGCGCGCTGATAAAGTGGTTTCTTCTTGAACTCACTTCACCTCACTAATTCAGAGCAGGAAAACACCACACGAAGGAAAAAAAAGAGGTCAACCTGTTTCGAGCCACGCTCGCAACACCTTGTCGAAAGGTTCAAATCATTGAAATGCCTCTCTTCCGCGCCCAGCGATACCAGACGAATGCCGGAAAAAAAGAAACGCACAGCTGTCAGGAGAGTGCTCGAATGCCAAATGGTTCGCTTTCATGGACGAAGATCCCGCCCTTCGGCTCCCACGACGCGAAGGGGAGAAGAAAATCTCGACAGCCGGTCCCAGGAAGAGAAGAGGGGAGAGCTTTATCTCAAAAGAGGTATGGGCCAAAAAAATCTGAAAGCGGGCAAAAAGAGGGGTGCCACGCGCAAGAAGGGCGCCGGTGACTAGGACCTCACCCTGCTGCAAGCAGCGTTTCCCACTGTGCCACGGAAAGGTCGAGAAAAAGCTATCCAGCTTGTCTCCGCGCGAAAAGGGACTTTTGTTGAACTTCGACTGGGACAAAGAGCGCTTTTTCGCCGCTCGAAGGAAAAAAAAGGCCAAAAAAGGGAAAAGATTTGAGGAAGAAAGGGAGGAATACGAGCACAACCCCCCTCTTTAATACCTCGGAAAAGGAAGGCTTGACGCTGCGACCCCTAACTAAAAAGAAGGGGGGATAAGCATTTCCCTTCATCTGGGAAGGGGGCGAGACGCCTTTACCTTGAGGAAAAGAGAACAAAGGGGCGACCTCAAATCAACCTTCAGGAATTCCCTCCGAGAAGTCTCCCCCTCCTTCCCTTTCCTGAGTAAAGGAAAAGTTTTGCCCTCTCCGGCCAAAAGAAAAGCTTACCAATCATCCGGGAGTCTAAGCAGGAGGGGAAAATGGAGACCACTCTGTGGGGAAAGGAACGTCATTGCCACACCAACGCTGCAAGAAACTCCTGTCTGGGACCGCAAAAAAAAACGCCGCATCGAGTTCCTGGGGCGTTTCCCTCTTGCCCGGCAATGCAAAGGAAAGTTCACCTTCGAAAGAGAAAAAAAAAAAAAAAAAAAAAATACACTGGCAAAAAGCCAGGGGGCGGAATCGCGGCGCCCACCATTGGGGACCAGTACAGCCCGGAGGAACTCTGCGTGGTCCGTAAGTGGGGGCAGAGGAGGTCATGGAGAAAAGGGAAACCGACCGCCCCCCTTTTTTTAGGGCTCCGCAAGCAAAGTTAGGCTCTTGGAGAGAGTCTTGGGCTTCTCACCAAAAAGAATCCTCCTATCCAAATGTATGGGGGGGGGGGGAGACATTTTTGGGGAAAGAAAGAGAAAAAGATCCCTCATGTCCGCTAGAAGGGCTATCG
>Ga0179593_1417511_pt1 | contig 18380 bp, 28 predicted proteins | sample CZODoug2_1_08_16_FD_185931 | JGI IMG/M metagenome (GOLD analysis project Ga0179593, IMG submission 185931) | Vadose zone soil fungal communities from Angelo Coast Range Reserve, California, USA - CZODoug2_1_08_16fungal (PacBio error correction) | ecosystem: Environmental > Terrestrial > Soil >...
CCACTATTCGTTAAAAATATAGAAGTTCCTAAAACAAACTGGCGGAGGTCGCTGTCATATTTACAAAAGAAAAAAGGCGGGGAAAATTTGCTGCTTTAACCACCTGGCAGGAACTTCTGAGGAGACAAACAAAAAATCCCATAAATCTAGTCCAAAGGACAAAGGTAAATAAGGGGAAAAAGAATGGGGGGGAAAGATAACATCTAAATCAACCCCGCCGGATAAGAAAAATCTACCCAGTAACTGTGAGCTCATCCAAAAAAAAGCAAGAGTATCGGAAATTGGAGGGGTCAAAAGACAGGTTAAAAGGCACGCTGCCCACACCAGGGGGGAAATTCCAAGCAAGAATGGCCCTCGAAAGCCCCAGCGGAAGGATCCAAAAAAAAAAAGTCCAACGTGGTACACCCTGTAGACCACCAAACATCTCCACTGCAGGGGGAAGTTCCCGACCAGGGATCATGGGGGAGAAAAACTCACTGAAGACAACATTCACAGTCAAAGTTCCAGGGCTGGTGTGGTGGGAAGAAAGTGTTGGGAACTACAAAACAATGCTGCTGATCAACGCCATTCCACGGTTGACCGAAGGGGACCAAATAAGAAAAAAGACCAAGAAAGGGCCACTCTGGAGGAACAGTCGTGCCCACATATTAAGGAGCAAAGGTCGAGCCGGGAATGATCGCGGGACTTCAAAAAAAAAGGACCAATTGGAAGGGGGAAGGGGAAGTGCGGGGAGTCTGAAGTGAGATCGTCGGATAACCGGCTTTTTAGCGGGAAAGAGAAGCTAGGGAGAACGGAACGGAGAAGGAGGGGAAAAAAAAAAAGTTGGTGGGATAATGCCCACCAAGAATGCGGCAACGAGGGGGGAAAAAAAACGGGCTTGATAAAACCGGCCCCGGAGGGAAAGGGGAACTCTTAAGAAGGGGGAAATGGGAAAAAAGGCTATCTACACAGGATTAGGGGGCGCAGCTCACCTCCCGAACAGGAGCCGAGCAAGGACAAGAGAGTATGTGGGAGGGAACCTTGGGAAAAGAGGCAATCGGAAAAGGAATTGGGGGGCGAAAATGTTTGGCACCGGCTGGGCGGAATTTCATTCAAGCATCCGAAATTGAGAAAAAGAACGAAAAAAAATAAGGGCAGGAAAACGCGAAAATCTACCAGCATGGTGGGGGGTTATCAAATTTTGGGGAGCTGGAGGAAGCGAAAAAAAAAAAAAAAACTGGGTTGGGGGGGTTGAACCGCCCCCCTGAGGAACAGACCGACTAACTGAAGGCAAGTCCAGGAGTTCCAGGAAAGGAACAAATATCAAAAAAGGGCAGGGACCTGCTTGATTCTCGCCACGAGGGGTGGGGGGGTGGATGGGGGAAAAGGGGAAGTCGAGAAAGTCACCTTCCATGCCAGGGTGGGGGGCGGCGCTCAGTCAAAGGAGGGAAGGGGAAGGGGGGAGACTTGGGGGTAGACGGGGGAAAGGAAGATAGTCAATAGTCATCAGAGAAGCGCGGGCGCATTGGGTGAAGAGGGGACAAATAAACGTGGGGACGTGAAGTTCACAAGCAATGGGGGGGGGAGGAACCCATTGGCGGAAAAAAACAAAAGATCAAGGGAACGTGTGTGACAACTATTCTCGCTCGAATGGGGAAAAAAAGAGGGTGTGCAATAAAAAAAAAGACGAAGAAGAAAAAGTTGAAGGGGAAAAGAGAACCGTTAAAGACTTGGTGGGGCGGACACTCTGGGGGTCCGGCCGCCTGTTGACCGGACTGTTTCGACGACATGAGTAGTTTCGGAAACTGAAAGGGAAAGGGGGAATTCGTTCAAAAAAAAGGAAGGAAACGGGCCGCCAACGTTGGAAAAACCCGCCAATCCGGAGTCGGTATAAATCACAGGATTCGGTGAGACGTTTGAAAAAGAAAAAAAGGTAGAAAAAAAATCAACGTCCCGAGGGACCAGGTTTTTTGGGACGCCCGGGCTACTAATCACACCGTGCACCGGGGAAGAGAGGGGGGAACTGTTAAGTCCCCAGAAAAAGGTGTATTTACGGAAAAAGCCGCCGAAAACTGGAGCTTCGATGCCGAAGAGACAGAGGGTTAAAAAAAACATTGATTTGCCGTGGGGGAACATCACTTCGCGACGACGGATTGAGAAAAAAATCGTAAGGGGCAAAGGAGGGGGGAAAGGGTGAAAAAACAGGTTTGGGGGAATAAGAGGATAAAGAAGGTGACGCTAAACCACGCACGTGAAAGAGGAGGGGAAAAATAAAAAAGAAGGGGGGGACTTTGACGCTGCACATCTTACAAAAAGAAAAAGGACCAAAGCCCAGTGGCAGGTCAGCGCCCAATCAAGAATTTGGCGTATCCAGATAAATGCCAGGGGGACCGCAAAAAAAGGGGTTGCGTCAACCGTCAAAATGGACAGGTCGGACAAATCAGATCGCGGAAGTCAAACTTTCCTGGACCATGACCCGCCTAAAGAAAAAAGCCCTATTCAAAAAAGAAAGACCAACATTTGTCATAGGGGAAAAGACCTGGCAGCACGACGCCGTGGCAGATGGGAAAACCTAACTCCGCTTTACCGTTGGGGGGAAAAAAAGGGCAAGGAGATCCAGGAAATCAAACACCAGGAAATCGAACACGCTTTGGAACGCGGGCACGTGGGGGGGGGGGGGAAGAGCCAAAGCACCATATAAAAACAAAGAAAGGCACGAAAGGGGGGGTGCTGACAACGGGTAAAGTAAGGGGCCTTGCGAGTGTTATGCAGGCCCGTCCCCTTTTGGCAGAAAAGAAAGACTTCCACAGCTATCAAGGGAAGACATTTGCCATGCTTCCATTGGGGTAGAAAGCGGGCCTCATGAGGACACCAAAAGGTGCGTTCCTTGACAAACATTTGGAACCTAGGAAGTGTGCGGGGAGAGAGGTGGGGGTGCCAGCGTTAGGAAGTCATCCATAATCATGTCCGCGAAAGCAGGAAGGGAGCCCTGGTCTATGTCTTTTGCCGCAGGGAGCAGGGTGCCAGGCAGCTAGAGGGGGGCCCCGTGGCGGCAACATGAACTAACAGGGCGGCGAAAAAGGATAGGGGGAACAGGGGCCAGTATTCAGGAAAGCAAAAGAGACCTGGGAAGGAAACGGGCGTCTGAAAAACGTGTCTTGCTCGTAAAAAAAATAGCGGAAAAGAAAAAGGGAAGTTGTCTAGGGTTAACCTGTTTGAGCGCGCGCCAGGTGTGGGATAAGAAATGGTAAAAAGGGGAAAAAATTGGAATCATAATTCGAACACGAGATGGTAATCATGGGACTTTAGGACCCCCCTAGATCTGGCGTGTGGCAGGGAGAAAAGACGATCCGACCGGATAGATATCGCAGTCCGTTAGAAGGGGGACAGGTTTCCTTAGGAAAAGATGGTTGGGAGGGGTACCAGGAGGGAAGGAAAAAAAGGGGGGGTGATCTTGATCCACCGCCGCTTTAGAGTTGAAGGGACTGCATTGGAAAAAAAAACAGAAAAAAAAGGGGCGACGGACCTGTTGCTTGTAAGACAGGAAAAGATTGGTACATCAAAAGGAAGAGGAAAATAAACAACCCCATGTGGTAAAGGGAAAAGGGGACGGTTCGCAGAAACGGGTAGGAAGCAAAGAAGGTTGAAGGCGCCTAAGGTTGGTCGCTATAAGGGGAGGTGAGAGCAGGGGAGGTCAAAAAAAGGGAGACGGGAAATAAAAAAAACCAAAGAATAGTGAGAAAATCAGAAAGAGCCAGTCGCAGAAGACAAAAAAAACGACCCATTGTATAGCGACCACTACGCCCGCACAGAAAAAAAATGTTTGCTGCTCGACGTTTTGTTCGGAGCAAGGGAAGGCGTATAACATCAGCGACGTGGTGCGGAGGGTCCGAGGAGTTAAAAGAGGTGAATCGTAGCAGGGGGGCACCACGGACTCCACCATGGGAAGGGTTTGAGAAGGTCATGAAAGAAAGGAAAAGGAATAGCGGCGATGGGATTTAAGAAAAATCTCTAATAAGTAAGGGGGATGGAGGAAAAGGAAACAAAAAAAAAAAAAAAAGGGGTTTGGGACTATACGTAGGGGAAGTGAAGAACGAACTCGGTAATCTCTTAGGGAAGCTTAGGTAAAGGGGGGGGGGAAAAAGGGGGGGAAAGTACCGGGCCAGATCAGGCACGGGACTAAAGTCCCCAACAGATTAACTCGTGTCGATACAATCAAAAGCAAAAAAAATTTCTGAAAAGAGACAACCGCCTGACAAGGACCGGAGGCAATTAACCCCAGGTTACTTAACATACCAGGCCTTCAGGGGGGGGTGGGTTGAAAATCAGTGGGGGAAAAGAGCAACAAGGGGTAGAACGGGTGATTTGTTATAAGGAAGGGGGGGGGGGGGGGGGGGTGCCGAGGGAAGGGAGGTAACCTGAAACTAAACTGGGCCAGAAAACGATAGTTCGGCGGGGGGGGGGGGCTCACCGATAAGGAATGACGAGGGGGAGGGGAGAGCTCGGTTGCCAAACGCAATAAGCCTCGGTCACCAACAAAAACAAAAAGGGAAACAGCCGTTTGTCGGAACGGAGGAAGCCAATCCACTTTCGTCACACGCCAGACAAAGATGGTGAAAAAAACCTGGGAAGGGAATGGGTCGGGCACAAAAGGGACCCAGGGCCCTACGAAAAACTCCGGGCCAAGTGAAAAAAAAAAACAGGTTTCAACAAGCTTTTTGGAGTAATCAACGTGGAAAATCGCAAAACAAAGAAAAAAAAAAAAAATCAAAAACACCACCCCAAAAAAAAAAAAGGGGGGAACACCCAGGATGCGAAAGGGGGTTAGGCCCTATGACTCTACGTTGCAAGGACAAAACTAAGGCCGAGTTGGAAAAGGGGGTGGTGTGAAAAGCGCGGCAGTCCCGTATGAAAAGTGGCAAGGTTCACAAGATGGAACCCCTAAAAACCAGCACAGGGAAGGGATCAGGGGAGCATAGAGGTCCGCGGAAGGGGTTCCATTATAGAAAGGGGGAAGGAGACATGTATGGGCAGTAGACGTGGGGGACGAAGGAAAAAATTGCGAGCGGCCCGAGCAACCACTTGGGAGACCCAACCTGTCAATTGGGGAAAGTGGGGGGGGAAAGGAAGCCAAAGAGGGATAAGCGAGATATGGGGACAACCAAGGGTGGCCTGGAGTTGGGGACAGCTGGGGGTGGGAGAGTCTTCTGCCAACCGGGGAAGGTCCCTAAAGCATCACTGTGGGGGGGGTGAGCAACCGGGTGAAAAGGCATTAAAGGGTGGAAAAGGAACAAAGGAAACCATCCTGTCGGACATACCAGTCCAATAATCGAAAGTGGACTGGAAAAGAACGCCTTGAGGGGGGTCAACGGAATGCAAGAAAAGAAAGGTTTGGGGCGATAAACGCCGATGTTTTTGACAGGGGCCATAAAGAAAAAGTGGCCGTTAGGGTTGAATCTCCACTTGGGGGGAAGGGGGAACGCCAAAGGGAGCAGAGGCAATCAGGCAAAGGGGGGATTGAGGAAGGAAAAGCGCCGTCAATCAGCGACAGAAGGAAACGGAAAACCACAGACAGTCCAATATTTGCCCACCGACGCAAGTCCAAGATAAATAAAGTAGACCTTGAGTGTGGGGGCGCACCCTACGTGGGCTGACAAAAAGAAGTGTGAAAGGGGGAAAAAAGGTCAGAAGCGGGGCCAATACAAGGGACAAGGGGGACGACATACTGGTCAGGGGGGTGGGCGAAATCCAGGAAAAAAGGACTGCCGGGAAAAAAAAGGGGGGTGGTTTGGCTCCCATCCAGGTTCAAAGAAAAAAGAGGGGGGGATTGAAAAAAAAAACAGGGAAAAAAAAGCTGTCGTCACCGAGGAACGAGTGGTGAGGAAAACACGGAGGAGCAGCTTTTGGTTTTTTTTGGATTCATACGGAACGGTAAGGAAAAGGAAACGCAAATGTGGGACTCAGGCCAAGGGGGAACGGGGGACAACTCGCACATGACGGCCACAGCTCCCTCGAAGTAAAAAAGAAAAACGGTAAAGGCCGTCTACAACGAAGAAAGAAATCCACAAAGGAAATGGGTAACGGTCCACTCAAGAGCGCCGCCTCCACCATGTGCAAGGGAGGGAAGCAGCCAGCCCAAATTCCGCCCATCAAAAAAAAAACCCCCTCTTGTGGTAGTGGGAGGAGGGCCCCTGAATGAAAGGATGGATTGGGTCAAAGGGTTCCCTGGAAGCAGTCTGGAAAATAAGGAGGGAAGCTGAATGAGGTGAGGGGGGGGAGGGCAACTCAGGATGTGTTCTCACACTCCTTTCACGGGGGAGGAGACCACCTATAAAAACAAAAAAAAAAAACGCCTTGGGTTAGACTGGCTCGAACCGGGGAAGTATGAGCATGGGGTTTCAAATCCGAGGCTATTATGAAAAGGAACGCAACAGAAAAAAAAAAGGGCCCGCTGAGCAACAATCACTGTTGCCTAACGGGGCACCCGATGCCCCCGGGGCAAGAAACCATTAAGGAAGCTGGGACAAATGACTTTAAGGGGGTCGCCAAAAAAAAGAAGTCAAGGCCCGGGAAAAAATACTCATCCTTGCCGAATAACTCAAAGTGTGCCAAGCGGGGAGGAAAGGGACCCCAAAACCTGCAACGGGGCACTGAATTATCAAATGTTAAACGTCCTGAGTCAAAGAAAAAAAAAGGGAAAAACCGAACACCCGAGGGGCCAACGCAATCCGGGGGGGGAAATCAAAAAGGGTGAAACAGTGAAGAGGTCCTTCTCCTAACCGCGTAGACACTTGCACCACCACCTTCCAAAGAAGAAATAAGGGATAGAACGTTTTTCAAGGGTCGAATGTACTTTCCCACGCAGTCCAAAGGTGGGAAACTAAGGGAAGGGGGGTGAAAAAGAGGGACCTCCAATGTGCGGACACTATATAGGTGCCCACTACTGAAGAAAGAAGGGAAGGGGGTACCGGCTTCGGAAACGTTCGTGGCATTGGAGTTTAAAGCCATGGCGTTCCTGGGGGGTGAAAACTAACCCAGACTGACTCGGAAAACACACCCACACCACACAAAGCCACGAAACACCCGGATGGGAATGGGGTCTGGGCGCAGTAGATCTGGAAAAGATCCGGGCGGTAAGGGGGGGAACGGAAAAAACCATTCCCTTTCGCAGGGGTGGAGGGAGCCCACAGACGTTTTACCGGGGGGGGGGGGGTAAACCCCGCCCACGGAAATTTGGGAAGGGGGCGTCAATCAAGGATATTAAGGGGGAGTAACCTGTGGGGCGTCAGAGGACAAACGGACACACAAGGAAATAAAGATTAAAAAGCGGAGCAGATGTGCAGGGGAGGATGCTATTGACCGCAGAGGAAGGGGGGTGCCCGAGATCGGATCAACGGCGTGAGGGTGGGGGTCCTCATAGAGATTCCAACGAGCAAGGTCGCAATCTTATAACTTTGAAAAAAAAAGGGAGGGAACAAGAGCTTTGAGCTGGGGGGTGGGGGGGGAAGACAAACGAAGCGGGAAGAAAAAACGGCTAAAAAGGGGAAGGGGGGGACCCTGGACATGTCCCTTTGGGGTAACCTCTTGGCTCCCCCCCCTCCCTTCGGGTCGGGACTGCTCTCTCGGGGTTTCCTGACCTCGTGCAGCTATCGCATCCCCAACAAACTGTATTCCAAAATCTTCAAAAAAAAAGAGATATTTCACTCTTCTGGCCCTGGCAACAAGAAGATTTACTCATCTAGGGGCGGATGTCAGCTTGAGAAGAAAAAGGTGAAGGAAACATAACCTGAACCGTCCTATGACCCCAAGGAAGGGAAAAGGGGTATAAGTCGGCCACAAAAAAAAAAGACTAGGGAAGACGGAAATGTTAAAGTTGGCTAAGGGAAAGTGGGGGGAAATCAGAAGGAAAAGAAAACAAACCCGAACCCGGTAAAATAGAAAAAAAAAAAGTCACGTAGCCCTCATCCAGCAAAAAAATGCAATCCCGAAATGAAGTGAGGCAAGGCTCACATTGACCCAGCTGCCGACAAGTGTGGACTCAAAGGGAAGGATCAGGATTAAAGCGAAAAGCCAAGATCGTGGAGTCCTTGAAAAAAAAAAAAAACAGGACATCTTCTACTCAAAAAAAAATCTCCCCTTGACTGGGGGACGGAACGGGATCAATGGATATAAACCTCAAAAGCATAAAAAGCCAGTGGGGGTTCAGGAAAATAGGGGGGGTGGGTTCTAGAGTGGGTGGAACCACCAGTGCCTGAGGACAAGAAATGGACGTGTAACCGTCGCCACTGCAAAAAAAAAAGTCCCAAGGAAAACTTATGGAAGAAAAAAGGGGCCGCTGTGGCCGCAGGGTTACCGAATGGTCCTGCTTCCCGGCCACAGGTTCGGTTAGGGCAAACCGGGGAAAAGGGGGGGGGGGGGAAGGGAGTAGAAAGGTAGCGGAGAGGGAGGAGTTGGGAGCTTTTTCAGCCCAATGCGAAGCGGGGGAAAAAAAAAAAGCTTCCGGCCCCCTTTGTGGAGGCCCACAACAATGCCCAAGGTGGGGCGGGGAAGTGAGAAAAGGAAAGGGGCCTGGTGAGGGCCGCAACATGGAAAAAAAACAGAGTCGCTGGGGAATGAAAACATGTGAGAGCGGCAAGACTGTACTGGGGACTTGCGAGCACTGCAAGGGACGGAAGAAAAAATGAACGATTCTTTTGACCGGGGCATCGCAAGGTGAGCACATGGCTAGTGGTCGAAATGGTGGGGTGTTGCAGGATGGTCGGAGGGTAAGGAAATCCCGGATTGCGTAAAAACAAGCATACTTCCCGGTTCTATAAAAGGAGCACAGCAGGGGGGGGTTGGGGGGGCTGTAGAAAGGGGAAACGAACGGCAGTGTGGACAGCTCCATCAAGGCGAGAACTCTACGGTCTTCTCCGAAACAAGTCGTCCCGGCGGTCAAAGGGGGAACTGAACAGATCGGTGGGCATCCCGCGTGGAAGTCGAAAAAAAAAACGCATAGGGATGTCCAGGGGGCGGCGAGAGAAGCACTCAATTAGAGGGGTAGTCGGCCGAGAATTCTGAGGAAAAGGGGAAATGGGTGGCTACCAAAAAGGAAGTCGGGTGAGACCGGCACCGACCGGAGAAGCGGAATAGTAATCGGGGGACCAATCGGGGTTTTTTGAGGGAAAAAGGAAAAAGAGGGAGGGGAATTCCCACCGCAATGCGGGTCACCACAAAATGGAAAGAAAAACAAAGCAGTCCGTACACAACGAGGGGGACGAGAAAAGAAAAGGACAAGTGACAATCTAAGATGAAGAGTCAATCTTAACCTTACGGGGTGGGGAGGAAAACTGTGTACAACTACCTCCATTGGGGAAAAAAAAGTTGGTATGTCGCCCCAAGTAGTTTAAACTCGAAAATGTGAAAAAGGAAGGGAACAAGGACGGGCCTGGAATTAACTTCAAAATGCGGCAACAAGATGGGGGGGGGGGGGACGAACAAAACACACCTCGCAGGAGGAGTTTAGAAGTCGTAATTTTAATGAAGAACTGCGGAGGTGAAATTCCCTCCAGGGCGGGGATGTTTTGCCCAGGGGGGGCAATTTCTCCTCGGACCATGGCAATAAATTAGGGGGGGGGGGGGGAAAAAATCAGAAAATTTGGGGGTGTCCCAATCAACAAAGGGGGGGAAAGGGAAAAAAGGCCCCCGCAACGAAACCGTTGTCAGGGGGACAACCGGCAAATCGGAAGGGGGAGAAGCAAAAACTGATACCGGGGGTGAACATCAATGCACGGAGCCCAGGGGAAGGTTTCGATGGGGGTTTCGAACAAAAAGCAGGGGGGAAAAAAAAAGGGGTCTTTGCGAAAGGTCAAGGGAAACGACCAACAACAAACGTGAGCAAGAGCCCGTCAGGTGGAGTGGACTCAAGCAAAAAAAAAGGAAAAAAGTGTGACACGATCAGCGCTAACCGAAGGTTGTAGGTGATGCATAAAGAATGCCCCCAGGGGAATCCCTTGGTGGCACAAGGTAAAAAAAAGATCGAAATTTTACAGAGGACAAAAAAAGTATAGGGGGAAAAGTGTCAGGAAAGGGACCGGAAACATTAACCCCGCAAATAAAGAAAGCTCCTATCCGTACGGGGGGAGAAAAGGGGTGAAGATGGAGGAAGAAAAAGTAAGAAACGGACGCCCGACTGGAAACTCAGGCAGGTCAAACGGGGTGGGGTTGGAACGGACCACGGCGAGGGGAAGAGGCCCTAAAAAACCAGAGAGCCGCGTGGGCCAGAAGCAAAAAGAATGGGGGGTGGCAGACCCCGGAAGAAACGGCCAGCCGAAAGAAAGGGGAAAACCGTCCGGGGAGAAAAGAAAAAAAGCCCTGGGGGGGGTTGCAAGGAGGTCCCATTACAGGCCCTGGCTACAAGGGAAGAGGGGAACTGCAAATTGAAAACATGGAGTGCAAGTTTTTCGTGGGGCCCGCTGACCAAAAACGAGAAAGGGGGCTGTGGCAAACAGGAGATAAAAAAAGGCAACAAGGCCGATAAACGGGGGAAGAAAGGGAAAAGCTGGCCCAGATGGCCAGTTCAGGACGCAGACCAGCGCCAGGCACCAAAACCCGGGCCCGAAATTAGGGGGGACAGAAAAAAAAAAAAGACTCTGAGGAAAAAGAAGATTGAGGTTTGAGTGGGAAATAGCGCGGCAATAGGCCAATTGATTTAAAAATCATAAGAGGGACATAGAGGGACGACCGAGGTGGATTAGTCCCCGAATCTGGCGGGGGTGGGAAGGGAAGAGAACCCATGATCAGAAAAGAAAAAACTAGCTCCCAGATCAAACGTTATGAACGGCAAGTGGAACTTAAGGGGGGGTAATCTTTTGGAGGGGCTGTAGGGGAGTAAAATCAGTACTGGGAGCGGACCAAAATCAGAAAGAAAAAGAGAGTTCAACTCATGCGAAAAAGAACGTGACCAAGGGGGTGGGACAAAAAGGGGGGGGCAAAACATGGATTTTAAGGGTGTTACCATCATCGATCTGAACCTCCGCCCAACGCTAGTTAGGTGGGTAAAGCCCCTTCCGCCGAAAGGGGAAAAAAAAGCAAAACAAGACATTGGGGGTTAACAAAGACGTATTGGTCGGGAGAGGTGCCGTGTAGCAAACGACTCTCGTGAGATCTTAGCAAACGGAGGAAGGGAGGAAGGCAAATCGAACAGAGCTCCAGGCCAGCTTCAGAAACGAAAAACCAAATTAAAGAGAGCGAAAAAAAAAAAATCGCGGAACGGGAAAAAAAAAATCTTGAAGGGCAGACCGGAAAAAAAAAAGAATTTTTCTGCCTTTAAAAACAGGAAGACTAGGCAAAAGTTCAGGGCTAGGGAAGGGAAGCTGAACATCAAAAAAAAGTTTGGAAAAAAAAGGGGAAACGGGTCCTCCCCACCCATTGCAGGGGGACTCATCGCCCGATAAAGAAAAAGAAGCGGTTGATGCAACAGCGAGGTAAGGGTGGATGGCCTTCCGGAAAAGCAACAACAAAGAGTCATAAGTAGGGGCCAGTCAGGAAGGCCCTGGAGGATCGAGGGAGGGAAAAGTAATGCGGGGGTCTTGGCGTACCGGGGGAAACCGACAGACCGGGTAAAAGAAAGGAAAGACAGATTGAAGCGGAGAGGAAATAAAAAAGCAAGGGTTTCCTTCTCACAAACGAACTACCACGACGAGTACCCCAGGTGACAGGTAAAGAACATCTTCAAATTGGGGGTTGTTGCCAAGAAAAAATGGGATGCCGCCGTGCGCCAACGGCACGTGATGGGAGGACCAAAGGGCCGAGGTGGCAATTCCTTGGAACCGAAGGGAAATAAAGGGCCCAAACCACAGTGTCGCCGGACAAAAACAAAAAAAAGATCGGCAAATGTGGGTCAACTATTTAGTAACAAAAAAAGGGGCCACCAAGGAAAAAAAACCTCCAGAAGAGCAATTTGCACCAAAACTGCCTATATCAAATCCACTGTCAAGAGAAAACAAAACGGGGACCCATCCTGGGAACCAAGGGAAACCGAGGGAAGGGAAGGAACAACCAACCACAAGGGAAGAACTCCTACGGACATTTTAAAACAGTCATTGGTAACATCGTTCCAGGGTAATGGAGCGGACAAAAAAAAAAATGGCAGTCACATCCCCCCAAGTGAACAAAGATGGAAAGTGCCCTACTTGTGGGGGATGAACATAGTACCGCCGAAGGAACATGGAAACAAGACACAAAGGGGAGTTCGGGTTTTTGAAAATGTTGTCCCTTCTTGAATGAGGGGGTTCTTGCCAAGGAAAACCCTCGGGGCTCAAGCCAAGGACGAAATCGAGGAGGAAGAACAGGAAGGGTTCAGCAAGGTAAAGGGAAAGGAAAGGGGGAGGTCATATGGTCCAAACGAAACCAAAACTGGGGATGGGTGAGACTTAGAAAGCACATGGGGAAAGAAAAGGCAATTTGAGTGGGAAAAAAGCAAGAACGGGCGCGGGAAAAAAATTGCAAAAAAACCAAGAACGCCGTTTTTTGAAGATTGTGACAAAACACTGGGCGAAAGCCGCGACCACGTGGAAAAATAAAAAGTGGGGGGTGGGGGAAGCCCTTACCTTCGGGAGTGGGATGAAACGGGACCAACTTAAATGCAAAGGCAACCAGGCAAAGAGGAAGATCGAGCGAGGCTCGAGGGGGGGTGGTTTCACGAAGAATCAAAGGGTGCGAAGACGCCGATTGTGGGGTTGTGCTGCAAAGAAAATAAAAAAAAAACTCAGCGGAGCTTGGACACGGGTTAGAAGACCAGGGGGTTGGGGATGGGACGGCACAAAAAAAGGTTCAAGGCCCAGCGGGGACCCGTTAGAAAAAAGGGAAGTTAGTAGAAAAAAAAAACGAAGCTAATCGCTCGCCAGCGACAGCAGCATGATATTTTAAACTGAACCAAGGAACAGAAACAGAAAGTAACTTCGACGAAGAGCCGTCATGAGACCCCTCAATACCGAGAAAAATTGAGGTTTTGAAAGGGTAAACAACCTTTTCAGTCAAGGGGAAAGTTGCGAGAAGTGCAGGGGGAAAATCCAATGGGTCCAAAGGAAACGGCTTACACAAGGAAAGGTGGCCCTCCCAACGGGAGCCCTGGGGTTCCTGTCGCGTAGAGTTCGTTACACCGGGGAAAACCGTGGGGTTCAAAAAGGACCTCACCGAGGGGTCACGGACGGAAATAAACGGAGTGGGTTTTTTTTTGGGGGAGGGTTTCTGGAGCAGGGGGGCCCATTGACCACGGGAGGGTGACAGTCAGCAACGCTGGGGTAATGGGTCAAAAGCTCACACCAAAAAAAAAAAGCGCCTGCCGGGGCCAAAGTCAGTTACCCGCATCAAGTCCCTCCCACCAAAATGCAAAGGCACCATAATGCTCCTAAAAGCCCAAAAGGGGCGAGAAAAGTCGACGAACCCAAAAACCATCCACGTCCTCTTGGCTGAGAATCACCGATGCCGATCGGGGAAGTGGTGTACAAAAAAAAAAAACGGGAGAGGACGGAAAAGAGAGTTCCACCGGCGGGCCAGCAAAGCAGGTGACCAAAGCCTTGGAAGGGGTTGGAGTTGCCCAAAGGAAGCAAGAACCCGGCCTGTAGACGGGGAAAACCAGCGGAGGAAGTGTGAGCAAGGCCTCGGCTTCCTTCACGAGGAAAAGAAACCAAAAGGGCTCAAATCTACTGGGAAGGAAGGCGGATGCAACACGGGGGAACCACCTTAACAACCAATCGAAATGCCTCAGGACCGTGGGAACGGGGGCTTGGCGAGAAAACGAAGAATGGGGCAAGAACACAGGGGGGTGAAACCATCAGCAGTGGAAAAAATGGTCACCGAAAAAAAACCTCGCGTTCCCGGTGGCAAGGGGGGGAGAACCTCCCACTCACCTCCCTTTCAACGCGTCTTAAAGACCAGCCGAACCAAGGCCGGCACCTTGGGGGGGGCCCATCTAAAAACACAAGGGGGTAAAACACAATTGCGGGCCGGAAGAAAAGCACCAACACGATTCAGCATTTGGAAAAATAAAAAAAACCGGTCAAACGAAAAGGCAAAGACGAGCAAACCTTTTGGTCGCCTAAGGAAATAAAATCCTGGGGAAAACAAGGGGTTGGGGAAAAAGTTTGTTAATCCTTAAAGCAGCGTCTCAAATGTCTAAAAAAACCAGATAGGAGACAGGCCATACGCAAGAAAAGTACCTGGGGAAGGCAAAGGAGTGGCAGACGGTTAAACCTGGGCATTTGGGGTTCAGCAGAAGGGAGGGGAGGGTGGTTGGGCACGAAAAATATAGACCGTCCGCAAAACAAAAAAAAAAGCCGGAAGACCCTGAACGCTACTGGGTGGCACTTGTAAGCTTTGATTATCCAAGGGAGACACCCAAAAAAGGGCCAGGGGTTCCCCCAAACACCACCAAGGACCGGGCGATGGGTGGCTCCCCTCACGGGGGGTCGGTTTTTGGGCCTACATGCCAAGGAACCAGTTGTGCACAATCTGACGGCCAGAATGATGATTGGAGGACAAAAACTGTTGCTATCGGTCAACCAGAAGTCATGGTCAAAAAGGTAACCAACAGCGAGAGATTTGTGGGGGATGGAGACTACAAAAAGACCAGGGTCGAATCGTCTCAGGGGAGGGGTGGGCGTAAAGGGGAGCTGGACCTCAGAAATAGTAAGGGGGCACGTGAAAGATTTCATAGGAGCCCTTGTGGGGTTGGGAAAAAGGGGATCCTAAGACGTGACAGCAAGGGACACGGTCAGGACGCCCGTCCAATGGGGGGGAAAGGAATCTTAAGAGAAAAACCCGGATTTCCGAAGTAGGGGGTGGCCCGTCCAATAAAATCTTTCCCCAGACCGGCCGCTGACACAACAACAATTAAGGGAGATAAAATATATAATGGTGACAATGGGAGGGGAAATGAAAAAGAATCGTAAAACTGAACCTTCGGGATTCGCTGCAGAGGTCAAAAGGACTTCAGTGGAAGGATTCTCCCGGTTCCCTTTCAGTAGATTTATTCAAAAAATCACAAAAATCTAATGACGCGTCAAAGTTTTAGAAAGGGGAGGAAGTGTGGTAAATCACAAACGATACTAAACCAAAACTAGGAGAAGAAGAGCGGAAAAAAGGGTTTGGGGATCCAAATCATCGTCGCGAAATTGTGAGGGCATCTGTGGGATCAAAAACGGGGAAACATCGTTTGAATCCAATAATATCAGTATAAGAAAAAGGCAAACCGAACCCAGGACGTGGGGGGAAGAGGGGGCCACCAAGTCAACTGGAGTTCAAGAGCACAAAACAGCCCCGCCGGTTCTACAAGGCGGTTATCCGGGAAGGGAATCAAGCCGAACAATTAAAAATCTAGTTCTTGGGTGGGTGGAAATAAATATGGTGGGTTTGGAAAAACCTACGTGATTCTGAGAAAAACAATGCAAGGTTATGCCACTCAGGAAAAGCTTTCACTTCTTATGCACGAAAGGGGGGACACCGAGAAAAAGGGGCCAGGAAATGTGTGGAAGAAAACTGGAATTATTTCCCTCACGGAAAAGTCAGGGACCCGATGGGATTGAAAGGGGAGGGGAGGACAAGGGAGGCGGAAAGGGGGCGAAGTTTGACAAGGGGGGAGTTTAAAGGCAAGAAAGTTATGTTTGGGGGGGATGGGGGGGGAAGCCAGCAAGGGGGGGAGATGCACCACCCAGAATGAAAAAAAAAAAAAAAACCGGGGCGTCATGTGACCCGGAAAAACGGAGGAAAAAATCGGAACCAACCATGAAAGGGGGAAACCGTGAAAGAGCGGCAGGAGGGGAAGGGAGGGGCATAGAAAACAGCCAAAGGTGCGTCAATGCAGAAGTGGCTTAAGGGGGTGGGGGGGGGAGGGGGACAAGGGGGGAAAAGGGGAAGGGAAGGGAAGCAAGGGGATGGTGACGAAATTTTTTGGAGGGAAGGGGAGGACAACATTCAAAAAAAACGACGAGGGGCTCAAAAAAAAAAAAACTTACGAGGCGGAGGCCAGGCAAAGCCAGGTTTGGGACATTTTATGGAAAAAAGCCGGGAAAAAGGACGTGGGGCAGAGGAACACGCCTTGCTACGAGCCTCGGAAAAAAAAACGCAGTTCCGGCGCGTGGAAACAGAAAACTGACTAAAGAAAGGCAATCAAAGTGAGGAACAAGACAATTAGGGGGGGTGGGGAGGAGGTGGGAAGGGAGGCTCACTCAAAGGAGGCGGCGCAGGAGGGCACATGGTGGAGGATTATCTGGTCAGGGGAGCAAGTAAACCTTAATCATTATCAGAGCAAGCTGGGGCTCATAGGGGGGGAGGAAAGTGGACAGGAAAAAGCGGGCATCCAAGACCAAACGGGGACCAACTGAAGGAATAAAAAAAAAAAGAAGAGGGGAGGGGTTCAGGGAAGAGTGGCTCGAAAGAAAAACGGACGCGGCCACCGAAAGGAAAAACGAGAAGCGTGAATAGGAAATGGGAAACGGAACCGGGTTGGCGGAAACTCGGTGAAAAAGCAATGTGAGGGGGGATTTGGGGAAAAACCCATAGTTGGGTCAGAGAAACCGGGGAAAAGGCACAGAGGGAACTGAAGAACGGAAAGGGAGGCAAGAAAGGGGGCGCCCACAAGAGGGAGGAATAAGGAAAAGGGATGAGTCAAGGTGATGAAGGGGGTTTTGAAATATGAAAAATGCGCGCACAAAAGTTTCGGTTTTGCCGCGCGGGGGGACTTAAAATAACAAGTGAAACCAGGGCACGGAGGCATTCGGGAAATGTTGGCGTCCAAGGTGAGGAAGTAACCGAGCCGCCGACGATGAGTTCGAGGACAGAAGAGCATACAAAAATCGGAGGGGGTGGAACAGAAAAAGATCGGGGGGGAAACTCAACCGTCGACACGGTGACTTTTTCGTTCATGGGCCAAGGAGGCGAAAGTGTTCATTGGACATCATCAGATAAAAGAAGGGAAAATGTAACGAGGCGAGGGCGGAAAAAACCCTGGACACATCAGGGGAAAATACAATGCACCGGACCACTTGGGGAAAAGATCGCTCGACAATGTGGAAAAGAAAATAAAAGGCCCAGGGGGGGGGCGTCTCCCGGGGGGGGGCATTCGGGGGAACACGCGCATTTAAGGTCTGAACAAGGCGTAGGGACGCGGTGACCCTTTGAATCAAGAAACATTAAACTGGAAAGAGGTCCATCGAGGAGAGTCCCTTGTCTGGTTAGCACATGGTTGGTTGGAAGAAATGCAGATGAAGGACGGGAAAGCGATGAACCTGAAACACGTCCGGGTGGTGTTTAACAAGTGGAAAAAGGGCGGGGGAGCCGGGCAATCAAACACCTTCGAAAGCGTTGGGGCACAGAGGCAAGGGAAAAAATGGGGTTGGGCAGCCCCCGGGGAGGAACAAGCCTTTCATGAGGAAAAACTGGAAAAAGTGCTGAGTGGAAAATGGGGGGAAAAATACACAGGGCTCAGAATGGTCCTTACCTCCAGGGAGACAAAAACGGGGAAGGGCTGAGAGGACGGTTTTTTGGCCCCGGGGATCAAACGGCGAAAGAGCAAAACTGTGGCGTGGTGGGGGCACAACAAATAATCGGCAAATGGGGGCGGCGGACCTGGATCAGAAAGGTGATGCCGGAAGGGGTCAGAACACAGCAGGAAACCTCAAAGGTCAAATGAAAACAGACTTGCAGGATACACGTGGAGGCCCGAAAAAGAAATATCGAGGAAAAAGAAAGGGGGGCACAGGTGAGCGCAGGAGAGGGGGTGAGAATGAAGGGGGGCCAGGGGATGTGGGAAATCTAAAAGAGAGTAATCCAAGGGGGAATTATTCAAACCGAGACTGCGTGTGCAAGAAAGAAACCCGGACCACCGGGGCTCCTCGCCGAGATCCGAGCAGGACGGATTACGCCAATTGAAAGGGGAGAAATCGGTTGGTTGAAGGGCGGGGGCAAGCAAGTGGAATCCATGAAAAAAATCGTGGAATTCCATGAAAAACTGAGGGGGAAAAATTCCCTTGCTGCGAAACAATGGGGGAGACGAAAATGTGCTAGGAAAAAAAGGAAAGGGGATTTTTTGTGTTTCCCTCGAGGAGACAAAAGCAAACCAAAAGGGCCTTGGGGGTGAGAGAAAAAAAAAGGACCGGTATCCTCGAAGCAGCAAGAAGGGTGTCACGGCCGCGTTATGTTTTCAAAAGAATGAAAAAGTAAGGGCGGACGCTCTGATCAAAAAAAAAGGAGGAGAAAGAGAGAGGGTTGAGCCGGCCAGCGAGGTAAGAAACGACAATGAATATAAAAACATAGGCCGGAAACGCCAGGAAACTGCTCGGGGGTGACTGCGAACAGTGAAAGTGGAATAAACAGGGGGGAAAAGGCCGGGGGGGGGCGGAGTTTGAGAGAGGGGAAAGAGG
>Ga0179593_1651508_pt1 | contig 18377 bp, 18 predicted proteins | sample CZODoug2_1_08_16_FD_185931 | JGI IMG/M metagenome (GOLD analysis project Ga0179593, IMG submission 185931) | Vadose zone soil fungal communities from Angelo Coast Range Reserve, California, USA - CZODoug2_1_08_16fungal (PacBio error correction) | ecosystem: Environmental > Terrestrial > Soil >...
AGCGGGGGGCTTTAAACCTTCACAATTCCTTGGAGAAACGAAAGGGTGGATTCATTGCCCTTCCTGCTGTGAGGAGCCATCGGGTAAAAAAAAACCTTCTCATATGCCTGAAGAGGACCCTTCTCCAGGCCGGCCTCCGACAGAGGGGTGAAAAAAACGATTGGAGTAAGGTGGATAGAACAGGACAAAGAATCCGTGCAAAGAGGGACATCCGTCAACAACGTCCCGAAAGAGGGCGGAAAGAAACCCATCAGTTTGAAGACAAAAGCATACTCCCGCCGACAGTCGCAGCGCAATCCCCATTTCTCTATGAAAAGGGAACGCCGGGGGAAGAGGGAGAATGTGGGGGGGGGGGGGTCTTGCCGGGGGCGGGTCAGCTGGCCAGCCGTCTCAAGCTTCAAAAAAAAGTGACCTAAAGAGAGGCAGGAGGGAAAATCGCAATTCCTTCTTAGCGGAAAACTCGCCGATCGCAGATACCGGAAGCATGCCGACCCTTAATAAGTCAAAGGTGAACCGGACATAAAAAAAACGAAGGAGAAAACGCATTGAGAGAAGGGAAGGGGCCGCAAAAGCCCTTTTGGAGACCCCGTCCTCTCAGCCGTCGCCGAAAAATATTACGTAGGGAGCCGGCGACCAGCTTCGTCGTGGATGACCTCGGAAGAAGGGGCGCCGCACATAAGGGGATGTCGAAAAAACATCGCAGGAAATCGGGGCTAAGGGAGGGATCGGCGGTGACAAAGGAAGGAACTCGTCCATTGCAAGAGTCCGCAAGAAGGGGACCACGCGTACATAGAGCGACTGCAAGGCTATTTAGGAAGGGGTCGGGAAATAAAAAAAGACAGAATCCTCCTCACGCCGACCCGGTGCTCATGGTCCGGGGGTTCCTTATGATCCCTCTGACGGTCGAGAACGAGGGCCCCTTCAAGAGAAGTCTATGCCGGAAAGATCAGTTCGGAAGAAGAGGAGACGTCCGTCTGCGCAGGTGGAGAGCCCTTTGGAGAAAAGTCTTTGTTAGCGGAAGAACTCCCTCCGAGAAAAAATCTACGGAAGCAGTGCCGAGGCAGGAAGCCGAGAAGTATGGCTCTCCACGTCTGCGGCGCTGGGCAAAGGAGAAGGTCTCAGAAAAAAACATGGGCTTCCATGGACAGTGCGCGGAAGAGAAAAACCGGCCGCGGCAGGAAGAGCGAGTCGGGTTATGCTCAGGCGGCCGGAGACGGCCGTCTTGCATCGAAAAAAAAAAGGTGGAAAGAGAGCACAAAGGGTATTAAAGAAGAGATATTCCAGGGGGGCGGGGTCGCCTGGGGGAGGACGCAACACCAAAAACCGAAATGAACTCTTCCTTCCCCGGGGCTCTGTAGGGAAAGCTTCTGCGGGGTCTGGTGGGGGAAGGAGGTGGCGACGGGTCTGCCCCTAAAAAGAGCCCGAAGACTCGGGAGGAGGTCCATATACAGGGGCAAGACTCGTCCTCTCCCAGGGAGTCAACTTGTGATCGGATCTTTCTGCTCCCAATCTCTCCGAAGGAAACGGGGGGCTTCGGCGTATGGACATGTAGAGAGCGAAGAAGGAGGATTCTAAAAAAAACCCTTCAAACTGCTACTTGTCCGGGACAAAAGGAAGAACCGCAGCAGGCCATCCGTGCAGTGGCCGGCCCGTCCTTCACCGGAGGACTTTTCTGGGGGAAAAAAGAAAGAATAGCCCAACAACCCGGCCAAACGCCTGCCATGAAAAATCCTCCGGGAGGGGCGAGATCCTGAGGCAGGGTAAGGCGGCGGCCGAGGGATGGCTGCTTGCTACGCAACGGTTCAGCAGAGGAAGGAGTAGGACTTCGGCAATTCGTTGAACCGACTGTGGTAAAAAGACCACGATAGCGGCCCAACAATTCTGCAATATGCTGAAGGGAGGGGAGACGGGGTAAAGGCCCTCAGAAAAAGGAAAGGGGAGCGGACGGGGGGGAAACTAATCCATCGGCGGGCCAGTGTCCATGCTGCTAGAAAAGGCAAGCTCCTGCTTGAAGCAAAGGGAACCCGCCCGAAAACAGTCAAGGGTTCCTAAAAAAGAAAGGCGCGGTATAGAGAAGGCAACGGCACTCCTGAGGAGGAGACAGGACGGCGCCCATCGTTTCAAAAAAAGGAGTGGGGACTCCCGATCTGCGACGCGGGGCCGCTGCCCCGACAAGAAATCGCCAGCCATGCTCTCAAATACTCCTTCGGAAAGCGTAAATGCGCAGAGCAATGGGTTAGAAAAAGAACTGGTGCTAGGCGTGAGTCTGCGGAGATGTTCGCCAACGGGAGGAGGGGGGCAGTCCAAACGAGAGGGGACAACTGGGAAGTAGTATCAACTCACCTGCACCGGGGGAAAGAACTGCAACGTGGAGGCGGGGGGTGGGTTGTCCTCCCAAAAAAACACCCGTCCAGTGACCACTCCGGTCGGAAGAGAGTCCGACTCTCCAGACTACGGAGGAGCATTCATCTGCGCGGGAATCTCTCACCGCTTGACAACCGCCCTCCTAATCCGTGCAAAAAAAAGGGACCAGTGCAGGAGGGCCACTACTTTTGAGTGCGGAAAGGCCGGCATCTGGGGCAAACTGATCGGCAACGCCGTGTGCTAAAAAGATTTCCAAAAAGAGAGAACCGAAAAAACAAAAAGTTCTTCGAGAGATCCTTTGCCACTAAACTCCAACGAAGTCCTTCCTTGTAGGAGGGGGCAAAGATTCTGGCTCCGAACGCTGGAGCTGAAAGGGACGCCTTCGCCCTGAGGGGGACGCCTCGGTACGGGAGGAAAAGGACTTTTCAGCTAAAAAGGGGAACTGCGCGACTGCGTGTACACTTCCACAAAGGGGAGGAGGAGGACTCGGCTTCTGGGGTGCGAAGGACCCCGGGCAAAAACTAACTGGCACGGTTTCAAGACAACAGCGAGCCAGACCTTACAGAAGCTGCAGTCGAGGGGAAACTCGGCGGTTGGAGGACTCCCTCGTTCTCGGTGGCGCGGTAAAACCATCGCGTCGCTCAGGAGAAAGAGACCGATCTGGTAGTAATCTCCCTCGGGATGGCGCGGCTGCTAAAAGAGCGGAGAAGGGGATTTTTTTCGTCATCGGGAAGGACGTTCACGCTTGCCTCGAAGGACGCGTACCTTGGAAAGAGAAGGGACCGTCACGCCCACGGTCCCCGGAAAGAAGAAATGCGTCAGTAATCGCCGCTCTTTCGTGTACTAAATGGGGGAAAAAGAAACTTGGCGCCGAGTTCGGGAAAGGCGCGGTGGGAAAAGCCGCTAAGGGGCCAAGGTCAACGCTGTCGGGGGAGAAAAGAGGGGGAGGCGAGGGGCAGGAGCGAATCCGAGGGATGGTCCTGGACGTGCAGGGCCGGAACCCTACCGCCGCTACTCGTAACTGCGACATCCTCAAAAGAGAAGGAGCTACCCAATCTACCGAACGAGTTCCCAAGTGACGACGGAGGGTCTACCGCGTAACAGCTCTCACCTTGGTGGCGAAAAATCCGCCGATCCTGGGCAAAAACTAGAGAGGGGGCGCTGGCAAGCGAGCTGAGAGGAGCTCGCGATTGCTGCTGACGCATCGAAGGGGGAAAGGGGGGGGCGGTTCCGGGCGAGAGAAAAAAAAGGCCCGCCCTGTCGGATCGAAGGCTACACCTGACTGTCCACGTCAATTCCGTTGCATGGAGAGCTGCGGGCCAAGGACATTGCAGCAAGGCATCGGGAAATTGAAGCTCGGCCCTCGCGGAGAATGAATCGAGAAAAAAAAAAAGGGGGGGGGAGGAGGAAAAGAGAAGAGATGCCCTTCGAAGAGGGGGCCGGGAGCTGCGATCCACGGATTGGAAAGGTCAATGGCCATCCGTGCTGCATCAAGCACGCCTTGGCCCGCGCAAGGGGAATTGAAGGCTCTCCACAGGGACGAACTCGGGGTGAGAATTCACGGACAACCTAGGGGAAAAACGGAAGAGAGGTTTCGGAGGTCTAATAAAAACTTTCTCTATCACTCGACTTGGTAGGAAACATCTCGATTGTTGCGAGAAAACAGGATCGGCGGATCTTCCGAACGGTGAGCGCTGGGAGGAAGGCTTAGGAAACCGCGAAAGGCTGCAAGACTTAAGAACCAATCATCGTGGCTAGAGAGAAGGGGGGGAGGGATTCGTCCTTAGCCGGCGTCCGGGCCTCCACCTTCCAGCAAAACCTCTCATCAGAAAAGAGAGCTAAAAGCGCTCGGAAGGAGGAAGGTCGCCGACTTGAAACGAATCCCTACAAGCGGGAAAAAAGAAAAGCCCACCAGACTCGGCTCCTCAGACCTTAATTTAAATGGAATTGAGGTCCCGAACGATCTGAAAAAAAGAAAACGAAAAGGGAGCTATCTGAGTGAATCCCGAAGGGGGGAGAAGAAAGACGCGTGCAGGACCGGGGGTGGGCGGGTCTTCTCTCCATCGGTACGCGTCCGAAAGGGGACATCTTTAACTGTGCCGGGGGGGAAAATAGGACTAACCACCCAGCGTCGTCTTTATAAAGCACGCGCAAGGGGGTCTCCCAAGCCATCCCGCCTCCCTATTCGAAAAAAGGGAGGGAAAGAAACCTCAAGAACCTTAGAAATCCTTCTCTCCAAGAGGGGGGGGAAAATCTAACCGATATAATTAGTCCTCCGACCGAACCCCGATGGGAGTCGAGTAAAAAATCGAAAGGGTCCTGGTGTGCGACGGTGGGAAGACGGTCATGAAAGGGACCTACCTTTCATTCGTAAGTTGAGTGTCCGTAGACCAGAAGGAAACACTGAGGGAAGCGCCACAAAGGGAAAGGGGGGGAACACCGCAGCCAATCACCTGTGGGATACGGAAAACCGCGAGCGAAGAGATCCTCCTGCGGGAAACAGGCTATGCGATCACAGAAACAGAGGAAAAAAGGGATCTGAAAAGAAGGGAGGATAAATGCCGACCATCCAACTCCGGAAAAAGAGTTTCACAGGCTCGAGAACAGAAAGCCGTTTTTCCTTTCGAGGGAAAAACGGCGATCATCTGAAGGCAAAGATTTCCCAGAAAGGGCGGAGGCCTTGAAAAAATCGTCCCCGAAAAAGTTGCCGCCAAAAAAAAGGTCTGAGCACTTCGCTTAAAAAAACGGGTCTTTCAAGGAGGGGTAAGTTGAACGAGAACCGTCGAAGGACTCCACGCTGACGCCGAAACTGGCGAGACGAAGCAATTAACAAAAAAGTAGTTCCGGGGGAGGGGAAGAGAAACTTTTCAGACTCCACTGTCCGTTGCAGGGCTTTGCATGCATACTCCACTCATTTTCAGGGAGGAGGACACTAGCAAAAGGGGCCGTTGGCCAATCTCTAAAGTGCCTTCTTAAAAATCTCCCAGGAATAGCGCAATTGCCCAGCACTTCCTTTTTCCGAAGAGGGAGCTCACGGCTGGGCTTTCGGGGGAGAACAAATCCAAAAGTCGTATACTGTCTCAAAACACTCACGCTTCAGCTTGCCAAAAGGGGGAAAAAAAGGAGCCCGTTCTGTATACGGGCTGTGCGCAAGGTCTCATCACTACCGACCGCGGCACACAGGACTTCCATTTTGTGCGCCGAAAGGGAAGGCAACGCCAGGCGTCCCTCACTTCGCATCAAACGTGCCCCGAGGGAGCCAGGTTCTCACAAAAAAGAAGGAAGAATCTTGTTCCCCGCAGATTAAGGCCGGAGCAAGAAGTCGTTCAGATACCGGCGCGAAAAGGGGGAACATCGCTGAAACTAGGCAAGCGGTTTCGCAAGAGGTAGCTCATTACTTCTCCAAGGCACCTGTCTGAAGACAAGAGCAGGGGGGAGGGGGAAGAGCAGGGCTTCATATCGCGTCGTCACTGCGAGGTCTGGTGGCATCGATTCAAAAAGAAGTAAGGAGAAGCCAGACGACCGCGGCAGCAAGTCCGTTCTGGGAAGGAAACGGAGACGCGACTTCTACCGGGCACGTGAGTCGCCAGGTCAAATGATAAGAATTCATCGCTCGCGCATTCAGTTCCTCCTCCTGGGAGAGGAGAGCTTTTGCGCTAGAAAAAAAAAAAAGGGGCAGGGATAATAATGGGCGCATTTGCCTGGCAGGGCGGGGGAGAAGGAGAGATCGCCAGAGCGGCGTTCTGAAGGGCCTATTGAACGTCCTTCGCCTTAGGAAAGGATGGAAAAGATCGAAAATTAAAATCAAGGATATCTGGGTCTTCGGGAATTCTGCGTTTGCGACCGTCTCATTCGAAGCAAAAGAGGGGGTCATAATCAACCAACAACAACGTAGGAGTATGGGTTGAAAAACTAGTGCGGGACTTCTACTCGTCGCACAATCCTCCTTCTCCTAACCGACTCCACCAAAAAATGAAGGAGCCGTGAGGGAGAAAGGTCACTTGCCGAAGGGAGGGAAAAAAGAGGACGCCCTCTGCAAAGAGAAAGCATCTCTGCTACCATACTTCTGCGGCGCAAAGGAGGAAACTGCGCACAGAGGGAAAGGCACGGCCCAGGACGATTCACAATAACTGAGGAATAGAAAGGGCGCTATGCGTGGAACGACGGCTTCTGCTGCGGAAAGTAACGGCGGGGGAAAAGCCATCCATAAAACTCGGCGTCCTGCGAAAAGGGGGAAAGAGAACTCATAAGCGAAGGGCGGCTCAACCTACGCCGTTCTTCGTTTCAGGAGGCGATAGGGACTCTAAGAGACTACAAAAGCGTTCTATCGGCCAGCTCAAAAAGAGGGGGAAAGGTCTTCCTCGTTCAATGGGCTACTGCCCTGGGAAGGAATAATCCCTGCGATCCGACTTCTGGGGTACGAAAGCTTCCGAGTGTTTGGAGCGACATCAGATTGCGGGAGGAGAAAAAACTTCTGCGAAATTAAATCGTTCACGAATTGTTCGCCTTAGGTAGGCGGGCGGGAAGGAACCGGAGGGAGAGTGGCGTCGTAAAAGGCTGCATCTGCAATTGCCATGAGGTGCCCTTTAAGCGAATTATCCCTTCTCACCGAAAAAAATTCTCCCATTGTGAATCCTCAAAAGGAAAAAAACTGTGTAAGGCGTCACTCGACTCTGCGAAAGGAGAGAGAGACTCTCCTGCGCAGTGCGCTCGGAACCATCTGCCCATCGAGTGGCGAAAGTCCGAAAGGGACAAGGCCGTCTGGTCCAAGGAAAAAGCCCTCCAGTGCGCTCCATACTCTGCTCCACCACGGACAATTTCGCGAGCATGGGGGGGGGAGGACGAAGGGGGTTCTTGAATTTGGGGACGCTTGACTCCAACGGGGGAAAAGCAGGCCTTCCAGTGGAGAAAAGAGGAAGAGGGGGACGTCTTCTTCTTGCAGCCTGCATCGGACATTGGAAAAGGCAACTTTAAAGGAAAAAACCGCCTTGAACCCGCGTGAAGCTGGCCTTCGGCGCCAGCGAAGGGAGAGGGGGGAAAGGGAAAGAGGAGGAAACTCGCGTCCCCCTCTTGCGAGACCCTCCCGCGGACATCCATTGGAAAAAGAGCTGCTCGAACGCGAAAGCCAAGAAATTAGATGTCCCTTCATCGCAAAAGCAGGAAAGAGGAAAACGCTTACGTGTAGGAGAGAAAGCCAAGAACCATCTTCTACGATCGACTGCCAAGGCTTCTTCGCAAAAAAGAACCTCAACGAGGCTGGGGGTCAGCGGTCTGTGCTGCGCGAAGGGAAGGGAAAGCTACAGGGAACGGTGCTCTGCTCTTTCCATTAGCCCTTCCCGGCTAATAGGGGGAGGAAAGGGGGGAGCTCTAAAACCGAAGGCTCCAAGTTCGGTGGGGGAAAAAAACAGGGCGGGGAACTTCGACAGGGGAGTCTGTTCTCCTGACACCGCGGCACGATGGCACGGGTCGTGACACGGGACCCGCAGGAAAAAAAAGGGTTTCGAGAAAAGTGTAAGACTGCTGCACTTTCAATCAGGGGGAAATACTTCGGTTCGGGCGGAAAGACGATCGTTCGAGACGCGGTCCTTCCCATCAGGAGGAGAAACCGAAAAAAGGGAGAGGGTTTCGGAGTGAAGAAGTCGGTGGCTGGGCGAATTGCGCGGAAGGAAAAACCAACGGCTGCAGAAAAGGGAGGGGTCGTCTCGTGTCAGGCGGCAGAAAGCTGCCCATCGGCCGCCAAAGGGAAGGGGGAAGGCGGAAGAAAAAAAAGGGCTAGAGGAAGAAGAAAAAGCGCTCTAACTTCTGGCTCGGTTGCAGGGGGGAAAGAAAAGAAAAAACCTAAAGGTGTCAAGCCCAGGAAAGGGGTCTGTGTCTCCGATTTGAGGGCGGCCATCCTCTACTGGAAAGCTGTCGGGAGGTCATAAAGAGAAAAAAAGTCTAACGGGCAAAGGAAAACCTGTCGGCTGAATCGCGGGAGGGGAAGGCGTGCCCGGACGACAAGAAGGGAGTAATCATTCCTACCTCCTCTGGCCGCGCTCTCCTCTCGCCAAGGTTCTCGCCTTAGAACAAGGGGAAAAAAAGGAAAAAGGGCGTGAAGCAGCCGCTAAAAGTGTGGCCCATCCGACGAGACCTGGGGGAGGAGCACCCTCGAGAGGCGGCAGTAAGAAGACGCACTTCGGAAAATAACGCGCCCGGGCTGTTCGCAAGGTGCGCTGCCCTAGAAAAAAAGGGAAAAAGAGGGTGTCCCAGAGAGGTGGCGTCGAAGCCGACGGTCCACGGAAAAGCCAAGGAAAAAGAGGGGGGGAAGAGGCTGCGGTCAAGGGAAGGGCGAGAAGCTCATGCATCAAAGGCCAGACCGCCTGCAATCCGAGGGATGAGGACAAAAAGAGCGTCCCGAAGGACTCGAGAAAAAAAAGAGATTCAAAGGATCTGCAATATGAAATCGGATTGCGAGGTCTGGCCAAGAGAGGGAGGGGAAAAAAAAAAGCACTGCCTTGGCCCGCAGGCCCGCGAAAGAAAAGGGGGGGATCTTCCTTTCCGTTACCGTAATTCGATCCGCACCAGGGAGAGGTGGGTCTCTATCAATCGCAAGAGACCAGCACGGGGGAAGGGAAAGAGGGGGAAGCAGCAAAGTCGCGCTCGCGTCGCAACAACGCGGAGCAGCCCTTCGACGTGGTCTGAGCAAAAAGGTGCTGAGAAAAAGCGGTCGTCGGCCGCCACAAAAAGGAGAGAGAACTCGGGACAGGAGAACTAACTTGTTGATCAGCGGGGGCAGACGGCGAACCAAACAATGAAAAGCGAAAGATCTCCCCGTATCCTGCGGTAAGAAAGGAAACCTGGCCAGAAGTCCATAAGCTCAGCTGCCTACCAGTCGTCGCCCTAAGGGGGAGAGGGGCTAAATAAGCGCTGGAGGTGGGGTGTCGGCTGCGAGCGGCGGGGGGAAAGAAAAAAAGAGGGCAACTGGATACAAGTTAAGTGCTCTTTACACCACGAACGAGCGTTCCGAAGGAAAGAAGGGAACACTGAAAGAACGGGAAATGACACATGGTGACTGTCTTCAACAGCCGACACAGGGAAAAAAGGGTCTTCCGATGGCATCTTGAACGGAGTCTTCCGAGACGAAACCGCCCATTGCTGAGAAGAGACTGGGCATCACGCAGGAAAAAAAAAAAAGTCGACCCAAAGTCCTCCAAGACACGTCGCGCTCGAGCCTGAGCCAAAGGATTGGAAGGAACAGGCCTCTAACCTAGAGGAGTCCGACCTGAACCTCCGATATCGGGGGGACACAGAAAAGGTCTTCTACCACAGGAAGGGAATCTCTGCATAGCTGGGGGGGGAAACGACCCGTGCAGTCTAATTTACCGCTTTGTCAGGACGCGACTGCAAAAAACTAAAGGTGGGAAAAAGCAACTAGCTCTCGGGGGCCAACGATCGCACCGCTAGATCCGCGAATCCAGAAGGCGAAGTCTAAGGCGAAACAAAAGGAAAAGATCCAAGGGAAAAAAAAAAACTCACCAATCCGCCAACCCGCACAAAAAAAGAAAACAGTCCGTGTGATCTGGGAGGGGTGTATTTGCAAAAAACGACGACGAAAGTTTTCCTGGGAGGGCAAAGAAAAAAGGATCTTAAGTTCAAGAGGGAGAAAATCACACGTACGCGTTTGGAGGATCGTCTGCTGCTATTCCTGGATCCCGACCCGTCACAATTTGGGGAAAGCCGTGAAAAACTTGATTCCCGCACTCGGCGGGGAAAGCTTTCGGGGCGCAAGATAAAAAGAGCAGATGGAAAAAAAAAAGAAACCGTCAAATGGCGCCGCCGCCCCTGCCGAGTTCGCCATCACTTCTGTGCAAGCTGCCGCTCACGTTTAGAATGTCCGGTCAGAAAAAAAGGAAAAACGTCCCAAAGGGCGTCTCACTGGGCGGCCCCAAACGCACCCAGGAAGGGAACAGCGCCCGCAGACTCCCGCAGAAAAAGTCCGCGGCTTGCAGACCATTGCTCGCGGAAAAAAGAAAAGAGTGGGGGGGGGACATATGAGCGCAATGGCGGCTTGCGGGAGGGAAGGAGGAAGCCGGAAAAGTTGCGCGATCTTCGACCAGCGCGGGGCCCAGAAGAAGAAAAGACGTAGGGGGGTTCAGCTCCCTCATAAAGCCGCAGGCCGAAAGAGGGAGGAACATGCTGGGCTTCTGGCCATGGGGGGAGCCTAGCACCGTTTTCGCAGCGCGTCCCTGCAAGAAACTTTCACTGGCAGGAGCCTGGAAAAACCGTTAAGCTGCAGATTCGCGCACTTGTTCGCTTCTAAAAAAAAACAGCCTCATAGGCGTACTTTTACGTCCTGGCGACCATCTCGAAAAGACCGGAGTGGGACGTCCCCGGGGGAGAAATTTAAGCTGGCTTTGTCCGAACGCAGAAGGAGAAAAAAGGCAGTCTGCGTCGTGCTTCACATTTCATTAGCCCGCGCCGCAAGATGCCGCAATCGTAGAAAAAAGCTAGTCAGACGTGCGCCGCGGAAGGAGGTCGGATAATGGAGGATATTCCCTTCGCTCCGTAAGAACAGTGAAGGAAAAGAAAAGGTGGGGCATGCCGGGGGGGCTCTATTATTAACGCAAAGACGGCGACTCATACTCGATGACCGACGTAGAAATGTCACTAAAAGGGCTTCCGCAGCCGACGCCGGGAAAAAAAAAAGTTCCCAGGCGCACTGTTCTGATCCGCCGCAGGCTTGTGCAGGAGAGCGGGGGTAAAAAAAAAAGTGAGCAGTCTAATCCTGGGAAAGGGGAAGAAAGGCCGTGGCCGCCGCAGAAGTGGTCGAGATTCTGCGTCCTTCGTCAGAGGCCGGCGCCCAACGGCCAGGATAGGGGGGAAAGGGCCGATCAGAAACAGTATCGGCGTCGGGGTGGCGCAGCGGAGGGGGAAGAACCGTCGCGGAAAGAAAAATATTGGTGGTCATCAAAAAAAACAACAACACGATGATTATGACAAAAGGGAACTTTGGGGGGAAAACGGCGACACCGGAACCTACCCCGAAAACTGCTCTCAAGAAGAGGAGGGCGGCTCGGCCGGCACTGCGATCCTTGGTCCGCCGCACGGCGCCGGCATCTGCCCCTAGAACGCAGCTCTGCGAGGAAAAAAAATTCGAAAAAAAAAAAAAAAAAAAAAGTCCGAGCCCATTACGTCGACGCAAGGAAAAAAGGACGGCGGCGTATGCAAAGAACAACTTCTCCGATTGTCACCTTCGGCTTGGAAAGGAAAGCGGAAAAAAAAATAACGTTCTCTTTCTAGGGGAATACCCCAAACAGGACGGAAAAGGCCTGCGAATTTCAAATGCGAGACATAAGCGGTCCATATCGGAAACCCTGCCTGAGCCAAAAGAAAGACGGGTCTTCTAGGTTCCTGCGACAGCGAAAGGAAGAAGGAAAGGTCCGAAGAGGAAAAAAAATAATATCGGCATCTCTGGGTCGCTGAAGGACGGAATGTCGCGGGCTACTGCGCTTGTCACGACGCCTTAGAAGAAATTGCGAAGCCTTCGAGTGTGCCTACAGCGGGAAGGGGGGGAAAGACTCCCAACTTCTGCAGAACTGTATCTTCACGCCGAAGGGCGCGTCGTACTCGGGGGGAGAGGCGAAAATCTGCAGCGCTGCTTGACAAGGGAGGGAGAAAGTGCCAGAGGGGGGCTACGTTCCTTGAAAAGCGTCTGCGCACCGGGTAGCGCCCTACATGGAAGTCGGACGGGAATTCTGGCTACTTCTCTAACCGGCGCCGAAAGGACGTGACGCAGTGCAGGGGGGACCAGGCTTCAGCTCGTGGCGACGAAAATCTTAAAAGGACGATTGGCCGCTTGAACCGCAACAGAAAAAAAGAAATCTCCATACGCCTGCTGCCAAGCGTGCCTGGGCAATGGGGGAAAGGGGGGTGCGCAAGAGGGATGCTTTGATTAGAGTGGCTCATTGGACACCAACTGTACGGGAGGGGGTCCTTCCAGGAGAAACAGAAGGGACGGGAAAAAAAAGAAAAAAAGCCTGAGGGCCGCAAGTGATCTGCAACCCGGCCCGATGAAGGTCGTCGAACAACGAAGGGGATTAGGGTTCCTTCCTGAAGGTCCGGTTGAGGGGAATCTTCGAAGGGGGGGAAAAAAATCGAAACGAAGGCCTCGGACAAAGGCCTGTCCCGCGAGCGGAGGAAGAAAGGAGGTGTCCTCGGGCGCCACGAAAAAAGTGACGTTGCGGTAAAGGTACGGAGAGAAATCAGACGAGCGAAAAGCTGGGGGCATCTAACGCTTTAAGAGAAAGCTCCGAGAATCAGGGGACATTACAATTCTGCTTCTCTATCATAATCCAGGACGAAGGTTACAAACGTAGGTTGCTAATGCAGAGAGGCAAGCCGCTACCTGGCCGCTGGAATTCTCTGTTCTAACTCACTGCCGCCCACGGCTAAATCGGGGAATCTCTTTCGCTCGGTCAGAGGGACAGTCTTTCGCAGAGCGTGAGTCTCGTTGGACCACTACCCTGGCGGGGGCGCAAGGAGACAGGCTCTGCGTCTGGGGGAAAAAAAACCGCGAAAAGCGGGCTAGAACCATCTATGCCCGGATATCCACTCCGGATGGTCGCGGCACACCCGCACCATTATGCATGCGCCGGAGAGGGACCTCAGAAACGGTTCGAGGGGCGCGGTCCGGAAAAAGAAGGGTTCGCGAAGGGAGTCGGCCGGCGCGCCGATGCTTGGAGGTTGCGCCCGGGCCGGTCTAACTGAGCTTGCGCGTAGAAAAAAAAAAAAAAGGGGGGAGGGGAAGGAGTTGGCGGCTAGCATCGGCACCTTAACACTCTGTAACATAAGAAAAAAGGGGTACCTGGAGGAGGGGAGCTCCTCCCGTCACGAAAAAGGCCTGGCCAGGACTGCAGGAAGGAACAACTTCTCAGAAAAAGGAAAAAAACGGAGGACAAAAAAAGATTGGCCCAAAATTCACTTACGGAATGTGCGCCGAGGGACAAGGGTCGGCAAGCCGCTAAGACCTGTGCCACTCTTTCGTAGAGCATCCAGCGCTGGAGGAAAAAAAAGGACGATCTTGGGAAAAAAAAGAAACGGATGCAGTTGAGGACTTGCTAGGTGGCGTCCACGGCAGAAAAAAAGCGGGACTCCTGCCGAACGGGGATTCTTCGCGCGAAACCATTCTGCCCCATCTGCGGGGAGAGCCGTCTGAAGAAGAAACGTTCAGCGGCAAAAAGGAACCAGGCGCCCGCTCACTCGTGTGGCGGCCGAGAAAAACGATCCTGTTTTCTCGCACCCTCGAAGAGCGATCGAAGAAGACCCACGGTCGCGCCGTGATGGAGCCGCGCCGACGCGAGCAATCGGGAAGAAAAGGAAGAGGAGTGTCCGTGCTAAAAAAAAAGATCCTGTAGGGGAGGATGCTACACGAAGTCCGGCCGGCCGGGAAAGGAGAAGGAGGGATGTCCAAAGGCAGTGGCGGATGGGGGGGGGAAGGCAGCACGTCATCTGTCCATACAACCGAGGGATTCTGCATCTCAGAAGGAACTCTCGCACACAACAACAATCGAGCCGATCCAAGGGGAGGGAAAGGCGTCTGGCCCGCCGTGCTGGCAGGAGGAAAGAGCAATGCCCTCCGCCTCGACAGCCAAAAAAAAGGGGGGTAATCGTTCTTTCCGTTACCGTGTAGCCATTCGATCCGTCACCAGGGAAGGGGGGGAGAAGCACGGGAAAAAACAAGGAAAAAAAAAAAACACTGCGGCGCGATTGGGGGAGAAAAAAAAGGTCTGCTCTCTCCTCAACCACGGGCTCGAGGGAGTCTTCGAGAAAAAGGGTGCTAAAAACAGGCGCTAATGAAACTCCACCGGTGAAACGAGGGAGAGGAAGTATTATCCGCCTCGAACGTGGCAAGGGCGCATACTTCTCGAACCGGGTCTAGAAGAAGCGTCTAATATTGAGTCCAGGGAAAAAAAGACCCCAACCAAAAGGAAACCGGGGGTATAAGGACCATCTGAGACTCGCCCAGCAGATCCGGGGGAAGAAAATCAAGCTCTGGAGGTCAGAGGATACGACACTTTTCCAGTTCTTCTATCGAACGCCAAGCCTCGAATTGAACAAAAGGGGCGCCAGACCGTAATTAAAAAAAAACCTTAGTTAAATTAGCTATCATCACCTCGAAAGAGTGAAGAGCATCCGCACTTGAGGGACATGCATCTCTCCAGTACTCGTGGGGACGGTCTGCGAGACGCTCACGGGGGGAGTCGGCCGATGGGGAACGGTGCCTCCTTCAAATGAAACCGCGTCTGATCATTCCTCCTTGGGGGGGGAACACTCGCAAGGGAAACAGCCCTCCCTAATTCGGAGGAACCTCACCTCAAAAACCGGTCTAAAAAAATCGAAGGGGCGCCCACCTCTAACCTATAGGAGATAAGAAAAAGACGAAGTGTGCAGGAAAATTGAACCTCTCCTCCTCCTGAGGTAAGTGTTTCTAGGGACCCGATTGAGGTATCTTATACCGGCCACTTGAAAAAAGAAGAAAACCGCGTTGTCCGGAGACCAGAAGCCTATCACTTCGAATGTCGCAAACGCCCCCGGGTTAGTTTGTCAACCAGAGATGCGCGCCGTGAAAAAAAGACGCAACGATAAGCCCTATCCGCCGGGGACAGGGAACGCATTGCTAATTCGAAGAGCAGCAGCCAAGTAGCGGAGGAAAGAACCCACAACAGGGCCAGGATCGTGAGTGCACAGGGAAGGGCGAGCGCATACACTGTCCTGTCATTGAAGAAAGCTGGTCTTTCAGGCGTAGACCGCAAAACAAAAAAAAGTGCACTCGGGGGGCTTGCGATGCGGACAAGACGACAAAAAAAAAAGTTCGTGGCCTCCGAGTCCACGAGTCGAAGCCATGCCAAAGAGATGAAAGGAGAAAAGAGAAGCGGGGAGAAAAAAAAGAAGGTGCCTGCGCACGAAGGAAAAGATGGCGCAGGCCGGACCTGCCCAGCCAGCAGCAGCGGTGAAGAAAAGTGCGACTCGCAATGTCCGGGGAGGAGGGCGGGGAAGCAGGACGAAGTCCACGCAGTTGCCGTCTGAGAGGAGCCCGGCCGGCACCCGGTCCACGGGAAGAGCACGCAGACGTGGAAAAATGCAAAAATTGCTCGGGTCGCAAGTTGCAAAAAGAAGAGACGCAGACTTATGGAGCGCAAGGCTGGGCAAGATGGGCGTTTTCAGCGACGCAGCCTGCTCCAACGACGTCGCCACTCAAGAGAAAAAGGCACTGGAAAGAAATGCCTAACCTTTCTCCTGTTCGCAAGACCGAGCAGGAACCACGTCCTATTCCCAATGCAAAAGAGCCAATGGGGGGCGGCCGCGGGAAAATACGCCGGCGCTGGAAGAAAAAAAGAAGGGCCACGGAAGAAAAAATTGGTCGCAGAGATCAAAAGAAGCAGAATCAGGAAGGGAGAAGTTCTCTCCTCCAATAAGAAGGGAGAACCATCAACGTAATAGTCAAAAATTTTTCTGCCCAATCGCAATAGGATTTCCGTACACACAGTCTCCGCATCGGGGCGCCAGTGGATCGGAGGGGAAGGGGGAAGTAAAAGCTCCAGGGGGAGTCCGAAGGGAAACCACACAAAAGGGGGGGTACGATCCAGTCACGGAGAAAAGTCGGATAATTGCAGAAAAAGCCCGGAGCGCGTAAGAGGGGGAAAAACTAAAAGGGTCCGGGTGCGATATGAGGAACGCAAGCAGGAAGGAGGAGAAAGAAAGGGAGGCTTTCCCTGAACTTCGCAGGGGGACTTTCCGTGAAAATCTTGATCGCCACAGACTACGGCGCAGGTCCCGCTCACTGGGAATCGCAACAAGGGGCCTCGGAGACCTTTGGTCGCGTCATACGCCAAAACAGTTGCCTTCCGTTTCATTAATCCTGGAGCAGTTGGAAAGGAAAGTGGCGCCTCATGGGAAGCAGATCTGCGAAAGGCGACGAGGGGCATATGGCTCCGTCGCAGAAGGCGGCGAGCAGTTTCCCGGCCGAGAAATCTCCCGTCTCTGCATGAGGGGAGAATAGAAGCGGCTTTTTTCTACAGTCGCATGGGAGGCCCGCCCAATAGTGTGCATCAGAAAAAACAACGGAAGGGAATGCCCCAAACTTTTGCGCCCGTGGCTAATTCATCGCAAAAAAAAACCCACCCCGACGCCCTCGAACTGCCGCGAAGGGTATCTTCTCGGCAAACTGCGATCCTGAGGACCGGACTGACTCCTTCCTCTGCCACAGCGCAGCAATACGAAGAAAAAAGAAGGATTACCTGTTCTGCGAGCCACTTGCCGGGGAACTAGCAACTGCACCCCATTACGAGACTGCACGACGGGGCGGGAGGTCGCAGAACAGATAGAAGGCAACAAGAAGGCTGATCGAACCAGTAGAGCGGGACCTTCGTCCGACTGGCGTCCGGACGATCAGACCTTCGACGGAAAAGGAAGGCAAAAAGGGAGGCCTTGCGTCCGAACGTCGAGGGAGGAATAGCGCCGCAATGCCTGCTCACCGACTTGAGGCTGGCGGTTCCTAGAGCGCAAGGAAGGTCAATACGCCGGCAAGATCTGCAGCGGGCAGGCGTGACTTTCGGCCTAGGCAATGCGCGACTGCCCGGTGCAAATCCAAATAACCTATCTGGTCAGCCACCAATTGCCGCGGCCGACTGGGGGCTCGACGCGATTTCTCTGGCATCTCGGACTGCACGCCGAACGGAGTGAAGGGAAAAAAACAACAGCGCCTCCGATTAAGGAAAGGGTTCTGCTGCGAACGTGCATCGGCTACGCTTGGCGAAGTAAGCAGGGGGCGGCGAAAAAGGCAGCCGGGACCAGCAGTGCGCGGAAGGTACCTTCGGCGGGGGATCTTCGACTGCGCGAACCAGACGGCGAAGGAACAGCTGAAAGGCTGAGTGCGACGCCGCCGAGAGGGGCTACGGCGGCGGGAAAAAAACCCAAAGCCAGCCTTGCTTCTACGAGCAACCACTGCGGGCCGGGATGCGCCGCAAAGAGGGGAGGCGTTTCTGCAGCGCTGTTTCGCCAACGGGAAAGGGGGGGAGCTGGTGAAAATGCGCCCTCTGCAGAAGGAGTCTGCTTAAAAACGCCTGAAAGGTAAAAGGAAAGGTATCTGACATCCCCGGCCAGGGATTCACCGCCTGTCTTCGAAAGGGCAGGTAGAAATGCAAAACGCCAGCGACGGGAATCACCATGAGACGGGTCCTGCGCAAACCCGACTTGGACCCGCCCGCCGTACCGCCAGGAAGGTCCTCGAGCTGCTAAGGGAGGTGGACCTCTTCTTCCAAAGGTGAGGGGAGGGTCCAAAAAGCGCTATGGTGGGCAGGAGAGAAGGAGACCAGCTGCTCCGCCGAAAATACTTCCAGTACACCTTCTTAAAAGAGAGTCACTGGGCCAATCAAAGAACTTAGGCGCGAGGAGGAAAAAAAGGAAGCTCTGCTCCTCGCCTGACGCCGCCGACAGGCGCCGGGGTCGCGGAGCTCCGCGGGGGCCGTCTCCACCGGGCCGAGCGCATAGTGAGCGGTGTACAGGAGGGGGCGCATTCGCAGAAAAAGAAAAACGTACCAACAAAAAACTGAAGACGCACGGTTCGCTCTACACAGAGGGGACAGTCCACTCCGGCTGGAAGAGGAACCCCGGACAGGTGCAGCAAAAAATCAAGAGAAGAGGATCGGGGAATCTTTCGTGTGTGTCGAACGTGTCCTGCCCAAATAAGGGAGCAGTCTGGGACGTCGACGCACAGGATTCAGGGTCTCCGGTCAAAGGGGAGGGAGGGAGGGCGAAACTCAATCGCATGCTCAGCAAATGGGCGGTGTCAGGAAACCTAGAAAGAATTCACGCTGCCAGAAACCGACATGACGCGTACTGTGCGCGGCGACCGTCACGCCCACAGAGGAAAAAAAGAAGGTACAGGAAACGAAAGTCGGAAAACGCTACAGGGAACCTAAAGGTCCCATCCCGTACGGAGGGGGAGGGAGGGTTCCATTTCGCGGTGGTGCGGC